>Ga0210059_1016987_pt1 | contig 10429 bp, 6 predicted proteins | sample Ectturendosymbi2_FD_188042 | JGI IMG/M metagenome (GOLD analysis project Ga0210059, IMG submission 188042) | Ecteinascidia turbinata endosymbiont from Florida, USA - Sample 2 (SPAdes) (version 2) | ecosystem: Host-associated > Tunicates > Ascidians > Unclassified | place: Key West, Florida... | reverse complement strand
ACAACTTAGTATCAATTACTATTTGATTTCAGACAAGGGGTACAAGAAAATTTAACGAAAGCTCAGGGGGTACGAGTGGGTAGAAAGGTTAAGAACCACTGCGCTAGATGAAGCTTCGTGATCACATGATTGTGTGTGATCGCATGGTCAACAGGCAACAGTGTTTATCTCATTCAGGCTGTTGCGATCGGAAAGCCCGAGCGGCAAGTGCGCAAACTTAGCACTGGCAGCAAGCAACAATAGAGACCATGCACCGCAATCACTCAATTATTGCTTGTTCATGCCACGCATATGTAGTGTTTTTCATCGCATACATTCCGTTCGTGGCGAACCACACATTCTAGCGCAATGCTAGTGGAGTGGTTGCAACAAGGCTTAAGTTTGTGTACAAGGACATGTGTTGCTGTGGTCCCATCATGCAGGCAAATTACTGTTGTTAGTAATCAATACTACGAGTAAAGCTTGTACGCATGCAAGACGTAGTCAGAATAGGAAAAACACCCACAGCACAACTTGCTGGGGGGTGGCCTACACATCAATCGCGATCAACCAGTCAATCGCTGAATGTTAGTGCGTTGATCGCGCCTGGTTTTGCACTGAATTGACAAGATAGCTAAAAAGAAAATTTTTTCAATCAATATTTCAGAAGTACATAAAAATGAAAAACTTTATGTTTTATGACATTTTGTACTTGTGACTTTACGTGAGTTGTCAAGAAACTTTCTAGTCGATCGCAGGGGAAGAGAAGTTGGTCACCCCTGGCCAACATGATAGTGTTAAATCTGCGCACTTGAGATTAAGCCTACAAACCGCTGCACATGCGGCTTGCCATTCTAGCATAAATGATGTAAGTCTGCACCACCTTAAAGAATTACTAGGCAGTATATCAGGTCAAACGTATTCCTTCCTAGGTTGAAGCTGCATTGTTCAAATTGCAAAAGATAGAGAGCTGGAAGCTTTTTCTCTTCTATTCCTTCAAGCACATGCTTGATATAATATGCACCAGGGTTTGCTGCTGTTAATATTTTATTTCGACTGCAATGTGTGGTATTATTAATAACAGCTTGATTGTCATTACAATGTTACTACCTGTTGTTATTTTGTATGTTTGAGGTTGCTTTGTAAGAAAAGTCAGTTGTGTGTTGCCAGGATTGTCCATGGGACATATTTGTCTGTCTCATCACATAGCAATTTATGCCTGTCCCATCCCATTGGATTCCCATTATAATATTAATATGGAATACAATTCAATTAAAATTATTAAATTTATGAAAGTTTAGGTTTAGACTAAACCTAATAGATACAAGTATATAAAGAAAAAAGGAGAGTAAAAAAACTTTAAAAGGTAAAAGGTAAAAAGTATAAAACCTAAGGTTAGCTCTGATGTAATGAAGTTGCTTTGACATGGCTACTGTCTCCTGGGAAATATAAATGTGTGCTGTCCCATCCCATTGGATGTTTCCCCATGGGATTCCCATAGAAATGACATTCCTATGGAAAAGTCTATGTTTTGCACAAAGACTGCAACTGCAATAATATAATGGTGGTTACTTGCACTGCAAAATTAGTTTTATCACATATTTTGGGCTGTAATTTGGGCTAGTTTGAAGTTTTTTGGGCTTGTTTTGTGAGGACATTGGGTTGTTTTATCAACCAGCATCTGGCAACACTGATGTTGAGAATTGTTGTGAAAGAGTTGAATACAGTTTGACTGCCTGAGTTTTGCTTCATTTAATGCGCCTTATAATATGGTGCATCTTATGCATGAAAATAGAACAGCTAAAGAACAGTTACATTCAATCATTTATACTGTACCTTATAATCTGGTGTGCCTTATGGCCCAAAAAATATGGTTGTTTTATGAAACTATGCGTTGGTATTTTTGAAAGATTAAAAAGCTCTGTTTGATGCATGTTAATTTGGATAGTTGTTCTTCCTTGAAAATTCCGTGAATATCCAACCAATATGATAAAAGAAGCTGCTACTTTGGTTGAATGTGAATTACTGGAAAGTGTTAGTGTAGAGCATAGGTTTGCAACATGGGATCTATGGACACATACAGAGTGTTTACACTGCCTATTCCAAATCTGAAATTAACCCTTATGGCAGGTTTTCAAGTTAATCCTTTTTTGTAAACAAAAAAATTGGGGATTGGAGTCCACATAAAAATTGCTGTATTTTGTGGGGCCACAAACGGACAAAGGTTAGAATTACTACGGTAAATATGATTTTCATACTTTTTATAGAAATGATTAGATAATGCTGATAGTGATGAGGAACTAATTACATGTAATTTTACTTTTTTCAGGCTATGCTGGTTTTTCACAAAGAAAGCACCTTCACTCGCTTGTTACAGTTTGCCCTGACAGGCCTTGGGTTCTTGCATCAACTGGTGCTATTCTCAGAAAATTTTTTCGCTGCATTTCCTGAAAATGCATATCATCTTGTGTTTATTGATTGTAGCCAATGTGAAGATGCAGCAAACTTGTGTCGGTAAGTTCATCTGAAAACCATTCAGTATGTTTTAAGTTGGTTACAATAGTATTGAATGAAGATTATAAACAGCAACTCCTAATTTTAGTGAGAACATACGCTTGGCTTGTTTTTGACACGTACGAGTTTATTGTACTTTGAAATCACACACATTGAACCACTATTTTCATAACCACTATATTTTTTCAGGGTTTCTGGTTCAAAAGCTAGATTAAAATTAGCAAATTTAGCCTGAGTAAAATACTTCCCTTTTGCAGTTGCTGACCACGGCCCGATAACCTTGGCAAAAGGGCTTAAACCTGCACTACTTATGATGTCATCCACAATAAAACCCAAAGCCCATAACCTTAAATTTTTTTTCATCGCAAACTAGAACATTCACCGAGATTTTTGAGAGTTTGAACAGCTCTCTAACAAAATCAGCTGGTGAGTGTGGAGTTGCAGGGACTTGCCCAATATGGGCAAATTATACACCTTTGAAAGTGAAATTTGCCTAGCTCCAAAGGTATTTGGAAGAAATTCTTGCACAAGGTCAAAGCTTACATATGTACATAATGAAAACAACTTGAAAAAAAATTTTTTTTGTTTTTTTTCAAATTTTTTTCAAATTTGAAAAAAATCAAGAAAAAATTTTTTCAAATTTTTTTCAGTGAAAACAAAAATTTTTTCAGGTTGTTTTCATTATGTACATATGTAAATGAAAGTTGGTGATATAAGCAGCATGTTGTTTGACAAACACTTGAACGAGTCAAAAATAGGTTTTGGTTATTTTTTCCCCGATTCATGTGGAGTGGAAACAGTGTTTGGTTTAATGGTTCAACAGAACTGAAGAGCCTCAGAAGAAGAGTAAGTGTTAAGTTTCCTGTTATGTTAAATATAGTTTCCTGTTGACGTCAGTGTATTAATTTTTGCTTCATTTCAGTTAAATATCTGCTTCACATGACAAATTTTTTAACACTTTGAGAGCCAGCGTACAATATACTCATACCTAGATTTCGGCCTAAAAACAGCAGTTTTCGGTTGCCTTACCAACGCCCTAGCTCCTCCACCGATTGCGCTAGAGAGCTGTTCAAGGGCTCAAACGGATCGGCCAGTCTTCTAGTCTGCACTCGTAAAAAATTTTTTGGTTGGGGGTTGCGGATTTTTTTTGACTGATGTCATAAGTGAAGTAGTTTTAGGGTCATATTGGCTAATGTTACCTGGCCTAGGGCCCAACCGCTAGGCCAAAGTGGTTCACTGAAGTTTTCATTGGAAACTAGGCTCGAGTCTGAGTCTTTTGAGCCTTTGATCAACTTTCTAGCATTTCTGGTTCAAAAGTTAGGATCTAAAATAAACAAAGTAATTAAATATCTAATTAGTCAAATATTTTTACTTCTTTATATCATAACTTTTGAACCTGAAACCCCAGCAGGTCATCCAAAGTATGAAAAGACTTGGATTATAGCCTAGTTTCCAGTAAAAACTTCAGCGAAATACTACCACCTAACGGTTGGCACCCAGGGCCAGGTAAAGTGGGCCAAGGTGGCATAAAAATCCTCCACTTGTGATGTCACTCACAAAAAAACGCACCCCCCAAGCAAAAAAAGTTTTCAAGTGCAATCTACTAGACTGGCCGATCTGTTTGAGCCGTTGAACAGCTCTGTAACGCAATGGGCAAGGAGCTAGGGCGTTGGTAAGGCAACCGAAAACTGCTGTTTTTTTTGCGAAAATCGCCGAAACCAGCTGCTCTAAAAGTGTTAAGAAATTATTGGAGGAAATTTCAACCTACAGTTTTTCAAGATATTGACGTTGGTTTGAAGCTTTTTCATATTTGCACATTACAGTTGCTATTGGGGGCCTCTTTGAAAGTAACTTAGTTACACAATACAGTAGCAAATGGAGGCCTCTTTGAAAGCAAAGTACTTACACATTGCAGTTGCTGTTGGGGCCCTTTGAAAGCAGATTAGTTGCACATTGAAGTTGCTGTAGAGGGCCACTATTGAAAGCAGAGCACTTGCATATTATGTATAGTTGCTGTTGAGGGCCTCTTTGAAAGCTGGGTACTTATGCATTACTGGCTGTTGGTGGCCCTTCAACAGCACAGAACTTACTTATGATCTGCTTTGGAATGTATTTTATGAGTGGATTTTATGTTTTTCACCAATAAAGAGATAAATTTACACGCAAAACACTTCGAGGAAGAGCCCTCAAAAAGGGGGGCCTGAGGTAAGTCTCTTACTTCCCCTTAAATCTGCCACTTGCTGAAAGCTAAGGGCAAATCTAAGTTATGGAACTTTTCAGAAGAAAATAAGTTAATCGTGGAAGTTTGGAGTATCTCTAAGTTCAAATGTTGATGATGCACAAAAGTGAAGCATAAGGTATTAACCATAATGTCCATCAAAATTTTAGCTGCAGTTTTGAAATCCTCACACCTGAAAACATGGAAATAGACACTTTGTTCATTCGATTTGGTTGAGGAATGATAATTTGAGAACATTTTTCTGCAAAAACAACAAGTGTACAACAGCGCCACTAGTGGCAAAACTGCTTATTTTTGTGAAAAAATTGCTTCTTTTCATCAGCTGAGTAAACAATAAAGTCATTGAGTTGAGATGTTTATATTTATGTCAGGCATAGCTAAAGCATATATCTTTGAGTGAGGAAAGTTTCATCACTCTGAGAAACCATCTACACCGTCATTTACCCCCCTGAACAAGGGGGTCTGAGGGTTACTTTTTGAGCTGTTAGCATTTTCAGTGCCCTCTAAAACCATTATTTGCCATTTGTGTCATTTTGCTTGTACTCCATGAATATTTCGTAAATGTCATAAATCAGGTGAATATTTAGATCTTGACCAAGAGGGGACCTCACAGCGGGTGGTCAAATTGTGACAAATATGCACTCTGCCTGACAAAAATCCAGTTTTGAGATGCTTATAACTTTTGATCCAAACCTCATAGCTCAATTCCGAGTGCAGATTCAGAAAGAGCAGGCCAGAAATATCTAGAGTACCAATTTTCAGACTAATAGCTTGTACAACAATGAAGAAAATGGGCCTCCAAAGACCTTTCAAAATGAGCATGGTGATTCACAAGGGCAAAAATGGGTTGTGGCCCTTACAGTTCAAATGGCCATCAAATCTAAACCGCTTGGAATTTTGGTCTGAAACTTGGATTCTTCATTGCTCCCATGGAGACACATTTAGTGCAATTTTGAGCAAGATCTGAGATGGTGCCCATGGAAGTACTGGTTGAGTTGGGATGGAATGACCCAAATACATCTTGAAATCTGCCAACCGACATAAAAATTAAATTGGTAAAAATAGACCAAAAACCCAAATTTTATTTTTTCTGAAGGAGTTCACAAAAAGCCAAAAATTACAAAATTGGCTTCAAAAAGCAAAGCTGGCAACACTGAGTGTAACAGATTCTGAAAGTCTTTTGTTCCATTAATGTATGAACATATTTTGTTTAAGATTAGTGTGTAGATGCCATTTTGAGAAGATACTTTGCGATTGTGTCATAATAATGCTATTGAGCAATAGAAGAGAAATGCTGTGGCCTGTGCCAAACCAACCACACTGCGCAGTCGAAAAATTAGAAGAGGCCTGCAGTGCTTGTGTTCGGTATTACGAGCTGTTAATGCTGAGTAGATGCAGTATGGCAAACTTTTTTGAATATAGTAACAAGGAAGCTCCTTGTACCAGATCATTTTTGGAAAATATCAGACAGATGTAAAATTAGTTTTAAGTGAAGAATGTTTTTTGTTTCATTGGGCAGAGGGAGCCTAGTTAAATAAGTGAATGAAATGGTAACAAATAGCAAAATAAAAGTGATCACTAGGAGAAAGACTGGAATTGTTTAAATTTTTTCCTGTTTGTTTGATGTTGTTATACAAAATATGAACAGCTCTGCCAAAATTTTCTTAAAAGATGTGTACGTACCATTGAATAGTGATAAGTAATTATTCATGTTTCAATAAGGATGGTTTGTGTGTTTTGTTCAAATCTTTGTCATTGCAACACTATTTATTTAGAATTATTGATAAAGCAACTTCTGTTGCTACAAAATTTATTCATATGCGGAATAAGATTATCTTTCAAAAAATATGACATTTGTATTGCCTTGGAAACTGGTGAATACCTTGACACTTGATTTAAGAATTTTGTTTAGAAACGTGATAACCCCTTTAGGCAATAGTCAAAGATGACCCTGTTGCAACCTCTCTGTTGGCGTTGTGTTGAATTTGCGATTCACCACGAACGGGATGTGCGTGAAGAGCAACACCCATATATACGTGGCGCGAACAAGCAATAATAGAATGATCATGGTATGTGATCTCTATTGTTGCTTGCTGCCACAGTGTGAAGCTTTGCACACACGCTGCTCGGGCTTTCCGATCGCAACAACCCAAAGAGTTCACAGCAGAAAATTCACCAACGTAACACAAGTTCTTACTTTCAGGTCGATTCGAGGAACAGACCAAGGGCGATTTTTGACTTTAGTTGCAATAGTGAAAAGGTGAGAACATTGATAGTACGATCGTGTTGCACATCTTCTGTGATTAGTGTTGACATTTGTTTTGTTATGTTATTTGATAGACCTAATTTACACAACTGTTTTGAAAGCTTCTCTGTAGACATGCATTGTATAGTATGTTACCACAATATATTGTATATACATGGTTGCAGGTTTGATTTGCCTATTTAAGTGCTAATTTACAAAGAACATTTGATGATAAACTGTTAAAATATACATCGAAGACAAGGTACATCCATGCAGGTTATTTGCACAAAGTTCATAATTTTGATTAAATATCCATAAACTGAACCGTTTCTCACAAACTACTGAATATTTAGTATTTGGGGATTGTGAGTGACCTGCTCGAAAAGTCGTAACTCTCTCCCATTAACTATCCACAAGTGGAGGCCCCACTACGCATCTGAGGAGGTAAATGGGTCAGTGCAGAGTCCTTTTACTTGAGACTTTAAAGCCATACATAAATGGCAATCTCACCATACGCCAGAAATTAGAAACTGGAACCTCACTTCACTCACAAGAAAAGAACATGAACAGAATTATTTTTGGATTTGTTACAGAGGTTTATTCCATTAAGTGTTGGATGTTCGTGTTAGAAGGGGTGCAGAACTGTCAACTGCTCACAATCCTGGTACTCAGCAACTTATGGAATGTCACTAGGGCAGTGCTTGTCAACAGGGTGTATCGTACACCGCAGGTTGTACCAGAATTTTCTAGCGGTGTACCACCGTGATGGGGTGTGCAGCGGTGTACCAGATATGTGCTCTTGAAGAATAGCCACATTGTCTCACAAGGTGTGCAGACAATTGAGACCACATTCATTTGAGACCTGTTCATTTGAAACCACATTCATTTGAGACCGCATTCATTTGAGACCTGTTCATTTGAGACCACATTCATTTGAGCCCATATTCATTTGAGACCACAGTCATTTGAGACCACAGTCATTTGAGACCACAGTCATTTGAGACCACATTCGTTTGAGACCACATTCATTTTAGACCACATTCATTTTAGACCACATTCGTTTTAGACCACATTCGTTTTAGACCACATTCATTTTAGATCACATTCATTTTACGCCATGTCAAAGTGAAGCTATTTTGATTTCCTTTATGATCTACCTTCCACTTCTTTGCGGGACTTGACGTTATCTGCTAAAACAGTCGCGTTTGTATAGATCATGTATGAGACGTATTGCTTATACTCAGTTGCATTTCTCTTCTAAAAAGTCACGAAATTTTTCTCCTGTGAGATTTCAACCAACCCAAAATAACATTTTTTTCTTGTCTTTCATTTTTAGTTGAAAACTGAAACTATTGTGGCGCCTTGATAAAGGAAACGGGCAGGAACGCAAAACATCTAATTCTTTGACGTGGTTTAAATTGCACTTTTGAGGGTGTAATGCTCCATTCCAAGCCCGAGGTATGAAGAATTTTCTGGCCTCTGCGGTGTTTTAAAGTGCGAGCAGAGCCGAATTAAATTGTAGGGGGGCGAAATGGTTGAGAACCACTGTTGTAAAAGTAAGAAAAACCTTTACTATCACAATATCTTACTTTCTAGTCAGAATGATCAAACCGGGTCTGTAGTAGTGTAGCGATCTGAAAAGAACTGAGCTGTAATGAGTAGGTGTATAATAAAATATCCATAGCTTTTGTAGCTGTATGTAGTCATGCTGTTAGCAGGGGGTATGATTAAGATGCGATGTCATTACGTATTTAAGTGTGAAATGCACAGCACGCCATTGCAAAGTGGGAATGTTCACTAGAAAACATTACGTTTACAAGCAGTAGCATAACATGTAAGTTATAAATAATTGGTAGCGAACTAGCATTGCTTTGCATAGCAGTACATCATCAGGAGGGTAAAAAAATCAATGTAAACAAATGTGGACACGGTAACCAGTTCTCACGCTAAATTGTGCTTTACTTTGCGATTCATCACTGCTTATTATGAGTGCAAAAGATAAGAATAGAAGTCAGAAGTTTTCAGCTATTTTTATTTTTTAAAGATAAGATAGATAAGATAAGAAGTCAGAAGTTTTCAGCTATTTTCATTTTTTAAAAGTCAAATGTGAATTTATTGCTAGGAGACATACTTTTTATTCCAACAAAGGGCTTTTAAACACTTCTTCGCATTTGTGTTAATGCAAATGTGTGCGTGTTTAAAAGAACACATGACAGTCCACTGTGTGTTTTGCGCTCTTTGCATAGTTTACCCTGGCAGCTCTGTTAGCTGGAATCATCAAGACTGCAACAGACAAAGCATGCAACGAGTGCAAATGCTCGGACACAAATGTAGTTTTCCAAAGAGCCATTTTCTTGATTCTGGTCGTAAGAAATGACAAAAGGTCCTCAGGCATTGATGGTAAAACCAGCGACTGTCCTTCCGGAGATTGTTTATATTACCGTTATCTTGAGATTCCTTTATGCCAGTAATTGTTCTCTTAATCGTCTGAACTTGTGATTGTTGTTTTTTCGCTGATTTCCTAATGGTAAGACCTTTGCTTGTAAAAAAACTACCAGATCAAATTACTCCAAAGGGTTTGGCATATTTTCTGAGTTTTGTGTACTTGATTTAATTCATTTTCCACTGAACTTGAGGAACACCGAGACAATTAAAATATTACTGTGTGAAAACGAACAGAAGCCGAAACCACACTCATGAAAACCAAAATCTCTGGAGCTGGAGCCATGTTCATGAAAAGGAGAGCTCCGGAGCAGGAGCTGTGTCATTTTTACCAGGGCTTTGCAGCCCTGAAATAATCCACACAGTAGAATAATGTATACTGTACACACATTGCCATTGTTGATATGATCTTGAAAAGGTGTTCTTTCAATTTTTCGCAATGTAAAGCAAAGATTTTTTTTTCAAAAATATAAAATAGAAACTTTAATGAAATATATGGCAAACTGTAATTTGCCAGCCAAATGTATAGGTGCAATGAATGTGTCACCACTCACCAGTTAATTTACACAGATCTCTTACTGTTATTGCCAATTTTTCAAATGCACAAATCAACATCACTTGACAAAAACGAAGCAAAACAGGGTTCCCACGGTCATGGAAAATCATTGAAAATCCTGGAAAAATAAATTTTCCTGGAAAGTCATGGAAAAGTCATGGAAAATTGATTAAAATTTGAAAGTCATGGAAAAATAAAAAAATCATTAAAAGTTTTGGAGAGATGAAAAAGGAACAAAATTTTTCAATGTTTCAAAAAGATAATCTTATAATTTAAGTCCTTTGCTCTACCTATGTCATCAGCAAAAGACACTGGTAATGTTTTGCTTTTTGGCTTTTCTGCCCAAAGCTCTTGAAGTTTATTCGTAGACTGTACATTGTACTTTGTTTGATCATCAGCTGAATTCATCAATTTTATTTTTAAGTTTGTAGTTTAATTGGAAATCCACTTGGTA
>Ga0210059_1016986_pt1 | contig 10431 bp, 7 predicted proteins | sample Ectturendosymbi2_FD_188042 | JGI IMG/M metagenome (GOLD analysis project Ga0210059, IMG submission 188042) | Ecteinascidia turbinata endosymbiont from Florida, USA - Sample 2 (SPAdes) (version 2) | ecosystem: Host-associated > Tunicates > Ascidians > Unclassified | place: Key West, Florida... | reverse complement strand
AGAGATCACACGCGGTGATCACTCTGCGCGTACGCTGGTCATTACGTTCAATCGTTCACATGTTAGTATCGGCAGAACTTCCACGCTACGATCACTCTTTTATTGCTTGTTCACGCTACATATATATCGTGTTTTTCTTCGAGCACATTCCGTTCGTGGTGAACCGCGCATTCAGCGCAACGCCAGCGGAGTGGTTGCAACAGTACGGATGATTGAGCACTCGTCACCAAAGCTGGTAGTCTGAGTTCAATTCCTCGTCGGTCATACCGAAGACTGGAAAAACGGTTCTCCTGTCCAGCTTCGTGCTCAGCGTTGATGATTGTTTGCAAGGAAACAGTTCACGCGTGCTGCTGCCATTGGCGCGCCACATTCAGTGTGGTCTGTCGGCCCCCACTTCCGCTTGCTTGCGCCGTGTGCCGCGCTGCTGCTTTTGCAGTGAATGCTGCACTGGTGGTGAGTCAATGCAGCGCCGCACGTTAACCGTTTCCTTGCACGCACCCATCAACGCCGAGCACTTGTTTCCGTGCGGTTGCGAATGCTGCTGTCAAACTTTGCTGCAATTGAATGTGTTTTCTGCTTGTGCGCAGAAAACCGTTCTAATGTGGTCTGTCTGCTTCATTATTACTGGTTCGCAAGAACACATTAGAATTAGTCAACAGCACGTGGTGCGTCTTAAATTTGGGAGTTGGGGAGGGTTTTTGTATCCTATCGATAAAAATGAGTTCATTTCGGCTTTGTGTAGAAATGTGGCAAATAAGCAGACTGCTTAATAATCTAACACCTCTTCGTGCTGCAGGTTAAAAAAGATTCTAAAGTATTTTAACGTCAATGTTAGCGCATAGTGCTGAGTGTAAAGGGGGTTGCCTGATTAAGCCACACCTATGAACCTCTGTGTTCCACTTGATTCGCTAGCAAGTTGTATCGCCAAGGACTAGTGGCGAAAGTACTATTTTTCTTAAAATACTGCACTGAAAAATAGTGCGAATTATCTTTTAGCATCTGAGTATCCCATCATAGTAGTCTCATTCTTTAGCGCTTTGTTGAATAAGAAACATCAGGGCAGGAGTTCAAAGCCCAAGCGGAACTGTTAGCTTACCGTTTGCACGTCTTTCCCTACAAGGTGTTTGAGAATTGTTTTAGTTTTATAGCAACTGGCTCCGACACAAACCTTGCAGCAGCCCTTACGCGGAGCATAAAACAGTCCTTTAGCTGACTGGCGAAGAAGTTGACCCAGAAAACCTAAAAATCGATTTCTCTATGCACAACCTTTTGTGACTACCTTTGAGTCCCACGCCTGCATTGTTTTATATTGCTGTTTTATATCTGTGGTTCATAGAGATTTAACACAGAAGTGTATTGCTGGAGTATCATTTACGGTCCATAGATGAAAGTCCATTTGCGCTCAAAGATATTGTAATGTCTTTACCTATTTCACCGTAATGTAGATTTCATTTCGTCCTTTTTAGTAGGCAGGAGTCATATAAGTGACATTTTGCACATTATTTACTGCATTTTACTACTGTATTTTTAAAGCTGCTCATCACCTGAATTCGATTGGACTGCAAATCTTGCTGGATCTCAAGATTTTTTTGTTTATTCCGAGTATAATGCTGGATCGCTTGTATGGGCCAAGATGGCAGGATATCCGGCGTACGTATTGCTTACGTTGTGTTTACGAGCTTTCATATTTGTGCAATGTAATATCGAACGATTTTATTTTTTTTACTTCGGGCAATGGGGCGATATCGCCATGGCTGGTTGTCGCTAGAGAATTAAAGAAATTTACGACACTTGCTCATGCCGTTTTCTGCACGCTACTATATTAGGAAACTAGTTTCAGGATTCTTTAGAAGTGGAGAAGTTTAACAGATAACCTGTTGTTGTTAAAACTGTCAATGTGGTAGGCAAATATACCGTACCTGCAACTTCAGTACTTGAGCTGGAACAATGACATTAATGTACTAACTTGTCTACTGCTTCAACTGTGTTTGCTTACCGTGACTGTGCAAACTTTCCACGGAAAACTTCGATAAATTTGGTGCACCCTATACGAAGAAGCATAAGCTTTTTGAAAAATTTACACCTGGCAATATTTGTCGGCATGCTGCCTGCCAAGCGGAAGTACAGTATTTTGAAATGAACGATGTCTATGTTGATATCCACCTCGTCTCCACCGACGTTGATGTTTCTTGGAGTCAAAACGGCTGCTTAGCGTAAGAGCTGTAGTTCGTTTTAGCGTACCGGAGGATAATCGAAAACTGACGACACCTGTTCTATTGAAGAATGTAAGTTTCCTAGGTAATTTTAATGATAATGCACCTTGTTACATAACTTTCTGCGACTCCACATTGTGGAAAACCTTTAAGCGTGTAATAAAAATTGCAGACATTGAAAACCATCGTCACTTCTACGTTCTCTGCGCAATTTTTAGCCAGAGAAACAATGTGTTTTTCCTAAATTTTGAATGTCATCGACACGCTGCAATAAACTTGTTTGAACTGAAGTTTGATGAAAACCTGAAAAGTGGTTGTTTGTCATGTTCACAAAAGTACGCTTGCGCAACGGCAATGACCTATATTGTTCCGAAAGCCACGGCTTGGTGAGCATGCATGGGTTAATGGTCGGCACCCAGTGGCGCGGACCACATCCAGCCCCTTGACACGATCGTAACTTTTTTACCACCCTCCCTGCATCAAAACGTTTCACCGAAGTGTGCAAACATTGAAATCATCTAATGACGTCCGTTCAAGATCTAAGCTTTTTCTTGATCGTGAAATAGGCTTGTGCAAATCAGCGTTGTGTCACAGTTTTTTTAGGGCTGTGGAACCGGAACCCAAATTTCAGGCCCTGGCTTCAGGCATTAAAATTTTTGGCTCAAGATCTGCTTCCGAAATGGTTTGGTCCAGTGAAAACCGCAAGCCACTGCAATGCTTGTATTCTTCTATTCTTAGACTAGCATAGATGGATTTGTTGCGAAATGATATATTTGATGGATCGAGGGGTCGTGTGCTAGCAAGTTTCCGAAGCTCTGATCAACACACATAGTAGGAAACTCATGTGCACATCCGGCAATCATGCAACTCGTAAAAGATGCCAGAATTTAAAAAATGTCTCCGGCCGCGAAATATCTACGGTTGTAATTGTCCAAATTTGCTTGGGCTCTGGCTCTACGGCCCTGTTTTTTTCGCTGTAAAAATAGTTTCATAAAGCGTTGTTTCTTGGCGCATAGTAATAATGAGACTGTTACGTCATAATGAAACGAGCTGTTGCCAATAACAATCCTTGCAATGTTCGACATATGGTTACCTTATACGTCTGGTTGCACGACACAAAATTAATTCTTGCAAATAGGTTAATTGCAGATATTTATTTGAACAGTTTGAGATTGCTTAACTTCCCAACAGCATACCCACTTCTGGGGAGTTTGCCTCTAGATTGGGAGTTTCAGCAACCTTTGAGGAAAAGTCTTGGGGTTTTGAGGAATCTAAGGAATTTTTAAGGAAATTGCGTTTTTGGGGATAAAACTGGGAAAATTTGTGTTCACGCATTCCATCTGATTTGAAAATCAGGTTGTGATTTAACTGTCAGTTCCACGAAAAGGAATAGTGTACAACTACATCAAATTAGATATTTTTCTCATTAGAAAAGTGTTGCATCTTTTAGCATCGGTAAAGAGTGTAAAAAGTACAACCTAATCACGCTTGAATGAAAGTAGAGCTTAATGGTAATTCAGTTTTCGGAAATATATATTATACTGTGGTAAGAAATGTAGTTATTGGTCTGCATTGGTTTCACATAATCACATGGTATTATAATGTAATCATTGCTTTAGACATATTCAATAGCAAACCTGTCTCACAGTTTGAAAAAAATGGTTTTGAAGTGTGATTTAGCACACTTCTATTGTTGTTTTGTTCTATAAAAGGTACATGAAAGTAACATACTGCTTTTTGCAAAATCAAGTGAATTTTTGTGAAATTTTGGGTATTTTACGCTCAACTTATGGGAATGTTTAGGAAAACATTTGTGGTAACGCTGCTCCCCATAAGGCGCTTAACACCTCACTGCGCCCAGATGACAGTTGTTGTGTTGAGATTTCAAATTTTACTTGACATGCGTTCCTTAACATGCCGAGACCACTATAAGAACGGTTTTGAGCAGGGCTGTTCTGTTGTAATTTTACCCAACCCAGAAAAATATAGTTGTTTTTTACAACAACACTAATATACCACCACATTTTATCCGGAATGAAAGAATCCGTAAAGCATGCTTTTGTCAACTGTAAGTCAAAACTCATAGTTGCAAAGCTTTAAAGACACTTTCAACAGATCAGCAACAATTCTAAAACGTTAGTCATTTCAAGTAGTGGGCGATTTTTATCTTTAGTCGTAGAAATAATGTTGTCTTGATATAGAAATCACGACAGATTGTACTTATTTGCTATTGTAGGCAACTATAGAAAGGTTTGGCGACTATAGAACTATAGAAATTGTAGAAAGGCACAAACAGGGGCGCAGCCATGTGAGCTGCTGTAGTAAGGCGCGTTCGCTCCTCGATGACCGCGATAATATTCAGCTGACTCGATGACCTCCTGGTCTATTCATTGACCATGCAAATAAAATGGACTGTCTAACCCCCAAATTTCGGACGACAGTTACCGAACCTTTAGAAGAAATTGTCGTGAATGTCTAAAGTCAATTATTTATTCAAGTAGTCAATCCTTGCCTCAAAATTATGTTTCTTGCTGCGCCCCTGGGTACAAGCCTCGGGTGAAAGCTACTTCTTTGGATCACAAAACACTTACATTTAAGCCCCAAAGTACTTATTACCATTTCACCGAGATTTCTCATTTGATCAGCTGGCAGGCTCAGACAACAACTATTGCAATTACAGTGTACCTAGTGTTAGGATGTTGTCAGCAATTCCCATACCTTTTTGATATGTCACACACAACATTTTCACAACAATCCAGTTTCTATAAACCAAAAAATTATATTCGCCGAATGTAAATATTACGGTATTTAAAATTCAGCAAGCCAAATGTCAATTTCAAAACAAGGAAGATCAGATTAACTCTACTCATAAAGTTTGTAAGACCTCATCTTTGATTATTGCTACGTATATGCTATGGAATGCAATACGTCACCACTTGCAATAAAAATACTTCAATAAAGAAACAAAACGGGTGTTTTTAACAGCCTCGGTTTTGAGGCAGTGGCGTAGCCAGAGTTTTGGTTGAGGTGAAAGAAAAGGTTTGGTCAAAAAAAGTGTGTTGAGCAAATGGTAAGCCGTTCACACATTGCCTGGAGAGAATCTCGATGAAGTGCACATAATTATCAGTAGCCAACGAGGTGATGATTGGATACCTACTTAAGTGAGCATTTGGCCTTTTGTGTAATAGAGTACCACACTAAAGCAACGAGTATGCCCTAAGTCACTGGCGTAGCGTTCTCAAAACACGAATCGCAAGTCTGCGGACGCATGCTAGAAGGAAAGCTAGAATGCGTCCGTTAAATATCTTTTTCAAATCTTTCCTTCAGCAAAGGTACGGTACCCTCTAAAGAACGTTTCTATGTACAGGTGGCCAGCAATGGTGGACAGTGATCCTGACACAAACATGTTTTACGAATACGATGACAACGGAATAGCAGTAAGTTTGAAATCTGTCCTTTATTGCTTTTACTTTGAGTGATTGTGACTTTAGGCGCTAAATACATGTATTGATTAAAGGAAATTGCAGTAAGTTGTTCTGTCATTCATGGATATGAGGGTTGTTTCAGCTTTTTATGCATCTTGTTGCGTTAAACTTACCCGAAGGTAGCTAGAAAATCAGTGGCATAAACTTCGTCACGTATATTCAGCGAAAAATCTGGTGAGATTGCTGAGTTGTTACAAATAGAGAAAGCTGACAGTTTTACGGATATAATAGAAGTCTGTATTTAGGTAAATTAGTTTCACCAATTTGAAATGTCTTGTAAATATCTTTGAAAGTAGTAGTCGTTTATAATCACCTATTACTTCACAGTAATTCCGCCCTGATCGGGTGGATTTTTAGGAGAACAGTTATAAAGCAACAGACTTAATGAAATAAGTAGAGGTTCGTTGTTTCCGTGACATTGCACGTCCATGAACACTGTTCATTGAACAAGCTTCATGCAAAGCGAAAAGAGCGCACTTACTGCGCATGCAGTTGTTAGGAGAAAGAACAGAAACGCAAAATAGTTGACAAGAAATAAAAAGCCTTCAGTTGGTTTCGTGTTGAAGTCATAGTTCCAGTGAGCACAACGACTTCCAGGCTTACACGTCACATTTTTCATTCTTAACGATTTCATGTCATATCAGGTACAGACGAATCCGGTTAATCGCATAGCCAATTTACCAAAATATGCGATTATCCGTACCAAACAAATATCCACAAGTTTACCGCCCTACTCGACTTCTGTCCACATGCTTGCTACCCGACACCGTTGGTATGTTATAGCTTGACACTGAACGCAGAGATTTCAAGAACTGTGGGATACAAAAGTGCTTGTAGACGTTCTGAAAATCCCTTGCTCCTAATACAGTGTTTTAAATTCTGAAATCCTTCAGCGTTCAGCAAACCAGCGGTCATCAGTTGAAATGTAAATTCGAAGTTGTTGCGGGCCCGTACGTTGCATGTTGTCTCAAACGTGCGCAATGCGTGTGTGACGTAATAATCGCCTGTATCAATCGTTGAAGGTTTCCCGCACTCGCGGGCATTTTTCTGCTTGCTTTGAGCTGTGCAATGCAGTTGTGAACATGATGTCTCACAGCTGTCGTGTACGAAGATTTGTAGAACTGCGGGATATAGAAATGCTTCTAGAAGTTCTAAAATTTCTTGGTCCTGATACAGCTGGGCACTGTACGTAAAGACTTAACTGATTTGTTAGCTTGTTGCGTCATGAAGCTTTTATAATGCTAATGGCGTTTTTTATGCATCATTCGGTTGGGGTATTCACCAAATGAATCTTATTGATGTTGAAAAAACAGAAAGAGCGTCAAATAAGTAACGAAGTTGAAACAGTGCATTGTCCAGTCCACGGCAAAACGCACGGCATAATTCCGCATTTCAAACTGGTAAACACGGCATAATTCCCCATTTAACGACTGTTAGTTTTCTGCTAGACACGGCATAATTCCGCATTTTAAACTGAAGTGTGCTGTGCACAGTGCTTCGGAAAAGTAACAGTCGTCAAACGGAACTAAAATTCCAAGTTGGTGTACAGTAGCACCATTGCACCATTTTCTGTTCTGTAAAGAATTTAACACATCTTGTACAAAGGAGTTAAGCATAGTTGCATGCATCGGGTCCTTATCCAATGCCATAAAACAAACTTCAAAAGTGCTGCCTTCGAGACAAAGCTTCGCACCCATAGGGACTTGCCACAACCAGACAGCCCTGTATACGTGATGAAGCCTGGAAGTTGAACGTGCAATGTTGATTTTGGCACGTCGGTGAAGGGAGTCGTTTCGGCAACGTTGCTTGATCGGATTATTGGCACCGCTGGTTTTCGCACTATCTGAGCAGTGCGCTTTACACTCATTTAAAGTTAACTATGCGATTAAGCGTTGTAAGTTTACAAATGTATGGTACATTTCTATTCGAATAACCGGTTTATGCAAATAAGCGGTATGCGATTAACCGGACTATTTTCTTCACGTGTGAATGGATTTGGTTTGGGATTCTAGACTCCTATGCGATAAAGCGGTTTGTGCGTTTAACCGATATGCAATTGTCCGAAGTAGTACACTCTTCGTATCAGGTACACTTTTTGTTGGCTGAGTAATAGTAGCTAAAGGAGATTGATGACAGTTATTGCCAAGGAACTATCTGTGACTCGAATTGATGTATGCATGCTAGTTCAGCGGCCTTACGCATCTTATGTACAGTATCTATTGTGGTCATTCACAGAACATTTGAACTGTTGGCAAAATGCTTGCACGTAATGCCGTTAGCTTTGTTTGTTTGTCGTTGGTGAAGTGATAAACTTGTAGTTAAAAGTGACTGAAGAAAATGAATATAGGTTGTTTGTTGTTTTACTTGCATGAAAAGAGTGCTGCTGGGCAATACGCTTGTGTAGAAGTTTACCAGCATCTGCATGGTTTCTTTGAATGACGCCAGTGAGCTAGATTGTACACTGTACAGCTGGTGTGTCAGCAGCGCGTATCGTAATAAAAAATGTGAGGCGTTCAGATTTAAATCGAATTGCGAGCAGATGCCGTGATTAAACAAGAACTTCTTCATGACTTTTTTGAAAAGCTGCTATTTGCAATACCGTTAAAATGTGCAAATTAACTCGAAGTAGTTCTGATTGCTTCCATTGCCGATAATTTTTATTGAATATTAAGAAAATAGCGAACGAGTTTTGAAACTATATTCATTACATAACTTCACATTCAGCTTCGGTATCATGTTGTGTTTCTCGACGATGACGTCAGCCGGGCATGGATTTCAAAGAAGTCAATCCGACCGTACGTCAAAAAACCCTTCAAATTGGTGAGATGTTTACTTATCATTATTAACTGTTCTTTGGAGTGCTTTCAGTAAGGTAGGAAGTTAGCTGAGTGGCAGTGACAGTCTTTTGCAAGTTCACAAAAAGATTGTTTTGAACAAGCGACAAACCTGTTATTCAGAGCCAGGCGAAAGAGTACAGAGAAGAGCTACGAGCGGCTATGGCCATTGCTAATTCCGCTTTGGAGCTAACAATGGAGGAGAGGCTGCAGAAATATAATTTTGAAAAACGTTTCGCCGAAGCAAGGAAAGCTGGAGGGTGGACTGCAAAGCGAACGTCCCGCAATACTGGTTAGATTGATATAATGAAAATGTGGATTTGCAAAAGTTGTAATTACAGCGCCACATGTCCACACAGGGCAAAGCATATGTTCGTGTCAGGTTTGATGTAATTCAGATCATCTGAGACTGCAACATTATTTGAATTTCCCATGCAAGTGTGATAAAGAGCGCTTGTTGTAATGTGTGGTGAGGCTTTGCAAACAGACTTGTCGACCTTTGCGTCGTTGACAAGTTGATGACTTGCAGGTAAGGCGAAAGAAGATGCCCAGAAAGCGAAGCGAAAATCCAAGGAACAGACGAAGGACAAAAGTTCGTCAGTTGCTTCAAAACCTGCAGATTTAAATCAAGTGGTTCCAAATGTCATCAGTTCGTCCATTAACAGCGTTGATCAAGGTCTGTTCCGCGGTTTCGTATCCAAGGATATGATTCTTCAGACATTCGCGTTTGTCAGGGCTGCTTAGCAGTAATCGTTAGAAATTCACGAAATGTAATTAATGAAATGTTGATGCTCAACTGCAACTGTAACGGTTTTAAACCTCAGTAGGATAATTAGCCTGGTAATACTTTTTAACTGCGTTTTTTAAGCCAACTGCAGCAGTTGCGGTACATGCAGTGCCGAGTCAACGCTTACCACAAACGTTTGCGATGCTTGGGATATACGATTTTTCTATTCCTACGTGTTGGCACATCTCGTAACGTTTTACTGATGTACTTTATAGGAAAACATGAGTTTCATGTTTGTTTCTTTGAGACTCGTTGTTAATGTCGCAACAGTTTACACTGAAGAATTTCTGCGCAACGTGTGTCAACAGATATTTCGAACTACTTGTAGTACACACGTTCAGACAAGTGTTGGTTCATAAATTCAGCTTTCAGTATAAAGTAACTGGGATTGGGCGTACGCACAAGTAACCAACAGTTGAATTGATCCGGTTTTAAAGCACACGTAAACCTCGATAGTAATTGCACAAAGTAAACCGATTTTTAGCGGAAAGTGAGATTTGGGCACGAATGGCGAACAGTCTGGAACAGCGCATTTCAAACTTTATTTCGTTACGGCACACTATAATAAATACTGGATTTGGCCGCGGCATACCTACTTTATAAAAACCTACTCTTCACAAACTTTGTAACGGAAATGATGTAACATACACAAGGATTTGTCCAAACAAAACTCTCGCGGCACACTTCAGCCTCTTCAGCGGCACACAGTTTGGGAAACACTGGTCTGGAATTCAGTGGTGGACAACCTGTTTCACTACGGACCGGTTTTAAGGTAGACATTTCTACGGACCGCCCTTCAAGGTGTGACAAATAAATACATCAAAAATTAAAGCTGAGTCAGTGGGAGCCTTAAGATTGTTTCTCTGCAGCGAGATTGTCTCATCTTTTGGTGATTGGAAACATTAACACCCACAGTGTATTTCTTACGCCCAGTCTGCTTCGTAATATCGTAGTTCAAAACACTTCTGATTTTATATTTTGGATACTATTCTTTCTGTGTGGTCCGCAAGAATTTTCCCGCGGTCCAGTGGTTGCCGACTCCGGGATAATTATCCGTCAATACTATTTACAGTTGACTTGCGGGCCACGTGCTGTGGTCAGAGGTGAAAATT
>Ga0210059_1016985_pt1 | contig 10431 bp, 5 predicted proteins | sample Ectturendosymbi2_FD_188042 | JGI IMG/M metagenome (GOLD analysis project Ga0210059, IMG submission 188042) | Ecteinascidia turbinata endosymbiont from Florida, USA - Sample 2 (SPAdes) (version 2) | ecosystem: Host-associated > Tunicates > Ascidians > Unclassified | place: Key West, Florida... | reverse complement strand
TGTGATTGATAATAGTTTCTTTTGCTTTCCTCCAATAAATGAGTTACTTTGTTTCTATACTTCTTGTATTTCTCATGGGCGTTTTGGTTTTTGAATCTAGAACGTACCAGAGCTCTATACAAATTGTGTTTGGTTTTTATTGATCTGAGAAGGTCTGCTGTAGTTATCCATGGTTTGTGTGCCAATCGTTCTTTGGACTTTGTCAGCTGTTTTACAGGGGCCTGCTCTTTGAGGTACTGATTGAGACATAAGATGCCTAAGTCTAAGGCTTCACTTGGCTTATTTTGGTCAATTTGGAGTTGATTCAATGTCTCTTGAACTTTAGTTGCAAAAGTTTCTGAGTCAAATTTGGAATAGTCATGCTTGGTATACTTTTTTGACTTCCATTTTTGTAATGGCTTAGATTTTATGAGAAAAAACACAGGCAGGTGATCAGATAGATCATTTATCAAGATGCCTAGGGTAAGTTTCTCAGTTGGAAAATTTGTATATATATGATCAATGAGAGTACAACTAGAAGGCGTTATCCTAGTTGGGTTAGTAATCAGTTGTAGGCAGCCATAGCTGCTACAGGTGCTTATATAGTTTCTAATTGGAAGTGCTTCTAAAGATTGGAATTGCATTATATTGATGTTTCTAACGAGTTTTAATGTTTGATTTGTGCATAGGTGTAGGAGCAGGTAAATTTTTAGGTGTGCGAAAGATTTTTACCCATTTTGTGCGCTTTGCCTATAAATTTTTCCTGCAAAGATCATGAAAACCTTTTTGGTATGACCTCCAAAACATCTTTATGTGTTTTTCTAAAAACGTTGGGCGCCATTGTTTGAAATCAAACAATGTTGGGCGTCATTTTTACCAGATTTTCAGGGCTTTTGCCCAGATTTTCAAAGATTTTTCTCGGATTTTTGGCAAATCAACACGTTTGGTAGTGTAAGTGCACCCCCACCTCCTCCACCACTGATTTTGGGTTGGTTATGCATGTTTTATGTGTATATGCCTTAAAACTGCTATCTGGCTTTGTATTGTTTTTTTGGGACAAGGTCTGGCTCTTATTGGTGAAAACATATTGGCAACCCTAGTGAAACCATTGCATGACTTATTTTCAGTATCATGTACTACATAGTGTTATTTTTGGGATTTAATGTTTTGTGCAATAAATTAACTTAGATTTAATGTTTGGCATAAAATTGTCCCCGTTGTTTTTCCTTCATTTTCTTATAAAGATTGCATCACTTAGATCAGTGTTGATGTAGTCGCTAATGGCAATACTGAAATTTAAAGGTTGTTTTATTTCTGGCAGTGGCTACAGGTCTGTCTATGGACCTTCATATTTGAAACCTTATTCGTCCGCCATCTGGAACATGACAGTAATGCACCATGAGAGTGCAGTAAACATGGTAGAAACGTACTAAACCTAAACCCTAACCCCTAAAACTAAACTTTTAAACCTAAACCTAACCCTTAAACCTAAAGTTGTAAACCTAAACCTTAAACTTAACCACTAAACCTAAAGTCCTTCCCTAAACCCTAAAGCTAAAGTTTTAAACCACAAGCTTTAAGCCCTAAACCTAAACCCTAAATTTAAACCCAAAACCGAAACCTGAAGACCTAAACTGTAAATCTGAAGAGAAAAGTTTATAAACTTGGAAAAAGTAAAGAGAAAATGGTCCCATAAATTAAAACATGCAACCACTACTACCAAAACAAAGGTTACCAAGGTGAGAGTCGAACTGAAAACCATTGGCACAGCAGACATAAACGTATCTGCTATGATATCAAATTTTCACTTGAGTAACAAACTCCGAATTTAATTGAACCGCATCATGCGAGGCGGATCTGTAGCCACTTCCTTTATTTCTTGTACTGCACACTACTGTAGCTGACTTAAGATAACTTTACACTAAAAGTAAGGTGTTTTTATCCATCATCATTCAAGAGTTGCCTTACATAATGGTAGATTCACTTCATTAATTAATTTTCATAATGTCAAGAATTGCCATGAAAAGAAGGCATGAATTTAAATATTAGTTTGTTATCAAATACCTACTACTGTACAGCCTAGTTGGCAAACTAAGTTAACTCACTACAAAAGTTTGTATTTTACAAATTTATTGTAGATGGAAGATGTGATGAGTTATATTATCAATTTTGTGTCAAAGTGTGGAAATTAGAAATAGGTATTAGTTGAGCTTGAGTTGTAATTGTATTATTTTTTCAAACTTTGTGATGACTTGTTTTGAGTGAAAAGTGAAGCTTTCAAGAGTAGCATAGAGCAATAGTTGGTCAAATTCTAGTTTAGCACCAATTCATAAAATAACGTTAAAAACATGTTGGTTATGGAAGATTTGTTACAATGCACTAACAATGAATGTATCTATGAAAGTCGTTGTTGGTGAGTTTTTACAAAGTTATGTGCAATCAAAATGTCACCTTCATCATTAGGTACCAATACCTACCATGTACAGCCACAACATGGCGGCAGAAGGCTGCATGAAAACTGCTGATTCGTTGCATTATTCAGGTTTAAATCCAAACCCCAATGCTAACCCTAATCCTAAACTTTAACTCTATACTCTCATGCTAAAACCTTAACCCATCATGAGACTGCAGATGCAATGACTCAGCAGTTCTCATGCAGCACTGTTGCTGCCATGTTGTAGTAGCTGTGCATTGCATGACAGCTGAAGTGATAGAGATACCTTATACTTAGATGACATTTTGATTGCATGTAATTTCATAAATACTCACCAACAATATCTTTCATGTGTATATTCGTTGACAGTACACTGGAATGAGTTCAACATGCTTTTAATGCTATTTTCCGAATTGGTGTTAACTAGGTTTTCACCAGCTATTGCTCTATGCTTAAAAGCTTCTACTTTTCACCTAAAATGAGTTGTTAAAAAATATAAGACAACTGATATTAACAACTCCAGCTCAGCTAATACACTTTTCCAATTTATAAACTTTGACACAAAAACTGCCCAATCCACAGGTAGTAAACCTTGGGTTTATGAACCCCTGAGGGGTCTATGAATGTGATTTAAGGGGTCCACGAATGTGATTAAATAGGCTTTGCTCTGACATTTCAAAAGGGTTAATAGGTTTTGCAGACATTTTAATTACAAATACTATAATTAATACTTAAATTCAAAATATTTATTGCAACGTTTCTTCTTGAGAGGTTCATAACCTTTATTAGGATGTACTAGGGTTATGTGACCCTTAAATGTTTAAGAAACACTGCTTTAATCATTTAAACTAGGAATGAACTTCAGCTCAAAATAATCAGCAAAAATGAGCATATGTAACTGCTGTAGAATTGAACACTTTTGCACATGTACAACAATTTCTTGCACACAGCAATTTTACATAACATTGGTAGCCAGTACAAAAGTCCTGTTGATCATGTGAAACCCTGAATGTGTTATGTGAAAGAAACATTGTTTGTTGTGAGATGCCAAATTTTTGCTTATGGAGTGCTCATGGAAACAGGCTGTCAATTCTAGTCAGGTATCAACCATTTTGTTGAGGTACATGTCATCGTATACCCTACTTTTATGTTAGTATAATTGAGACCACAAGTTTTGTTACAAGATTTTGTTGGAACACATGTTACTTCATACTCTAGTATGAGGCAAAACATATTTTTTGCACATCAATATATTATGTAGATAAGGTGGTTCTGAATGATTAAGGAAGAACACCCAAAAAATTGTAAATGAAGGTTTTGCCCAAATATATGCCTGGTATGTGAATTTTTATGTGACTTTGCAAAATAATAATCGGTATAAAGTCAGTTAATGTTCATCAGTTTGGGTATAACAGGGGTTGGGAACCTATGGCTCGCAAGCCAGATGTGGCTCTTTTGATGGCGGCATCAGGCTTGCTTGATATTTTCTTAACACAATTGTTACAGATGAAACTTTTTCAGTAATTTCCCTACAAAACCCAGCAACACCACCAGAAGTCACATTAACAGTAAGAAGCATGTTACTAAACAGAAAATTCAGACATTTACCATTGTTTAAAATTGTTTATTTGCTTAAACATGCACACGCTAGTTTAGTAAGTTAGTTGCATTAAGTGTTGAAAAAAATTATATGGCTGTCATGGAATTACAATTAAAAATTTGTAGGTTTCATTGCTCCCTTAACCAAAAAGGTTCCCGACCCCTGCTGTATAATGTATATCAGCACTTATTTAACTTACATCATGCTGATTTTATGCATGAGAGTTCATAATGACATTGGCTATTCATTTTTCAATGACATTCATTGGGTTAGAATAAGATTTTGTTTATTTTTCAAATAAAGCTTACTAGCATATTTTCTCATATTATTGTTTCAGGTTGTGGAAGAAGTTTTAGCAGAACATTTCTAACACTAAAAGTATTCTTTTCCAATGCAACAAGTCCACTGTACAGTGTTTGCAGATTTTGATTATTTTATGCTATGCATTTGTATGATATAAACAAAAATATTAATACAACTGCCAATGGAACTTATTCAGGAATGTTTACGTGACATTTCCACCTCACAAAATATTGACCAATGCATTACAGATTGTTTCAAAAGACTTCAGTGTCAGGTAAATTTTTAATAGTTTTGTAGTTATTTTGAATATGCTAATACAGACAAATCTGGTTGATCACATATATCAGGGGTGGCAAAACTGTGACTCATGGGCCATATGTGGCTCTTTGAACTTTGCATGCAGCTCTTTGAACTTTTCAAAAAATTATATATTTTTTATTTTTTATATGTATTGCAAAGTGTAGAAATATTGCAAAATGGTACGGTGGTAGTTAGTGTGCTGCACAGTGTTACTCGTGCAAGTTGTTCCAAAAAAAATATAATGTCACAAAAGTGTAGAATGCAAACAAATTCGTGTTTTTAGATTTTTATGTTGTGGCTCTTTGTAACTTGGATTTTACAATATGCGGCTCATACATAGAGCAGGTTTGGCCACCCTTGACATATATTAACTACATTATTTGACAATCTGGAATTAGTATAAACAGTACACATTGTTAACAGAAGTGCTTACACTTGAACAGTTGAAGTAACATTGAATGACATTAATCCATGGCAACAGATACTTTCCTTCATCTTATGTAGACTGGTTTGTCATGAAGCAAATGTTATGAAACATTACCCACAATGTATTCTGTAGTTGCGGTTTTCATTGTAGTTTTCTTCCTTTTTCACTTGTAATTTCTTTTAAGCACTTGGTCGTAGCATTTTTCAGTAAATTTTAGAATTGTAGGATTGTTGATAAACTAACGCTCATAAAATGAATGTAATTTACAGTACAGTTTTACACTAATATACTTTGCTTGTGCTTAACTTTCATTAATTCATTTTAGTGCACAATAAATTGATTAACCATGTGTGAAGCACAACGTTGTGTTCGCCCAATGAAACTCATCTATTGTTTTCAAACAATTATAGCAAAACCATTCATTGTTGTTGCTTTGGATGGTTGATCATACCGCATGATGTCATTAAGTTTTTACAATGAAAACAGATTGCTGTCTTTGAAGAAAACAGATTTCTGAAAAAAAACATTGCTATCTTTGAAGTAACAGCATCATCACTTCTCACTTAAACTGTGCTTCGCACATAATACTATTTTAAAGACAAATATTAGTCTGTACGACTTAACCCTTTAACGGCCACGATTGGCCGGCCTTTTTTTGGCCAAAAATCGCCAGCTGCTAGAGCTAGAGTGCTGTTCAAACCCTCTACAGATTCAGCAAGTCTTTTAGTTGAGATCGAAAAAAACGTTTTTCGGTTTGGCGTTTTCTGGAGGTGATGTAAACAATGAGGGCATGTTTTCAAATTTTTGGCCACCTTTACCTGGCCCTGGGCCTTAACCCATTGACTCATTCTTTTGAATCAAAGTTTTCTTGAAAACTAGGCCAAAATCCGCATCTATAGAGCTCTTGATTGACCTGCTAGCATATCTGTAGCCAAAATTATGGGTTAAAAACCCAGTTTTTGGCAAAATTCAAAAGGTTTTAAAAAAGGCATATTTTTCCCTTTCAGGGAAAAGTTTGGCCAGCTATAACTCGGCAGCAGATTGAGCTAAAGAGCTGTTCAAAGCCGGTAGTGACGTTGTGTAGTTTAGAATAAAAAAAAAATCTTTAATTTGGGTGGGGGTTGTGGGCCACTGGGATCATGACAGGGGTATATGTTTTTTGGTTAATTTTATGATGTCATCATCCGATCCAATGCGCCAATATTTTGGTCGCAATATTTTTCGTTTCTAAGCGAGAATACGCATTTTTAGAGCCTTTGATTAAGTTTCGGCAGTTTCTGGTTCAAAAGTTATGCCAAAAATATTGATTTCTTAATTAATATTCTTCCATTTTTGCCATAACTTATCAACTAGAAATGCTAGAATGTCCATCAAACCCTCTAAAAGCTAGTACTATAGCCTAGAATGCATTTAAATCTCGCGCGGTTTCGCGCCAGTGATTCGGCTTGATTTTTGAACTCCCACGGGATGTTGACGTCATGGATTGTTTTGACAGAACTGTCAAAACATGTTGAAACATCCTGTGGTTTTGTAAACATGGCCAGAAAGGCCGAAATCGCACGGTGAAAATTTTTTTTTCAGTCTAAAATCTTTCCTGATTCAAAGCAGATTTGAACAGCTCTCTAGCTTGATCCGCTTGCGAGTGTTGTCCATATAGAGAAGGGGTGTGTTCCAACCCAAATTGGAGTTTGTGGGTGCTGAAATTTTCACAAATTTTTGTTTTTTTATCCATAATTTTGGCTACAGATATGCTAGAAAGCCATTCAAGGGCTCTAAAGACACGGATTTTTGCCTAGTTTCCAAAAAAAGTTTGAGCCAAAAAAATGGGTCACCTGGTTTGGGCCCAGGGCCAGGTAAAGGTGGCAAAAAAATGCGAAAACACCCCCACCTGTGACGTACCCCCAGCAAACGCCAAACCAAAAACAAAAATTTTTCGATGTCAACTAGAAGACTTGCTGAATCCGTAGAGGGTTTGAACAGCTCTCTAGCTCTAGCGGCTGGCAATTTATGGCCAAAAAAGGGCAAGCCAATTTATTGGCTCGCACGGTCGTTAAAGGGTTAAACCTTAAAGTCAAAAATTTGGTTAATCAAATAGATCATTTAAATTCAGTTTAATTAACCCGAATATTCAATTAATTGTCACATGATGTATCAGGTATTTGCTTAATAAATGACAGGCTATGGTGTAGTGATTACAATATTTAAATGTGATAAAATGGTTGATAAATGCGATTGTCTAGTATGATTATGCTGTTGATCACATTGGTCTATTCTGTCATTTACAGAAATTCTAGCGTGTTTTGAGTGATTAATGTTATATTTGTTTTATTGATTCATTCTGAATAATCTTACTTTTATCTTCATTCTTCAACGAAAAATTAGTAGTACTTGCAAATTCTTATTAATTAAAATGTATTTGATCTATGAAATCAACAATAAAAATGCTGTATAATATAGATATTAACAATCAAAGACAAACACTCTGAAGCAGTTTGGTACAAGGAATGAAATACATCACTATGAATTAGCAATAAGCTTTATGTATACACAAATGTGTCACAAATTGTTTGCCACTAACCCATTTTACTAAGACAAATGACATGATTTTTAGAAAGCATTTATTTGTCAATCTTGTAAGAAGATTGCATAGTTTAGTGAATAGTTTTTGTGACTATGCCCCCATATAAGTTTATTGACAAGTGAAAATACTAAACACATTCATGCAAGCTATGATCAAAGCACTAAAACATTGCAAAAACTTGTTGACAGGTTGTCTTGCCGAGCACCACTTGACATGCAGCTAATTTCCTTCTCATTGTTAGGAGTTGATTTCAAACTGTTGTTTAACATGGAGTCTTGATGAAGCTAGAAATTTGAGTGGGTTGCAATCAGCTGGATAAATCAGGGCAGTCTTTTTGGGTCACAATCGATGTATATTATTTATTAAAGTAACTGTATCCGATTTGTTTTGCAGTTATCCTCTGTTGCCTTGGACTCAAAATCCCAGTATGAACTGCGTTCTTTTTTGTCCCATGCAATAAGAAAAGCAAGTGAGCAGTACTTGTCCATCTCATACTCTTTGGCTGTACTCTTGGAAATTCTTCAGTTTGTTAGCCCTGTGCAAGGCATCATGATGTTTCTTTCCCTCATTAAAGAGTTCAGGTTGTGTTGAGCATAATTTTTGAAGCGGTCTATTGCAATGACTTGCTGTGTCATAATTTTTATAGATTTATGCACAATTGGTAACTTTGACATTTGCTCTTATGCTTTACTCATAAAACTGCAACAGTATTTTTAAACGTTAATTTAGTGCCTTTTCAGTGCTGCATTCTATTTTTTTCAAACTTAATTTTGTTGAAGTCTGCACTTGCCTAACCTGTCAAAAAGTAGAAAGAACTGCTTGTGAAATTAATGTTGCACTGTAGATAAGAAAAATAGGTATCACAGAAAGCTATTGACTATTAATATTATATATTTTCTCTGCACTTACAGTACTGGGAGTTTTTCCCAGGAAAATGAGTCAGATACCAAGCAGGTTTTGAGAGTTACCAAATTTATGCCAGTTTCATGAAACACCTTGCAATTTAAGCCCAAACAAGTGCTTCAGTTGTTAAATCCACCATTTCTCTTCAAAGTTTTCGTATGCAAATGTATGAACTTTCAAGAGAAAAAGATTATAGCTATTCGATTTTCAGTGTTGATAAAATATATGACTGGGTTAGATTCTATGTGTTGGTAGTGGTAGACCATTACTTAACAAATTGATAGTCTGCCATATAGCTTGTGTATAAATAATATCTGCATTTCACTTCTACCGGTGCACCTGTAGTGTTTGAGCATTGCTTTTCACCACCAAGGTACTGCATCATGAATTGAAGTATTGCTATAAATGGTGTATTAGTTCCTCAGGTGTCGCCTAAAATCATTCTTTTCAGCACAGTCTACCTGAACTTAAAGAGTGTTGTAGGTATTTAGAGATAATTAGTCCTTCCAAACTCTGCTTTTGTCCTCTGTTGTGCAAACATAGAGTCGTACTGTTTGAAGAACACTCTCATCAACTTATATGCTAACCAAATCAGGACAAAAAGTGTGAAGATTTTTATTGAGAAATCCTGTTGTGCAAAAACTTTCAAGAGAAGGAAATTACAGCCGTTATCTCAAGTTTGATCTGTATTTATACATGGATCAGTATCTGCTCTGAAAATTTTGTTCTGTGCAGTGTCAGATATGTAGACTAGGAATGAAAGGTTTAAGTTTGAATGTTAGGATAGACGATTCAACCTTGAGAAATGTTAATATTTCATGCTTTCAAATGTTTGGTTAAATTTCATGATTTTTTTGTTCTTTTCTAGTGATGAAGTGCACTTCAAATTCGTTCTTCGATGTATGGAGTCTTACTTTTTAAATCATGCTATTTCTTCTCTTTTGGTACAAGAATCAGTAAGTCTCCATTCTAAGCCTCTGTGGCATATGCTGGCAAGCTCTCTTGCTTCTTTACCTGATTATGTTGCCAACAAAGGTCTTCCTCAAACAAGGTTTGTTATGATTTTGGTATTACAGTGGAAACATTGCAATTGTTTGAGGTGATGCTTGTTCTATAGTTTTTTATTGTCTAAGTCAGTGGTTCTTAGCCTTTGCAAACCACTGGGCATCTGTGATGTTATTTTCCAAACTTTCGTTGAACCCTAATTTGTTGCACAATGATACCAGAAAACAAAAATATCAACAAGGAAATAAGCGTACGTTATAGAAACAAAATCAGCCACTTAATAGTTCATCTGCAGTCTACTTAATTTCCATCTGGGAAACCTTGTTGTTTTCTTTTTTTCATTAAATTCCAGTTCTGCTTGCAGCACGTTTTTTCATCATGAAAGATTGTTCGAATTTTATGGAGTTGAATTTGTTTTATGCATTGAAACTGTTCGGTCAATGGTTAGTGATGGGAAAGATATCCACACTGAATTCATCGGCCTTTGTCTTGGGCAATTTTGTATTGTTGGAAGAGCTTGTGAGTTCACGTTTGTTTTTGATTGACTCATATGAAGCTATGTTTACAGTGTCACAAACTGAAGATGTTTAATATTGTGAGATGCCTTTTTTCTTGACAGTAGTATTGTCATGGAAAAGAAATTATGCTGTAAAAGTAAGCTGAGCTGAAAAATACAGGGTGTCCATAAAGTCCTGCACACATTTCAAAATGTAATTGCGAAGTAACTAAAGTAGATAAAATCATACAGTTTTTTTGCAAAGTGAAGTTTGTGTATTAAAGTTTAAAATTAAAAAATTTGGAGTAGTTTAAGTAATAGCCATATTTCAAGAATTTGCTTTTTCATGCTATTGATAGACTTCAACATGTGCTCCATTTGTTGCTCTCAATATGTCAAGGCG
>Ga0210059_1016984_pt1 | contig 10432 bp, 9 predicted proteins | sample Ectturendosymbi2_FD_188042 | JGI IMG/M metagenome (GOLD analysis project Ga0210059, IMG submission 188042) | Ecteinascidia turbinata endosymbiont from Florida, USA - Sample 2 (SPAdes) (version 2) | ecosystem: Host-associated > Tunicates > Ascidians > Unclassified | place: Key West, Florida... | reverse complement strand
ACATGGTGAAGAAAATGTACAGGTGAAAGCGCATGCCTATGTACACAGATGAGTGGATCGAATTTAAGTGAAGGATTTTGGTGTGGTTAGAATATTTTTAGCAATATAAAAAAATTAAAAAATAGTAATAAAAAAGTAAAAAAGTTACAAAAACTAATTAATGAGGTACAAAAGAAAAAAAAACAAAACAGAAAAAAAACACAAGATGTACTTATATGCCGAAAAGCATAGAATGTGCACACAGAAAATATGAAACAGTAAACATACACAAAAAATAAGCAGAGTTACAGAATACTAGGAAACACAGTATTTTGTTCTGGACAAGGGAAATGTTGCTAAAATTCATAATTGGGAATTTTTTTCATGTAGGAGGTATTTCTTAAGTTTCCATTTGAAGGTAAAAGTGGTTGAAAATTTAATATCGCCTGGTATTGAAGACCATACTTTTGGCTCACACAACTTACCTGAACACAAATTTATGATTTCAATAGGAATGTCTGTACTTCTCACCTACTTTAAATGCTGCTTTGGTGTGTAAAAGTTAGCTGGTCGCTAACGCGTACAACATCCAACGAAGCCTGCATTTCTTCACCTGATTGTGATCGGACCAAATAAACAAGAAACGCACGTAGAATAATTCCGTCTTTTATTTCTATGACCATATTAACACAGTAACAGTCTTTTTCAGTGGCGTGGCAGGGTAATTTGGCGTTTAAAGGTGATTTATCATATGCGCATTGTGCAAAATCAAACTTCATTTCAGGAGCATTTAATGTTCTCCCAAAAATCAAATACATTTATTTGTTGTTTTAATTCTTATCGTATAACACATTTTCCATGCAAATCCAGAACAAATTAACTTTATTTTGCGTAAATTGAATAAATTTAACCAGTTCACTCTCAGTTAAAATCTTTTTACAGTAGGCTATTCGCTTCAGCGAGAGCTTCTCCATTCCATGAAGAATTGGTCTTTCTCGTTGTATCCCTTGGATTTAAGGTTGTCCAGTACCTGCTGTTTTGACATGCTGAAAGAACAGCAAAGTTTGCTTTTAGTTGTTTGTTTATTTTTATTCATCGTTTGACGGCAATGGCTGATACGGCTTGCAGTTAGCACAGCGAACAGAATGCCCTTCAGGTCACTTATCAACCATCACTGCACGACCTTCATGATTTACTGCAATCAGTGCAGAAACGTCGCCAGAACTGCTTGAGATTCTAAAAATTTGATAAAACTCTACTGATTTATAGTGTTCCAAATTTCAATTTGGGGGGTCTTATACTTTTGTTTGAAGGGGCTGAGCCCACCAAGCCCCCCGTGGCGACGAGACTGAATCAGTGTATTCGGTTTCCATGAAAAACAATGATTCCTCGCCACGAAACAGGATCTTCGAATGATGTAAAAAGTTAGACTTTCTATCCTTCGGGGTAAGAAGTCTGAAAAGTTGGTCAATAGTCACCCCCCTACGTATTCTAATTCAAATAACCTGCTTCAAGATCGCAATTCTGGATTTAGCTGACATAATTCCATAACTTCCAACCTAATGGATATTATTCACAAACTTCTTGTCGCTGAAGACAGTGGCTGTTTGTAACGGGTTGTAGGACTGTACAGTCACGAACAATCCCACCTCCAAAGATAAGATGATGGACCGGATTCGTCGTTTCGACGTCCATCGAAGAGAGTAACGGGTTGTTTTTCGATATCGCCTAGCTCTTAAATTGCACTAACTTGGTGCCACTGGCTTTCTTTTCAACTTCATGCAGGCATACTTTACAGTTAGGTCCTTGGAGAGGCTATGGTTATAAATTACAACCTATTAAATAATAATGTAACGTGCATCGAGCTTCCATGCTTGGTTTCACTATTACTCTTTTTGTTTGTGTCAACAAGATCAAATACTCTGCTGTATCTCCTTAATTGCGGGCGATACTACAGCTTACTCGCATATTCCAGGTATCCCAGTCTCTTCACTTATTCACTTTTTCATGAAGGTTCCAAGCTTTGGAATTCACCGACCACTGCGTTTCGCTTACGTTCTCCATTTCTGGTCTGAAGTTGTTCCTTAGCCAGCCATGTAACGTGCTTCCATTTGAATAGTTGTTATTCTCACTCTACTGAAATCTTGTGTAGGTTATGTTTAGGCCAGGGTATTCGGCTTGACAAATCAGATGTGAAATTTTTATAAACTTCACAAGAAAATTAAAAGTAGGCTTACAGTGAATCTATTTCTACTGCATTTTTAGGGGCAATAGCGTGCTTTATGCTGTCAGTTGTGTACCAGGATGTGGTAATGATCAGCCAAGCACAAGTTGTGCGTTGTTACGTCTTGATTATTTTAACGTACTGACCAAATATTGACCTTATTGCATTTATTTCAACACAAAGGCATGCTTGTGTTCAGAACTTAAGGAGTTGAGCACACTGAGTAGTTTTAGACTAAGTTGAAAGCACTGGTTCAAAATTACTTTGGACTTTGATTCAGGAAACGTTGGATCTACAAACTATACACAATTGAAATTTAAGAAGGCCACACGTCTGATATACCCAGGGATGAATTTGCGGAATTATTAAACGACTAAACTTTGCAACTGAAATTTTCAAAACACAGTTTATGTCATTTTTGGATAAGAACAAGAAATGAATGCCCAGTCATTTCTGATCTAGCCATTCACCAACTCTTAACCTTTTGCACAAGATATTTGTGTGAAACGGCATTCTGAAAATTGATAATCATCAAGTCCGAAAACCGATCCTTTTTCAAAAATGTTGAGAATGATACAAGACAAACAATCTACGAATGGATGATCTGTGTAAAAATGAAGTGCATCCATCCCATTAGTTGTGCTTGATAACTTCTAAAAGCTAAATTGCTTCCTTGTTAATTTTTTTCACCATTCTGTTTTACTGTATAGTTATTTTCGTGGATTGTGTGCATTTGTAGGATTCTGCCATGGGCAAAAACACCTCTTGATATTTGTAATGGGACGTTTACACGTATCATTAGCATCTAGGCTACCCACGAAGAGGATCGCATAGAAAAACCGTTTTCAAATGGGGCCGCAAAAGAAGTTTGAGAAACCCTGGTTTAGGCCACAGTAAATTCAACGTCGATGACTGCTACAATAGAACATGCTAGTGTGGTGCTGTTAAAGGCTTACACCATATATACTTCGAAACTCCAACTTACATCCCACGTCAACTCCCATTGTCGCGGTTACAACAGATTCATGTAGATAAAGGTAACTCGTGTTGTGAAAACTTCAAGTTTTCTAAGACTTAAAGCCCTAATTCGTGCCACTTTCTGGTTTGTGACCACACAATTATGGCCACTCAGCCAATACACGAGACGTTTGTTTGTTTGCTTCGACGAAATTTGGCATATTGTGACTAATAACGCAGTTCTGGCGACAATCACTGCATTTACAAAATTGTGTATTCACTTGGCAGAAAATTTCCTCCAGCAACAACTGACTCGATACGTCAACAGTATGTCGTGTGTAATGCTTTCGGCCGAAGGCTGCGCTTGTTATTTATTTGTAGCAATTGACAATTCTTAAATGTATGCTGGATAGACGTGAAGATACTGCTAGATATCTGTAACGAATTCCCTTCTCACAGCTGCAACTATCAACATCAAAACAGAAGCAAAGTTTCAACACAGTTCTCGTAAAATTTTTCAACACAATTTCAAAAATTTTCAAGTTTACTTGGTTTAAGCAATCAAGTACAACTAAAATAAGTGCAGGAACGTGAAATTTGGACAACACACATGTCAAGGTGCTCATAATCATTTCTTCAAATATTTCCCGCTCACATCCAGGACAGGAACAGTATTAGCATTTCTATTTCAAAGAAATGCGGCTTTCGTATCTTTCAATTTTCTCGTCCCACATTAATTCCCATTTATGTCAGTTATATAATAATGATGTCAAAGGTTAATCTTCGCTACGCCAGCCTACAGTGCCGTATTCCACTGCGTCATTTAACATTACGATATTCCCAGAGTTTGATATATACTCCATTTTATAAAAGTACTTTTTAAACGCAGAGCCTTTGAGGATCATAGAAAGCACTGCTATGGCTTATACTCAAGTTAGCGGTTGAAATGATATTACTGCAGTGCAGAAACAAAATTTTAGCTTTATTTTGTAGCGGACTAAGGATGAGAGGTTTTAGGGCCTTGCTGTCGGTGTAGAGACACATCTTAGAACGAAGCAAAACAAAATGTAGGATAATATTTGATGAATTCTAACAGTCCAAACACATAAATTGGAAGAAGCTGAAAAGAGATCCACATCACACATTTGACCGACTGTTTTTGACACATGCGTTTTATTTCAGTAACCGGGCATCGGGGAAACTAAAAACAAAAGAAGGTATGGGAATGCTAAGAAAAGCCTGACATTGGCGTAATTTAAGATTTTCCAGCGACTACCACTTGCAAAGCTTAAAGTTGGGAACCAAACAAGTTGGAAGCACCTCCAGGTAGCACTGTGTTCCTCACGATTGTGGCAGGCAGGTTGCAACAAGCCTCAGGCCAAGACTGCTTGCTCAGCGGAGGGCAAAGTTCACAAACAGAACAAACAATGACGTACGTATCAGGGGAAAAAGCAACAGGGGAGTGAAGAGTAAGACACACACATGGCTACTTTTATAAATCTGAAGAATTAGCATAATAATTCAAGCATATTGCAAAAAATTTGCAGTGACAGTAAAATTTTGTACGTTAAACGAACACTGTCATACGTCAACAAACCCACATCAACCTATCACGGATCCGTAACAATCTTTCCACTGAAACATCACTTAACAGGTAAAAGATCTACACACGTGGCATCAAACCGATTTCACAAACAAGTAGGCACTTCACACACTTGACCTTACTCCAGTTCAAGCAATGATATTGTTGTATTCAGGATGCAAGAGCACAGAAGGTGAGTTTACAACCTCAAAGCTTTGTCGCTTTGATGGAAAATGATGAAATGAATTTTACGAAATGCACGCGTGGCAAATATCCTGAAGCTGCTCACCGATTATGACTGTTCAAAACAGGTTATTCCCGCCTTCCATATTATGAAAAAAGTTGTTAACATCATAATTCGGTACCAGAAACACCCTGGACTTAGTCAATATCCAGTCTGTATTGAGATCAACAGACAAGGCTTCAACCGACCACAGATCTCATATCGGTTTTGTTGGGCTGCAGTCAAAGCCAGAGTCAATGATGAAGTCAGGCAGAGCGAAAAAATACGAGAGGTCGTATTCCATTAAACTTTAGTTTGCAAGGCTTTTAAACAAGCAAGATCAGAAACAACTGTGGCTAACTGTACTACATTCCTGTAACAGTAACACTAACTCTAGAAAATAAAGGCACCCCAGGAATAGAACAATGGAAAAAAGGAAATAAATGCAATTGAACATAACTATATACGACTGAGAAAAGAATAAATCTCAAACTAGCATGTTCAACACAGTATGTTGTTATGCGCCTTATCTAAAGGGATTTTCGGATAAAAAACATGCTTTTCAATTATTCGCAAGTATCAGTTGGGTTGTAGAAATTCAAAATAAAACAATATCAACACCAGTAAACAAACATTCATAGGTCTTCTCTGGCTGCTGGTGGTCTACGGCCATTATTTGATGGGACTCCTTCTGATCCCTTAATGAATTCCAAAACATCTTTGTAAACGCTGACTGAAGCTGACCTCCCCCACAAAAAGTCCAAATGATCCCATCCAACCAACTGCAAAGATTAAGCAACCAAAGTGCGGGTGACTTTTTGAGATACGTTCAACAAGAATTTGTAACGTTTGCACGTAATACATATGAGCACACACACACGCACTCGGGTGCATACAAACAGAGCAAACGCACGAATTTTACTTTGCAACTGCAAACACTTTGTTCTTGTTGCCTGAACACAAACCAGGCATCATTTGCAGAGCAGCAGGATATCCTAACTTGAGTCAAAGCAGTGAAGGAAACTTGGGAATGAAATCACTGAACGCAGACGTTTTACTACGTAGCAACATTTCTGTCAAACGAGGCTTTACTTTACTTCAGGTGAACAAATACATTTGGAACCAAGACTGTCATGGCCAAGCTGCCAACACTAATGTCATGGCCAAGCTGCCAACACTAATGTCATGGCCAAGCTGCCAATACTAATGTCATGGCCAAGCTGCCAATACTAATGTTATGGCCAAGCTGCCAATACTAATGTTATGGCCAAGCTGCCAATACTAATGTCATGGCCAAGCTGCCAATACTAATGTCATGGCCGAGCTGCCAATACTAATGTCATGGCCAAGCTGCCAATACTAATGTCATGGCCAAGCTGGCAATACTAATGTCATGGCCAAGCTGCCAATACTGATGTCATGGCCAAGCTGCCAATACTAATGTCATGGCCAAGCTGCCAATACTAATGTCATGGCCAAGCTGCCAATACTAAAGAAATGTTTGTCGAAAATCTCTAGAACGGAATAAACTGTTCATAGGGTAGTTATTAAACAAACAAACATTTTGAATTTTAAACTAATTGAAAAATTATCAAATATATTTTTATCTAATTGCAAAGAATCAAGTGTTATTTTCCTGTAATTATTAAAATCAACATTATTCAAATAATATTAAAGCACGATTTCGAACTTCTTTTTTATTTTAGATTATCGTATATATTCGATTTTAGATTATCGTATTTATTCAACTATAAGTCTCCAAATTGTGAACTACATCTCCATCCCAAAGTCGGGGTGCGACTTATACATAAATATGTTTACAGCAAACTTAATTGTCCTTTTCTTAAAAATGCGTCTAATTTGAAACTTCAGGTTATGTTAAAAGCTGTGGCTGAAGTGTGGCACGTGCGGAGGCCGTGCGGGGGGGGGATACCTGCAATAGTGCGCTTTGGTTTGCAGACAAGTTCTGGTAGTCGTGATGGTGTTTGCAAAATAGCACAGTGGAAAAAAATGTCTGGAAACATTTTCTGGTGAACTGCGACAACGATGCGCAGCCACATTTAACCCGAATAACTGCAGCGCGTTGTCGCTGGTTTGTCATTTGGAGGTGCGGGGATCAAACTTAAACCAAGGAATGACAACATTGAGAGTCAGAATAGAGCAAGAAAATGACAACTCAAGCTTGCTTTCAGAAGACAGACCTGCTGAATTAATCCTTGCTAGGCTTGTTACACTCGATTCGCTGCCTTTTCACAAACTTAAGAAAAGCCGTGATATTCAAAATCTATCCAGGGGACAAGGTTTCGATACAAGGCATGAGACAATGCTTGTGTCCTATGCTGAGAAAATCAAACGTTAGAAGAAAGACGTTTTAGAAAGATGGCACAAACTGGTCAACGATTTACTCTTTCTCTTGATGGTTGGATTTCAACAAAGGATAAAAGGTGTATGTGCGTGAATTTGCATCTGAATGAGTCAAAAAGTAATTTCTCTGGAAATGAAATCAATCAATGGGTCGATGAAGGTTGAGCATGATGATGATTGAAGAAAAGCTAAAGAACACATCGTTGGAATGGTGGCTGATGGAGCTGCTGCTATGGAGGAAACTGGTCGTTTGTCACAGGTATTTCGCCGAATCTGCCATTGGCGTGGGTTTCGTTTGTCTGTGGTTGATGTCTTGTACAAGAAGAATAACATAGGTATGAAGATGAGTCAGTTGATAATGAGGCTATCCATGAAGACACAGGTTAGGAAGAATGGGATGATGGCAACAACACTCAACAAACACGCAAAGAATCAATGGACGTCAGTGAAGATCATGGTTTTGAACTGAGTGAGCAGGTCGGGAAAGTCATTACTAAAATTCGTCGTACAGTCAAGAATGATGTGCAGAAGAACTATTGAGCACAATTTGACAAGGAACTCAACCTCATCATGGACACCAGGACTCGATCGAAATAATTGTTGAAAACGTCCAAATTCTTGGAAATTCGTACAGATGTTGAAAAAAACCTGAAGGATTTGGACCATTGCTCAAAATGCTTAGATGAAACTGAAGCTACTTTGACCAAGTTTTGAAAGAAACTCTCGAAATCATTGAAGTAGGGCAATAGCTTTCTCTCTCGTTGTGATGTCACAATACTTGAGTGTCTTCGGTTTGTGTGCACGTGCTTGAAGCACGGTGTTCACAATCTCCTGTTACTGGCCGTGGATTTATTGTATTCCTGCTCAGAAGTTTATGTCCGTGTCGACGGAGTTGCATCACAACTGCTCATCGACTCCGGCACGGGTGTGTGCTGTCACCAATCCTCTTCATTGTCTATAACAGGATAGACCAGTGGTCCCCGAACTTTTTGGATGCTGGGCCAAATTCACAATCTTGTCATCGTCCGTGGACCGGGCTATTTTGTGCATTGAAAACAAAACAAAATAGTACAACTCAGCAATGCTCGGGCACGTTAATTTTTCTGTAAATAGGGATAAGCTCATAACGGGTGTGATCTGTATGCTTATGTAGTATACATAAAGAAAAAATTTAGCACACCTCGTATGTACGATTTCAACGCATATTCTCCCTTTCGGTTTGTGAACATTCTCTCATAATCCATTCAATCCGGAGATTAATTTGACAGTGGTAATTGCTTTATTTTTACATCAGCGCTCTTCACAAATTTTGACGTGGTACCTTCTACGATTTAAGAACCTTGTGTATAGGCTACCTCCGCAATCACTATGACTGGACAGGGTATTGGATACCGGTCCCCAACAAACCCGCTTGCAATTGACACCCATTAATCCTGTTAAACTATTTACAGTACAAACCGCTAGGTGACCCCTTACACTTCAAACTCCAAATGCCACAATTTGCACGTTTCGCAGCACTTATGCAAGCTAATGTACAGTCTACAGTAGTCTAGGCGCCAAGTACATGTAAGTTGTTGGAATCAGCGTTGCCAGCTCCTGATGGACCAAAAATTCCACATCGCTCATCAAGAGTAACCAAGCCTAGAATTATTGCCTACAAATAAATAAGTGTAAAAATCTCCAAAAGTACCATCTCCTTACAGAAAATGCTGAATAAAAATACCTACAGTATGTTTGAAACAATAAAATACATGCTGTGCAAATACAAACATGTCATAGTTTTTAATTACTTTGAATGTGGTACACAAGCGTTTTTGTATGAGAGATATGTAACAATTCTCACAGAGAACCCACAGAAGTAATACCAGGCTTTCCAGTTCACATCAACCCAATTACGCCAAATCTCTAAGGAAAATGGGCCATATAGCAATGGTGGGCAAACTGCGGCTTGCCGACATATTTTGTGTGGCTCTTCTAGGATGAATAGCAATATCTCAAATTGAGAGAGCAGGGATTTTTTTAAGGAAAATGTTAGGTAACCGGTATGGATCTGCAGGGACCCGATTTCTCTGATTCTAAGGACCCGAATCGGGTCCCTAAAACGCCTTAAAAAACCCTGTGATAGAGAGTTGTCGCCTCATATTTAATGGCTGTTTCATTCATCAATGGGTTTACACGAGGTCGTAAGGTTAGTTACCAGGGAATGTACGTGATTTGATAACAAAGACAGTGAGCCTAAGTTCAACTTGTCTACTTAAGTTTCCACTACATTTTTTCTGCCCACACCGCCAAAAATATGTCAACTTCTGACGTAGACGCCAAACAGCATTTTCTCACGCCAAGCCACTTTAAACAAGGCCAAATTTGTTGAACTTGGCATTAACAATGCCAACCTGGTGAACCTGATCAAGGAGCTGCTGCGCAGTAACTTCCAACGGAAAAAGCAGTTATGGTGTAACAATTGTGTGCTTGTGCTTACTTGTCTGTGCTGTTCGAGAAGTATAACATTGCATACGAATGGCCCTAGGGTCCAAGTAGATCATTTTTGTTTCACACATTGCAAGTAAACTCCAAAACTTTTCTAGTTGATATTTTGGTAAAAAAGAAAATCTTGGTTTGTTTTGGTTTCTAAAGCCTAACGGGATGAAATTCTCAATTACAGCAAATGCTTATTGTGTAATTACATTTTACATTGAATTAATTACACGAAATGGTAAAAATACTAAGCATTTCTAGGAAAGCTCGCAGGCCGGATCGGAACCCTTCGCGGGCCGGACTTTGGGGACCTCTGGGATAGACAGTCACAGCAGAGTCGACGAGGGTGTCACTGCTCGGAGCTGCAAGAACAATCGTTTGGTTTCGAGGACGATTTGGTGCTGCTTGCATCCTCGGAACAGTGTCTTCAATATGCATTGATGGGTTTTCTGTTGTGCGCGACCAAGCCGGAATGAAAACAAGCACTGAAAAACGAGCTATTGTGTCCCTCCTGAATCCCAAGTCAGTGTAAGCTGCATGTGAACGGAAATACATTGCAGGAGGTGGAGAAGTTCAATTATCTTGGGTGATATTCACGAGTGGCGGAAGGTGGAACAAGGAGATTGAT
>Ga0210059_1016982_pt1 | contig 10434 bp, 9 predicted proteins | sample Ectturendosymbi2_FD_188042 | JGI IMG/M metagenome (GOLD analysis project Ga0210059, IMG submission 188042) | Ecteinascidia turbinata endosymbiont from Florida, USA - Sample 2 (SPAdes) (version 2) | ecosystem: Host-associated > Tunicates > Ascidians > Unclassified | place: Key West, Florida... | reverse complement strand
CAGATGAGCTCGAAATCGATCTCAAAGATAATGAAATACAGAGAGTACATCGACTAGGACAAAAAAGAAGAAACAATGAGAATCCACGCCCAATCATTGCAAGATTTGTGTCATACAAAAAAAGAAATGAGTTTCTTACTAACAAACGGGAACTCAAAAATATCGAAGGAAGATAGCACGTCTTCGTTTGTGAAGATCTCACACCTCTACGGTACAAGTTACTGAAGTACATGCAAAAATCATGTTCTGATACGTTTACCTCTTGCTACACTCGAAATGGCAATATGAAAGCTAAGCTCAAGACATCTGAAAAATGGGTCACCGTCACTTCACCTGATGATCTCTTCAAACACGGAATTGATGTTGATTATAAACAGATGGGCTGCGGCAAAATACTTAACAACAAACTCTACCGCAAAGATATTACCTTCCGTGAATTCTGAAACAAAACGTCCAATGCAAGCGACTATTTATACTTGAATAACAAACTGCCAGAAGCAAAATGCATACGTAAGTGTGTTAATTTTATATGTTGGAATGCTTTTTCTGTTCTTAATATATGGCTGCTGGCGCAGCAGTGCAAAATGAGCTTCCTACCTTAACCTGTCCTAGATGAATGAACTGTGAACATTGCAATGCTCAATTGCTTCCTGATTGTGGATGCTTAACAAGTAACAACCGCTCTGACAGCCACCTGCAGTTTGCTTTACCAAAAGCACGTTCGAACTCAGGTGCTAAAATGATAAAACATAGTGCAATAGAAATCTGGTCAAGAATTCCTTTAGAAATAAAAAATAAAACGTGTTTGGCACTTTTTTGGAGGAGTGTAAGAAATAAGAAATATGTATAACTCGGATAATAGAAATATACTCTGTGTTCTTATTGATTGGTGTACATAAACCAAGTGGTTTGATTTAATTACGTAACGTTGTTACAGTGGAAACTGTCAAATAATGAGGTATCTCCGTTAAATATTACATCGTTTGGTTGTTCACAAAAATTGGTCGCATCAAACCAGTGTATGAAGTAGTGGGATGCTGCAGCCTGTAGACACAGAGTGGCGAATTTCCGTTTTCACCATTCATTGACAGCAAGTTCTTTTCCGCAAAGCATGATTGCGCGACTGGTTCTCAACCTGCTTAAATCTCGTGACACCATTGCAGTGCTGAAGAGATCTACAGCTTTTGACGTATTTCCTCTCTAGCATACACGAATATTTTTGAATGTGTGAAAACAATAAATGTTTAAATTGATAACTCTAAACCATTTTCGCATGGTGGCTTGGCTTTGCCTGCAATACATTTTACTTCAATTTACTGTATATCCGCATTACCCATACTACATTTTATACCCAGAGCAAGACTTTTACTAACTATTATGCACTGTTCCCTTTACAAAATAAGCAGTTTCGCCATTGGGAGGTCTGCAGCCTAGATAACCCTTGGTCCTTCGCAGCCTCCCACACCCGCATGCATTTTATAAATCTATGTACTTGGAAGTCACCGCAGTACTACATTATAATAAGCATGATGACGTTGTTCATGCGTATGTCTCAAATGCTTGTGTTTCATCAAAGTAAATGTATTTGCGCCATCAAGTGTATACTCTCTACTACCGCCATGTATGTATCCTCGTCTTCCTTCATGTATTTGCGTTTTCCATGTTACTGCGATGCATGCTTAAATTCAAGCGACTTGCGTGTGGGATTGAAGACGTTACTCAATACAATGCAATTTTAATACAACTGTAAACTAAACATTTACTGCTTAAAAGGCTATCCATTTCCTTTAAGTTCCAAAAAATTAGAGGGGACATTGCTCTCCACTATTTTATATCTCGAATTCTGCAAACCATTACCTGCAATGCACACTATACAGTTGTTATTCTAACTCTTAGCCATTGAGTGAAAAATAAAAATAAAAACACGCCTACCCGTGAGGTTAAGCAATGTTACGAGACAACAACATTCTCAAAGCGTTCCAAGAAATCAACCCAACCGTCTCAGTGTGTGCTTTCTACCAGAAAGATAATTTTCAGCAATTCTATCCAAATCAAGCCTGTCCACTCGTTCTTTGTGAACATGCAAAATCATCTAACCTACTGAGCTCCTCGCAGGCATCCAACCCGCTGAGCTTCGTCGCAGTGGAGCCACACTACCCCTAGGACGCCGTGCCATCGGGCCTGGATACCTGCTCCACTCAGCGCTCACCCGTCCATCGAGTGCAGATGCACGGCGCCTCAAATAGAGACACCCATTTGTACCCGCCGCACAACAACTCATCAGTTTTTCTGACAACAACAACATACGTGTGGCGCAGTGGGCGGATCATCAATGGAACGCGGAGTGGACGGACGACCCCACAACACTCCGCATTTTAATTCCACACACCGGTACCCACCCTTCCGAAATGACCCTCCCAAGAAGAGCCTGGGTCCGGCTCAACCGCCTCCGCACTGTTGTCGGACGTTTCCGCTTCTGCTTGTAGAAATGGGGCATGGCCTCCTCTGCGGCCTGTGAGTGTGGCGCAGAACAAACCGTCGACCATGTTGTCCTCCAATGTCTAATCCGTCGACTTCCTCACGGACTGCAAGGCCTGACGGTTCTGGACGATGAGACAACCGAATGGCTGCTCCACACCTGCCCCGAAATCTAGCGCGGCCAAGCAGTGGATAAAAGAAAAACTCGCTTAAAAAAAGATGCAAAATCATCAAATCGTTTAATCGTGGTTAAATCATGTTTGTCCGAAGACCGATACCGGTCCTCCTAACTTCTGGTTCCCTCGTCGAAGCTTGTGTAGTTTCTTCCTATAGTAATCATCTTATATTAGAAAAAAAACAGCTACCATGCTAAGATTTAGAAATTGATTAATTGTTATATTGGCAAACAAAAAAGTTTAGCTTGCTTATTTTCATCCTTCCGGGCCTGGATGTGATGTACATCTTACCCCTCTCGTACACCCTGGTTGTACGCATATATGTTTTTACGCTCTTTGGTGCTGAAAAAGACCTCTCTGATGTGGCAATGGCGGCAGGTAAAGTCAAAAGTAGACCCAAAACTTTCCAGACGCTGGAAAATACAATATTCTCACTCTCAGAGACTGACAGTTTCGACATAATTTTTATGGCATCGTGAATAGTGAAAATAGAAGCCAACTCGTTGCAAAGCATCTACAGTGTGGTTTCAGAAGTGGGATGCCTACTTCGAGCTTCGAAAGTTCGTGTTTTGTAGATTTCCAACCCTGTTTCTAATTCAGTATTCAACGTCCATGCATGAAAGATGGATACAACTGCAGTGAGCGGTTAATTGGTAGAGTACAACAAAGAGCGCTTATTTTCGGCTTTCCAATTTTTATCAGCAGTTGTGTGGGCACATTTTTTTAAACTGAAATGTATTGTTCAATCAGCAAACAAGTTCGGCCGTGGCCGTACCGGAAGATTAGGTTGCGCCGGCCTTGTTTTTGTGAGAATGCACACAAAATATTTTAGCCGTGAAGTTGGACCTTTTTTATGAGAGAGATTATACTTATTTTGGTTAGATGAACATTTCTGGCTGTTTTTGATTTATACTCTGTGGCGTAACTGAAGGGGGTCACAGAAGCGAATTGTCCCCCTAGCAAGCTAAACGTAAACACCGACCACCATCTAGCTTATACAATAGAATTGCCCAATAACATCACGTTAAGGGACCGTAGAAAAAGTGTCTTGGGTTGTAAACGAACTGACGTTATAGCCACATTTGTTACAGGCAAATTCTCCTGTATTTCCGTTTTTGTATTCTTTTGGTTTTCAGAAGGTTGTTTTTTGCGTTTTTCGGAGTATTTTCCGGTGGTTTTGGGTTTTAGTATAGCCATCCACAGCTGGTTCACCATCATTTCTCAAGTTCTTTCCCAAGTGTTGGCTAGTGGGCCTGCTGCAGTGACCAGGTGGGCCCCTTTCAGCTCAGTTCCCCCAGGATCAAACCTCTAGTTCTGCCACTCTTTATACTTTTAATACAATCAAATACTGCAGAACATTCGGGCCCGTTGCGACGGAGAGAATTTGGGGACACTGCCCACCCAAATATTTTTTTGTTTCCCACAAACTCTTTGGCGCATTTCTATACACAGCATCATTGAATTATATACTCCTGTTACTAGTCTCTATTACCCTTGGCGCAATAGTATCGGTATCATCACAGCGATATCTTGAGCATATTGTGGATATCAATCGTTCAACGGTTTTTAGCCATCTGGTTTCCACCAATCCCGTAGCTGGTTTTTCGGTTATTTTTCGGTCATAGACCGAAACATTTTTGAAATGACTGAAAAAAATTAGGTCATTTCGGTCAGAATGTCTGGGAATATAGGCTAATGAACACTGTTTCGGCGAGTTTTGATACAACTGTGAGACAATTGACCGAAATGTCTCAGTGGCCAAAATGTCTCAGCACAAAATGACCGAAATGTCCCAGCGAAAAAAACAGGCCAGTAGCCAGGTTTTAAGGTTTAAGGGGAAAAATACACATTTAGGGGGAAAGATCTTTGTTTTTATTGTATGTTTTTAAAACAAAGTTTTCTGGGCACAAAATTTGGGGAGCAGAAAAAAATTTGAGGGGCATTGCCCCCGAATGTTCCCCGTGGCTACGGGCCTGGGAATAAGGATGTACAGGCCACTGACTAAAAAAAGTGCAGCTTTAACGAAATACAATCAGAATTTGAGCCCTTTCCTTCGACATCTAGTCACTGTCAGATAAGTTTTGTGAACAGTGGAACATGGTACGAAAAAATCGCTGTGCCGGAACTGCCTGACAATGTTGCGCTGCCTCTGCTGCGAAAAAAAGAGATAGTTAGCAACTAAAAACAGGTTTCTCGAAACATCATTAATGATCATTGATGAATCTGACCTATTTTACAACATTGTGATAGAGAAGTGTTATACGTTTTTTGACATTTAGACCAGGGGCTCCCAACCTGGGGTACATGTACCCCTGGGGTTGCATTTGCCTATCTGAAGGTGTACATTTAAGGTTAGCAACAGTAAGGAAATATATATTTTTATATCATTGATTGCCAAATATTTATACATATGTCAGAAAATATTATTTTCAAATAACATCGTGTGCTTATTACTAAATATATTAACTTTGAGACATAAAAACGGAATCTACCTCTGTTAATTACAAAAATCTAAAAGTTCTATTTAAATTTCGGTGGATTTTTGTTATTTTACTCAGCCTTTTTTTCACAAGACATTTAGACATTTCAGTACATGCTCATCTGTCGAAATGCTGCAGGGGTACATTGCTAGAAAAAGTTGGGAACCCCTGCTTTAGACCAACGACTGAAACGTAGTATTGTATTAGGTTTATTAGAGTAGATATTCAATCAGAAACCGGATATATCAAGAATAATTGGGAATTGTCAGAACTGCGGTCTATGCCATACTCACCGCGCAAAATAACCATCATGCTCGTTCACTTATTGTGAAGTAATATAAATTTTTAATCGAAATCATTATGTTTACAGTAAAGCGTTTACGGTTGTCCCTGGTGGTTGGAAAGTGTGTTCATTTTGCTTTCGAATTCCTTATTTTGTTTTGTTAATTAAGACTGACGTAAAAACAGATTTTCAACTGCGCACTCTTTAAGGTAATAAATTCCGTTTGTCTTACTGGCTCGTCAGCTTTGTAGACGGCACGTTCGTTGCCAATTCGGTAGGTTATGGAGGTCAAACATTCCCGGGTCGAACCAAAGCCTTCAATGGTTGACCGATGGTCGTAGTTCAATTCAGTTCAGCGTAATTAGCACCTCGACTGCGGAGAGAACATGCCAGGAATGTCAAGACAGGAAGCGACGACATGGCTGTCATTGGGTCACGTCCCAAAAAGTTTATGTAAAACAACAAGTGAAACAATGTGAAAACAAAAAATGTAAATGAAGATAAATACGTTACAATAAAGTAACAACACCATACAATGAACGAAGAAAAACACACTCTGAATTCAGTCAATTTAAAACGCAGTTTACAATCCGCATTCGAAAACCATCAGTCTACATATCAGCTACCCCCACAAAAAGGCTATCCGCTCTAAAAAGCAACATCGCAGCTCTAAGTTACCGCGCAAAAAGATAGTAGAGCAGTTCACAGCCCAACCACGTTACCGTTTTTTAATCTTTGACAATGGTAAAAAAACTGCTAGGCAACCCACAGTTTTCATATAGATATATTTCGGAAACACTTCACCGCTAAAAGTGTGTTATATTTGTATTTAGAAACACTGTTTTTATCCATGCAAGGCTTTGATAGTATAGCACTTGGGCCTACCCAAAATCAGTAACCCATAGCCAATAAAAGAACAATCGAACAAATAAACAAGTAGCAACGAGATGCATGTACAACCTCCAATGTACCAAAAATCATCCCAAATTTAACGTCGCAGCTCATGTATGAACAAAGAAAATGTTAACGAAACAAGACCAGACTATAATCATCGGCCACTTCAGAAAGCCATCCAACAAAAAAACATCCTTGTTTTTGTCCAGCTTGTTTTAGTTATAGCCAGCCAAAAGTTGGGGGAGACAAAATGTTTGACTTTAGGCGAGCAACAGTATTTTGTTTGGGATACTGCCTCTCCAAGCACAAAATAACTAGATATTCTAAAAATTTGGGAGGGCATGGCCCCCTGGCTGCACCTATGGTTATAGGTTCCTGCAGTGGAAACTGGAGCAAGGGGTGGAAGACATAACTCTCCAAAACCTTTACTGCCTCTGAGCTTACCTTCCTCATCCTCAACAAAAGAAAATGTCAAGAAACTAATGTTCGACTGTAAAATTTTGCCAGATTTGAATTTTGTGATGACGCCTTTCTGAGAATGCTCGGGTTTACCAACCAATTTTTTACACATTTGTCAGTTTTTCCATTTTTTGCAAGCCGATATACAGGGTTCCTACGCAAGTTCGAATACAAAATTCCAGACTTTTTCAAGACCTTTTCCTGACTTAACTTTTGCGAATGACATACCGTGGTCGAATATGGGCACCATAATACTTAACACGATGAAAGTCAAATTAATCAGTCTCATCAAAAATATCAGAATAAAATTATCAGAATGCATGTCATAAGATCAAGTCTGGAAAATTATTTTGTTTTTCCATACTAACAGACTAAAAAATGTATTTCAAAGACTTTTCCAGGCTGGAAATGACCAAACATTTTTCCATACCTTTCCAGACTCCGTAGGAACCCTGGTCATAGCATATTTTTATGAATACTGTGTTTATTGACCACAGCTACCTGGGAACAAAGCTTGAACCTTACAAGCAAAACTTTCGCAAAGCCTTTTTAGAAATAATCAAAACAAGGATTTTAGCACTGCACACCTGCAAATGTCGAAGGCTATAACTGTACGAACAAACAGAGAAGCGTGACGCCTTTGAAACATTAGTCTCCACTCCCAATTATCAACCTTCTTCGACTTACGGGAACTTTTTCGCGCAATTGGAGCCATGTACATCTCCCTTGCGCGTTTCAGTCACAGTATGAACAATGGGCTCAACGTAAAACTTCACAACTTTTTTCCCTGCTAATATTTTTAAGTGCCATCTTCGGCAATGCATCGTTTGCCTTGGAGAAGATTTTTGAAAACCGCGCGTTGGCAATGCGGCAAGGCTGGAGGGAACTGCGTTAACTCGCATTAACACGAGACGTAAGCCTGTTGCAGACAGGTCGAAAATAAGTTTTAGCCAAAGTCTGTATAGCTAACCTTGGAGGATACAATCGATTGTACTGATTATAAAAAACACTGCACTGTTTGGTTGTATTTCGTATGCGCTGATATCGTGAATGTTATTTTCGCGAACATTCTGTTCCGAATATGCCATTTTTTCTGCTGTCAGTCTATACTTTTAACTACATATCAATCAGCTGGAAAAGCAAATGTGTGCAGTATTCTCATGAGGAAAAGCGTGTAATCGTTTTCTCAAGGACAAGGACTAATGCACTCGTTGGGCAGTTGTTGCTCTCTGTGTCTTTAAGACCATTTCGCTCGTCTCAAGCTAGTCTCCGAGACAGACTTGAGCAGGTCTTTTACAGCTGAGTTTCACAAAACTCCTTACGACGAAACAAGCCGAACGATAATTATACAAAGGCGGGATTTCGTTATTTTATGCAAGAGCACTGAACCACGTACAAGTCGACAACAAAGAAACAAAAATAAAAGCGCTCATTTGCAAAAATAGGCGCAGCACAAACAATGGCAAAATGCAGGTCTTCTAATTCCTTTATGCTTTTGTACAAACGCGTAGAAGTCCGCTGTGTTAAAGTACGTATTTCATTTGCAGATAACAGCCGAAGCTGCATCTTCTCGTACGATCGATTAAAGTCAGGATGTTCGTACAAATTCACACAAATCTTGATCGGAATTGTTGCGAGAGAGGGCAAAAAAAAGTCACGAGAGAAGGCAGAAAAAAGTCGGAGGAGTCTGGAGCTTCTTTGGGAAAAGAACGCCGGAAGCAAGTTCAAACAGCTTGTTAAACGCATCAAAGGCTAACGTTATAGTCTACGGGAGCCGGAATCACTTTTTCGCGGACTGAAACAATATTCTTGAAAGAAACGAAAATAAACCGCACACGAATTTAATTGCGTGGCGAAATCGCGAGTAGTGTTTGACGAATCTGACCAGTAAAACAACATCGGAAAAACAAAACGAACAAAAATACCATCAGCACAGTGCTACGGTACTCTACAGGCAAAAAACTTCATCTCGGGTTGAAAGTTTCGCGTTTAGTCATAAAAGTGCCGATATATTTTTACGATTAGCACAATACCAGCAGAAAATCGGAATGAGAATGTTGAATGACGGACTGCACGACAACGCTTTTGCGGATCCGCGAAGCAGAATGTTGAAACCGCTAACGATCACACCTATACACGTACGAAACGTTGCCAGCGGGAAAAAAAGCACACTGGCCGTCTTTGTTAAAACAAGCACACTCCTGAACATGCATTCGCATCATCACCTTGACGAAGGGCGCTAACAGACAAATATGACGTTGACGGAAAGGAAGGCACCGCTTCCAGTTGCTAGGACGATCAGAAGAAAACCACAAATCGCCCGTAACAAACTCGCGGCGGATGACGTATTCAGCGCGGTTGCTAACAGCAACACCTCAGAAAGGGGCTGCCTGTGTGTCGCATCATGTCCAATTAACGAATTCTTCGGATGGCTTGAGTTAAATAAAAAGCGCACTCAAGTAGACGGCCATCGTCGGTCTATGATCAAATTCTCATAAAATATTTCGGTTCTTTCTGCGTGAAGTATACGATGAATGCCTCGATAACCAACCAGTGATCATCGGCATGGTGCTGAAAGTCCGCATATTTCAGATACGGTTTCCTGGCAGTCTCGAACTTCACTACATGCATCTTCAGGCACAAAAATGTTTGAGCCTTATATTCTTTGATTCTTGTGAGATGTAAATCGTAAAACGACACAGTAAAACGTTTGGATTGTTAGCAGAAGCTGAAACAAAAATTACTGTGTTTTCCAAAACATAGATTTTATGTACTGAAGAATGACTGTTTTCACTTTAATCAGGGTCTAGAAAACAATAATTCAGTCTGCAGTGGAACGGCGAAATGAGCATTTCAGACCAACGGCCCTAGTGACATACAACAAGATCCATAATTTCTATTTTGCAGAAATGGCGGAGCACACCTTTCGTCACAAAAGTTTAAAAGGTCTGAGCATCATGGTAACAGACTGCGAACAAAGCCAGGTCTCTGCGACAACGCTGCAGGGCAGAATCGGGCACAACGCTAATGCTAAAGAGTTTTTTTAAACAATGAATCCGGTTGTGTTGGACTAAACGACCCGTCCTGCGCCCCTCGGGCTGCTGCATCAGCTCGAACGTAAGAGATTACCCGATAAAACGTCGCGGCGCGACAAGCAACTGTGGAAAGATGGACAACACTTCGGACACTGTTGTTCGCGCCATTGTGATGACGGTCGTAAGAAGCGGCGACTTGCACTTGTCGCACAATTGTCCACGCAGCTAAGGTTTCCGAGAGTTTTCTCTGCTAAGCTGATTTGCGGGTTACGGCTCAGCTTTTTTCTTCTTCCTTTTCGCAGTGACCAGTTCAAGAGACGCCGTCTTACACAAAGTGTGAAATTATCGGCAACTGTTTCAGGGTCGTCTCTCCCTTGAACGGCCTTTGTTATGCATCTCCGAAGACGTATTCGCAAGGAAGTGTCCGCTGGATCTGAGCGATCGTCTCGACGCAACCGGCAGCGTTTGTTGAAGACGGTGCAGTAGCCGCCGCGCAGTTAACGCGTCGCAGAATTTACAGAATGTCACGTTGCTGCCCGGACCCTCTCCGCCCGACAGTCGTCAACGGGCACAGCGCGGAAGAGGTGTGACGTAGGCGCCGTGCGAGAAAACAAACTGTTTCGGGGCGG
>Ga0210059_1016981_pt1 | contig 10434 bp, 7 predicted proteins | sample Ectturendosymbi2_FD_188042 | JGI IMG/M metagenome (GOLD analysis project Ga0210059, IMG submission 188042) | Ecteinascidia turbinata endosymbiont from Florida, USA - Sample 2 (SPAdes) (version 2) | ecosystem: Host-associated > Tunicates > Ascidians > Unclassified | place: Key West, Florida... | reverse complement strand
ACTTTTTACATTCAGGAGTTTTAAGCAACTTGCATGCGCTTGCCCTGAAAAACAGAGGGTGCCCTGAATTCACAGTACTGATTATATATTTTTATCATTCAGGATTTTTGAGCAACTTTGTGCTTTCCCTGAAAAACGGAGTTGCCCTGGAATTTTTCACTATATTGAAATATTTTTTATGATTCAGGATTTTTGAGCAACTTGCGCTTGCCCTGAAAAACAGAGTTGCCCCGAAATGTTTCGCTGTATGGAATATACTTTTTACATTCAGAATTTTTGATCAATTTGCATGCGCTTGCCCTGAAAAACAGAGTTGCCCCGATATTTTTCACTGTATTTGAACATGTATATTTTATCATTCAGGATTTTTGAGCAACTTTGTGCTTGCCTTGAACAGAGTTGGCCTGGAATTTTTCACTGAATTGAATATACTTTTTACATTCAGGAGTTTTGAGCAACTTGCATGCGTTTGCCCTGAAAAACAGAGGGTTCCCTGAATTTACTGTACCGAATATATATTTTTTATTATTCAAAAGTTTTGAGTAACCTGCGCTTGCCCTGAAAAACAGAGTTGCCCTGGAATTTTCATTGTACTGAAATATATTTTATTATTCAAGATTTTTGAGAAACTTGTGCTTGCCCTGAAATTTTTCAAGCCCGGGGGGCGCCCGCCCCCCCGCCTCGTACGCCTATGTATGCACCTACAAAACAATACAAATGTTTGAATATCGCCTGAAGTGGGAAACAACGCATTCACAATTGCAAAAGCCTCGTTTAACGGCATGCGCCTAAATGTTGCTTGTGTCTTCAGCGCTATTTGTTTTGCATGGTTCGATCAAACATGACGTTCACTCACGAACGAGTCCACAATTTATATTATTTATTCATGTGTTTGACTCATGCGCGATGTCTATCCACAGCAGTTAAAAGAACAGAGTGCACAGGAATGCTCTTCCTTGGTTTCCACTAATATCTAACGAGCGGTTCAGTCAAAACGTACTTTACATCCTTGAGAAAAATTTTACGACTTCCCGCAGTAATTCCTGAACAGGTAACTGACACCCGTTTTCAAATTCGGAAAATAATGAGCATCCTTAACTACTGGAGCCTGTCATCACAAAATGGAAACGACATTTTGCAAATTCTTGGGAAAACTCTACCTTCCGTTGCAAAACTGACCTCGGGTCTTTTAGAAAAAGTTATCACCGCTATCACAACTCAACCCGTCGTTGAAAAAGGAAAAGCATTTTCAAATGCCAATACCTTTGGAGAAGGCAGTAGCCTTCGTCTAGTTCAGCAACCATGCAACGAGATCTTTCCACCTCACTGATGCTATCCGCACACCACACAACTGATTTTCGTAGCTCAGCATATCCAGCATCAACAAACAGTCGTGCGCACATGCGAAGTTGGTGTTTTATTCCCAGCATATTCTTACTCGTTTTCCTGGCTACGCAATCGTGCATTAGGATTCGTGACGTAAATATTAAGCTCGTTGGCGCGCTGAACGATCACTTTCCTCTTCTTGCTCGAAACGCCGTGAGCAATCTCTGCCGCGAAAGTCCTGTTGGACATCAGCAGAACCTACACAAAAACATGGTTGCTGCTGAAATGGAAGAAAAAACTACAGCTTGCTGTTTGGCTTGAAGTCGCCCACTGATATTTAAATTTGTGAAAACAATGCAACTGACATCTTTGGCTCAACGCTGAGGACAGAAAATTATAAGAGATTTAAATCAGACGATGCGTTAGACACATAGAACAAGGCAAACAACTTCATTTGATATAAGCGCTAGTATACGGTTTCCATTACCTCATTGCTTATAATTCTTATTTCTTCCGTTACAGTAGCTTGCTGAAGCGCTACCTGGAATGTATAAGGGTACTTAGTACACGGTCATAATACCTCGAGATCTCTGATGTTGTGCACTAAAAGCTTCTTGAATCCGCGATGATCTCTCAGGCAATGACGAGTTTTCTTGTCACTCCCATACCCGATGCTAGGCATGAGATATTGACCTTTGAACTTTCTTCTCACTCTGCTGTCAATACCTTTGGGTTTGCGCCAGTTGGGCTGAAATTAAGGTTCATGCATGAGCAACACGTCAGACACTTCATTCTGTTTACATTCACGATGTCTCAGGGCGGATTCAGAGGGGGGGGCGATAGCCCCCCCTAAAACCTACAAAAGTAACAACAGGAATTTGCACCTTACCACGATTTCTGAGATAATGCAATAACAATCAGAACCTGCTGGACACATACCGCCAATTTCTTGTATCGGTCAGACTGATGGCGAATGAATTTCTTCACTCGCTTCTTCACGATCTTCTTTCCATGTAAGGGTTGGGGAGCCATCGCTGCAAACCAAACAAGTACCTCAACACTTCTCAAATTATACAAGAGATCAAACCATGTAGCAGTCAAACACCATGAGCACAGCAAAAAGACACAGGTATTATGGGTTAAAAACCCAGAGAAGCCTGCAAAAATTTATTTCTTATTAATTTCCAAACTATTGAAATTGCTGTTGCTGCAAAGTCAACAGCACCACGTTTCTTTGTCTAAAAGAATATACAACTTTTGCCTGATTTTCACCGTAATAATTAACATTATTGACTTCTTGCATGTTGCTACTGTATTATCCTGCAGGTGCACTTCAATTTCAAAGGATTCATTGCTTTTTCAGTATTGGTGAATTGGGGTTATTCTTGTGATCAGTCACCAATTTGAAAAGCTTGCAAAAATTTTAAAACCATCGTAACACAAGATCATGCTGGGCAAGAAAGACTGCAAGACTTGAAAAATTAGTAATGAAAGTGATACTAGTGATGTTTTTTTAAAGTACCAATAGTCGACTTTATTTTTGTAGAAATTTTAAGATTAAACATTTGTACCAGTGACTGAACTATATGGACAAGTACACACCAACTGGAAGAAATCCATTTGTATAAGCTGTTCATCAAGCTATCCTGCAACTCATAAACCATTCAATTTAACCATGTGGCTGATCAGTTACACCAGTTTTAATTGTTTCTCATATATTTATAGCCTAACATGCTTTGGTGAGCAATCAATCAACGGAGCTTTCTATTACCTTGGTTCAAGGCAACATGCATCTTAATCTGTCAGTGATTGTTTGGAGATGCTGCTATGTGCTCTTGAAAGTAATACCGGATTGAACGTGAGAAAATGCAGAGAAACTTTCCAAATGCTCAACCTGCTTGTGTCTCAAGCAGCTCAGATTCTGAGTTACACTGCAGGTTACATAGTATCAGATTTGCATATTAAAGCATGTATGTTTTTGGAATGAGATGTATCCAGGGGTGTAACAAGGTTAGATGGCGCCCGGGTCAAAAAAAAAAAATTGACTCCCCCCTGGTTGAACCGGCATCCCCATGGTTGAAGTTTGGCACCCCTATGGTCAAATCTGAGTTCTTTCGAAGGCAAATTTACTGTATTGAAGGAAGTACTTGTGACATTGTTGGGACTTTTCGGCACCTCCAGGAGTAATTCGGCACCCCCATAGTGAATCGGTGCCCGGGGAATTGTGCCCCCCTTGTTACGCCTCTGGATGTATCATCACTATCTTCGCAGGCATAAATTCACAATATTAGTTATCAGTTACAACAGATGGCATAACAGAGGTAGAATCTGCTGCAAAACCTATTGCAACAGGCTCTTGTATAAGAAAAATTTAATCAGCAAGTTTGTAGGCAATAAAAATGTTTTTTTAATGTCCAACATAATTTCGTTTACGCCATTGTTTGCTCTTCGCTGCACTGAGCTTTACTCTGTTCAGGTTGAACTATTTGTACAAGACCTTTGTGATGTAGCAGCAACACATTTTCGCAAATGCAGTACATCAGTTAATACGTTTCCTCTTGATAAATCCCAGTAAACCAATTCTAAACAAGTAATTAATCCCATAATTCGATAATTACTTAATTTGCTTTTAGGCTATAACATTTGAACCTGGAACCCTAGAAATTTAAAGGCTTGAAAGACTAGGATTCTAGCGTAGTATCCAATAAAAACTTGAGTGAAATACTTCTACCTAGCAGTTTGGGCCCAGGATCAGGTAACCTGAGCAAAAATGGCCCAAAACCTACCCTACTTATCACACCACTCATAAAAAAACTGACACCAAATTTTTTTCATTGCAGACTCCAAGACTGCTGCATCTTTTGAGGGTTTGAACAGCTCTGCAGCACAATCAACGAAGGAGTTATGGAGTTGCAAAGGGATAGCTTTTTCAGTGGCTTACGTGGGTCTTAAAGGTGAAAATAGCCCAGAGCCAAAGGGGTTAAAAAAATTTACAGTTACCTATTCAAGTGTGCTGGAGTTAAAACCATGTTTTGCATTTCTTGCAAATCCATTCAATTAATGTAGTTGGTGAATGCTGTTCAACCATTTGTCACAAACTTGTCTGCTGTAGAAACGAATCTGACTGATGTGCAAGAAGACCTGGCTCTAAGAAAGTCAATCCTCCTCTACAGTTGACTTCTGGTGGTAGGTTCCAGAAAGAAAATACCCAGAATTTAAAAGTGTCCGACTATTTCTGTATTTAGAACGACATATTGCTGTAAATTTTTATTTTTGTAATGAAGTTTGTAAAATCAAACCATTGTGCAGCCCTAACAAATGAACACTTGGAAGAATTAATTCCCACACATTTGACAATGTGTTGTCCAAATTTTCAGAGACTATCAAATCCTAACACTGATAAATAATGTGTTTATTGTGTTTCAAATACTGTAGGTCACTTTTGTGAAACTTGCTTTCTTTACTGTATTTGCATTGATACTACAAACTGATTGTGGCTCGCTGGTGTTTTTGGTTTTCTGCAAATACTCTTTCATTGAACAGGTCCATCTCAGATATACTGTTGATTAGTGTAATTTCACATACTGTTGGTTAGCGTAATTTCACTGCTGTTGTGAAGATATTGTCATATAAGTTTCATACCATGTCGCAAACAGTACAAATGCCATTCTCATGTCCGGCAATAAAAAATTAGTAAAGGCTGCAATCACTGCACCTTGGTTGATCAAATGCAGTGATGAGTTGGCTTCTAGAAAGTAAACAAGTACATGGTGACACAAAAAACGGGCATCATCTGAACTTGAATAACTTCTGAAATAATTAAATCAATTCTTTTTATTTTTCAGATTTATCAAGTAGAATTAATGTTCTAAGAGTCTACCAAATTTGACCTTCGAGATGCCATGGACTACTGAGTAAAAGATATTTATAGTTGAGGCATATTTTCGGCTTTCTTGACAATATCTGGTTTTGGGACGAGGCACATTTTCTGTTGTCAGTTAACGTGAACTCTAAGAACAACATCTTCTGGGGTAGCACAGCCCCTGAGCACTGTCTGCAAAGGCCATTACACTCTGTGAAGTGCACTGCCTGGGTTGCCATCTCCAGACATGGCATCATTGGACCATTCTGGTTCGAGGACGACAATGAGCGGTCTGTGACAATCAACACTGAGCGATATGTCCAGGTGCTTCGCAAGTTCTGGACAGCACTTGATTAACGGAGAGGGGTCGTCAGGGTCCTCCAGTGGTTCCAGCAGGATGGTGCCACCACCCACACCTCAAACGAATCATTGGCATGTCCTGACCAACTGATCAGCCGCAGGTGTGACCCGCAGTAGTCGCCGCATTCACCGGACTTGAACCCCCCATATTTTTATATGTGGGAATACCTTAAGGACAGGGTGTATGGCAACAACCTCCAGACTATCCCTGACCTGAAGACAGCAATCACAGCAGCAATAAGAGCAATTCCAAGGGAGGAATGCCGGAGGGTCATCAAGAACTTTGCCTGCCAGATCCAAATGTGCCTGCAGCGCCAGGGAGCTTATTTGGAACACATTTTTTGAGCGCCAGTGAAACAAAGAGTTTTTGTAGTACAGACTTGAAACTTTTGTGTCAACAAAATTTTGGAAGTTATTCGATTTTTGGTGATGACCGTTTTTTTTTGTGTCACCCTGTAAAAGAATTGATTGGCATTCCCGCAGCCAGCAAACATCAGGCTGCATAGCAGATGGCATTGCTTTGTAAATGCTTCACATCAAGCAAAGAATATTTCATTTTTTGTCACGAATGTTGTGCTTAGCACACACACACATACAATATCAACGTAAGGTGTAGTTTCCAAAGCATTGTGAAACTGGTGTATAGCAGTGACTGGTATTGCTGAGTTTCAAAAACATGATCTACATTGACTTGCAACATCTTTAAATGTACAGCTGTGGACATGGTCAATTATGCTGCAATCATCAGAAATGACAAGTCACAATGGAAAGTTAGCATACACAATCAGAAGATCAACAAAAATCAGTAATATGAAGCCCAACAATAATCACCATTTTCAAGAATGCCTTAATACTTTGTATGATAACAAAGAAACTTATGATAGTACTTTGCACCTATGCCAAACAAGACAACAGATTTAACAAAAATCACCTACAGAAGCAACTCTAGCATCGTCGTGTGTTTCTGAAGAATCTGACTGCTTGTTTCTGCTTCCATACTTTTACCATGATTAGAACTTGCACGTATCTATTTCTAATCATTGCAGAAGTGACCTAATGTAAATGTTAGTAACCTCCTCTATTGGTGCAACCGATTTAAACAGTTTCAGAAGGTCCATTTTCATGAACAGTGATGCTTGACTTTACTTGAAATTAATTCACATTCAACAGGCAAACAACTTTCATATTTGATTGAACAACAAAGCTGAGTCAAATTGCCAAAAGTTCCTATGGCTATCTCAACAATTAATGTTACAAGTGAACCCTTACCAATGTAAGAAATGTCAACAAACTATGGAAATATTTTGCAAACAACACTCTTTGCTTCACACTGTACATCTCTTTGATTTGCTTTTCCTTCACATTCTGCTTCCAAAAATTATTGTCTTGTATGTCATCAAACAAGAGAAGTCACAAGTTAAAACACATATAATCTCACATCTTTTACAACATTACATAATCAAGTCATGGAAAAAATTAATAAATTTCTTATTTGCATTATTTGGAGGTATGTAAATTAGTACAAAGACTAGTGTGTGTGGCCTTTAAGTCAAGCAGTTTGCTCACCCCTGGTTTAAACCAACTAGTGAAGCTTCCTAAGAGTTCTTGCTCAGTGCAATCAAGACACCTTCAGCGAAATGTTTTGCTCTCCATATCTTATGCATCAGGGGTGGGGAACCTATTTACTATCACAGGTCGCATAAATTGTGGTTATCGTGGGCGGCCACAAATAGCAATTGATTTCACCCTAACATTGTACCTTTATCTTACTACGAGGGATAGAGGCTTCTTATGACATACTATCATAAGGGATGAAGGCTTCTGGCCTACTGGTCAGTACATGGAGATTTGTTTTGACGCGATCTTGTACTTTGAATTGGGTAATGAAAAGTCTGATGCGAGCCATATCAAATGTTCACACGGGGCCACATTTGGCCCGCAGACCGTAGGTTTCCCACCCCTGTTATACAAGAACAACAAATTCCTAATGGAAATAATTTATGTTCCTTCAGATGAGAGCAGTGGTTCCCAACTTGCATTAACAGCTGACACACCAACCCAGGTGCGTAGAATCAAACAATCCAACAAAAAACAGTCAGACTGTCATTTAATGTGACTCATCATCAGCTTGTATTTTGTGACATAACACATCAAAACACAGTGTTATGCTTGAAACAACCAAATGCATTCCTCTTCCGACGTCTATCTTTCAGTGACACTATATTTTAACTACTGCAACACTGGAAAAACTAGCTTTGCACAAGTATGAAGTAGCAAATGGAATTGTAATGTCCTTGCAATATTAACATTTTCAGTGCTAGTTGCTTTTTCTACAGGGTAACGTTGGGTTCTAACCACAATAACTTGCCAGCTTATTGAGCTAGAGAGCTGTTCAATCGCTCTAAAGATGCTACAAGTCTTCTGGTTTGGATTTTAAAAATAATTGGGGAAGTTTGGGATTTTTGTGGGTGACGTCATAAGTAGGGTAGGTTTAGGTCAGCTATGTCCAACCCGCAGGCTGCATGCAACCCAGTTGTAGGTTTTGTGTGACCCAGCTTAGACTTCGCTGCAGTGTACAGTGAAGTATCATACATACTGACAACCAGTTATTATTTTGATGATCTTGAATTTGACATTTTTGATGCAGGCAGTCCTCAGTGCCACTTTATGATGTCTGTTACCACTACAGTTAGGATTCGTACGCACTACGTATTCAATACATTAGCTTAAGCCAAATTTGCTATGCTAAGATCAAAGTAGGCCATTGAATGTGCGGCACTTATTAATGTGTCACTCACTGTGCAGCCCTACTTAATACTTTGGCACCCGGGTGGTTTCGGGGATTTTCGGAAGAAAAACGCATAAACGCACGTGGCTTTGCACAGGGATTTCTCCGGTCCGGTATGCTCTACAGACCCAGTAAAAGTCTCAAAAGACGCGGCAAGTCTTCTAGTCTGCACTCGAAAAAAAATTCTTTGCTTGGGGGATGCGTTTTTTTTGTGAGTGACGTCATAAGTGGAGGACTTTTAGGCCACCTTGCTTGGCCCTAGGCGCCAACCGTTAGGGGGTAGTATTTCGCTGAAGTTTTTACTGGAAACTAGGCTACAATCCGAGTCTTTTGATACTTTGGATGACCTGCTGGGGTTTCGGGTTCAAAAGTTGCGATGTAAGTTAGTAAAAATATTTGACTAATTAGCTAATTTGTTTGTTTTAGATCATAACTTTTGAACCAGAAACGCTAGAAAGTCGATCAAAGGCTCAAAAGACTCGGACTCGAGTCTAGTTTCCATTGAAAACTTCATCAAAATACTTTGGCCTAGCAGTTGAGCGCTAGTCCAAGTAACATGAGCCAAAATGACCACAAAACTACTTCACTTATGACGTCAGTCACAAAAAATCTGCAACTCCAACCAAAATCTTTTTTAGAGTGCAGACTAAAAAACTGGCCAATTCGTTTGAGGCCTTGAACAGCTCCCTAGTGCAATTGGCAGAGGATGTTGGCAACCAAACAACTGCTGGTTTTAGGCCAATTTCAATGTACGAATATATCATACCCAGCTCTCAAAGTGTTAAAAAGCAGCACTTGTGGCCTGTACAACCTCATACTCAGTGTTAACACATTTGGTGCAACAGGAATTCCACTCGATTATTTAGCAGGCACACGTCAGTTTTTGGGTTGTTTTTACAGAACAGCTAGATACAAAATTGAATGCCGCCAAAAATATTTGTTCAATTGACCTAAAAATTTAAAGGATGATTTTTTCAAGAACATTCATGAAAAATTTGGTGTTATGCAACAACTTACTGCCACAAATTTCTTAGGTAGGCTAGGCACACTGCTAGCAACGTACAACAACTGCAGTCCAATGCGCCGGTGGGAACACAGTCCAGTTGCTCGCTTAAAAAATTAATAACTCGTTAATTCTTGATGGATTGAACTCAAATTTTCAGGAAAAATGCATAGCGATCTGAAGAACATTCTTATAAATTTTGATTGCAAAAATATACTTTAAGAAGTTATGGTGCTTTACAGAATAGCTGCTCAACCCTGCTGAATAGGATGAAGTTTTGTAGCCTATGTACGTCTATAGTTGTGACAAAAAGTATCTACTGTAAATCTGAAGGTTTGTGTTGCAATTACTTCAATTTTCAGAGACGATACACATAGGTATGATCATAAGTACAAAAAAGTTACCCTGTAACATGCAACAACTTTCAGAATCTAAGTGTTTTGAAAAGTGTTAAAGCCCAGGCCTAGCAAAATTTTGCTGAATATCAAACAGCATAACTAAAAAAGTTCTTGCTCATAGTACTTAAAATTCTCAAGGGTTATGCGGGGAAGTATGGAGAACATTATTGTAAGTTTTTATTGTGAACAAATGAGTATGAAAAGCATTATTGTGTTTTATGAAACATCTGTAAGCAACTTTTTTGAAGTCTTGTAGTCTAAGCCTAGCAAGATATTTTGATGCCAATTTAGTCATCTGCATGAAATTGTCAAAACTAATGTGTCTAGGTGTGAAGAACATTACTGAAGTTTTCATTGCAAAAAAAATTACTGCTTTTTTGAGGAGCACCCTCACTGCAATATGAGGATTTCGAGGCAAATGAAGTGATGTCCACCTCCAAGACCTCACGGACATTGACTTCAGCCTAATTCCTAGGCCCACAGTCACATAAAGCTGAACGACGGTGTCAATGACATGACATCAGTTACATTTGTGAAATAAATGGGTAGTTTACATAGATAAGCTATGACTTTTTGTAAAACTTTACCTTAGAACTAAATAATTCTCTAACTCACGAAACGTATTTTGTTTTTAATGTACCTAACACTTATTGGAATAAATTATGATTACTGCCAATAATACTGTAACCTTTGGTAC
>Ga0210059_1016980_pt1 | contig 10435 bp, 4 predicted proteins | sample Ectturendosymbi2_FD_188042 | JGI IMG/M metagenome (GOLD analysis project Ga0210059, IMG submission 188042) | Ecteinascidia turbinata endosymbiont from Florida, USA - Sample 2 (SPAdes) (version 2) | ecosystem: Host-associated > Tunicates > Ascidians > Unclassified | place: Key West, Florida... | reverse complement strand
TCTTGAACTCTCCATTGGTTGACCGGTCCAACGTTTCGACGAGGTCCAAATTACATCTTCAACCAATGACAACTCGCCTTTCTTATCTCCTAAACCCTTTCTTATTGGCCACTGCTTTAACCAATGAGATCTCTTCTTTTCTGTATATAAACCAGTTCGATAGTATCTCCACTTCATTCTGACGATATCCCCTGAAGAGTGTCAGACGAAAAGCTTTGGGATGAATCTCCTACTTCATGCTTGGAATCATCAGGTGACAAGGTCGATACACTTGGATTAACGTGAGATCCTTGTTGCATGACCTAAAACCGTAAACCTACCTGTAAAACCACACCCAAATCCAAAACCTAAACCCCAAACCTACTAAACCCAAAACTTAACGCAAAACCTAAACCCAAAACCTAAACTCAAAATTAAATTTAAACCCAAAACCTAAACCCAAAATTAAATCTAAACCCAAAACCTAAACCCAAAATTAAATCTAAACCCAAAACCTAAACCCAAAATCTAATCCGTAAACCCTAAACTGAAACATAAACATACACCCGAAATGTAAACCCTAAACTTTTTGAAAAATTACATTAAAAGCCCCCCTATCAAAGGTGTAACCTGTACAAGCTAAGTCAAAGGAAAATGGTGAGAGCAGAACCAAGGAACAACTGCACAGCAGTTACAGACACTAACCACTCAACTATGTTTACGTTGCTACGAGACCTCAACGTTACATCTGAACAAAGGAGGATACAGTTCGAATTGCAAAATAGTCCCACTCCCAGCAGAGGTTTTGCATTTGATGGCAAAATATAAACTACCATTTAGCAAATCTGTGAAATCGGACCAAAACAAAAGTTTTTGATATTTTCAGAATATTCACATCAAAACAACAAACATTTTCTCAGTCCGATCCAGTCCTGATCCGCCAATTTAAAAAACAGGCAGTCCGATCCAGTCCTGATCCGGCCAAAATTGGCTTCAGTCCTAATCCAGTCCGATCCAGTCCTGATCCGTGCTCATCTCTGCAATATTCCGGAAAAACGCGGGAATATTGGTTGAAAAATTAAATACGTTCTGTTTGACACTGCGATGAAAAGTTATTTTTGAACCAAGATGTTCCACAACACAGAAAAGACAGAAACTCGTCACGGAAATGCACCACAAGTCTTATTCGTTGTCAGAACCACAACGGACAACTAACTGATATAATCTGGCTTTGTTTTTCTCCTTCACAAACTTGTGTTTATTTTTTCACTTGCAGACTGGTGTGCGCGGATGCAACTAAATATGCGCATTTTCTTATTAGAAAAGGAATCTGCGACTAGAAGCACGCTCTTGAGCGCCTGAGGAGCCATGAGCATTCAATGGAACTTATAGATGCCACGATTACGTTTAGTCGCAGATGTAATTAATCACTATGAAGAATTGATACTCAGTTAGCCGCAGTCAGGTAAGGCAATGCAAACAATATGAGGAATCGCTTCTTCCTGCAACGTTGGGTTTCTGTCGCGAAATATGCTGGTGAGTGAAGACTGGCGTTCAGAGATGATGAAAAATTTGGATCGCCCAGTGACTTTTTCCAATAAAATTTTCAAAACATTTTCAAAACATAAATTTCAAAGAAGGAAGATGTTTACAAATCGATTATCGTTGTCAAATAACATGTTGCATCATAAAGTTTTTTTGTACTTGAGTTAACAAATTTGACGTCACAAGATTAGGTCATAAATGTTAATGATCCGTGGAAATACCAGTGACTTCATCTATCATCTCCTACCTAACGATTCTGTATCCGTACATGGAGCCTCCCACCACGCCTGGGCCCCATGGCCCTCACCATCTAAATCCGGCGCTGAAACAACCACTGCACATTGAAACCAAATTAATTCTCAATTTGTAATTTCAACCATTTTTGTTGCGTGTAATGCATTATTGTTCTCACAGGAAAAGTTGTAAGAGCTTACAACGTACAACTTTCAGGCGTTACCAAGACGAAAGAAAAACATGACTTTTTCTCTTGCTAAGATTATTGCGACTGATGGCCGAATCATCACTGATGGCAATGAATGGCAATTGTTCTATCTGATAGAAATTAACCACTTGGACAAACTTTTTAGTTTACGTTGAAGGGCTCGGCCTTTCGTGATTTTTCGTGAACTGTTACGCTCTGTTTAATCGCGTGGTTTTTCTCTGGCATTCGTCATCGCGCACGTGTGTTATCTCCAGAGGAAAAGTGTCTTTCTTAGACCGCTACGAAACGCCGATTTTCTTTGCAGTGACTGGCTTATGAGGCTCTGGGAGGGTCAGCCTTTTAGCTTCGAAAATTTTTAGTAATGTCGTTGTAACTAGCCACAGTTCGTGTTTCTTTCTTTACTTGTTTTCAAGTGCCAACATTTGCCTGTAAGATTTGTTTTACATTTACAGGACTGATGATGCATTGAAAAACACGAAACTAGTTTCCCCGTCAATAAACTGTGACTGATTTACTTACTGCCATCTTTGCGGCCTTTAACTGTGAAAAATAGATACGCTTGCAAGTTTTAATCGTCGCAGAAGAATGAAAGCAAAAAGCAGGCAGATTCCTCAGAAGCTTGCCTCAAGGCTAAAGTTTAACTGTTGATGGCAATGAAATTTGTAATTACGTCAATGACTACTTTTCCACAATAGACTCACGCATGGCATCAAGCATTAGTGTCCCCACTGATGCTGATATTCATTGCAAATTTTTAATTCGCTTCCACTCCCAAAATCTCTTTCTAATGCCTATCACCCACAATGAAATTTTAACCATCATTAATTGCCTTGACTCAGAAAAGGTTCTGGTGCACATTATATACCTGCAAAATTCATAAAACCCTCTGCAAATGTTGTTGCTCCTATTCTATGCAATCTCTACAATTATTCCATTACCAGTGGAGTTTTTCCAGATATACTAAAATTAGCGTATGTAATCCCGGCACAAAAAAGTGGTCCAAAAGAAATCTGCAAGAATTACAGACCCATCTCCTTGTTATCCTCATTTGCAAAAATATTTGAGAAATGTCTTTGTAATCAATTATACAATTTTTTATCAAGCTTCAAACTACTGAACAAACAGCAGTTGAGATTTCAGCAAAATCATAATACGGCTCTCGCTGTTTCCAGTATTTGCAATGCGTTTGTGCAATGTTTGGATGAAGGAAAAAAAACTTGCTCAATTTTGTTTAGACCTAGCTAAAGTCTTCGATACCATTGATCACACAATCCCTTTGAGCAAACTGGTGAGATACGCATTAAGAGGATTGCCTCTGCAGCTCATAAAAAGCTACTTAACAAACCGGTATCAGAGAACAGTTGTTGATAGTTTGAAATCAAATGAGAAACTTGTTACTTGTGGAGTACCACAGGGATCAACACTGTGACCTTTTCTATTTTTAGTTTATATTAATGACTTGGCTTTGGCAAGTGAATTCAATGTCCGCATGTTTGCTAATGACACTAACTTAACACTATGGTTTCTGACAATTATCTGTCCCTACAAACTAAAGTAAATTATGAAATTCAAAAATTGATAATTGATTGAAGTCAAATAAACTTTCTTTAAACTACAACAAAACGGAACACATGATTGTCACTAGAAAGAAAGAAAAATGCAACTTTCGTATAAACATCGGAGGACATGAAATATCTCAAAAAGAGTGTATCAGGTATTTAAGAGTGATGTTAGATGATTCCTTTACTTGGAAGCAATATATTGGACACATTCCCCGTAAGTTATTGCATGGTTGTTAAGCGTTGTCCCGGATCAGGACAATCTGCTTATTCAATATTGTAAAACCAGTTGGGGATGTGCTGCTAAGTCTGCCTTTGATCCTTCAGAAGCGTGTGGTCAAACTTCAGAAGCATATGGTATGTATTATGACGTTTAGTCATAATAAAGCTTCTTCAATGTCGTTGTTCCATAAATTAAACCTGTTGACGCTGAACGATGTTTTCAAATTGGAAATCGCTAACTCATGCATAACATAGAAAACGATGAGCACTTGCTGCACTATATTTCAAAACATTTTGAACGAGTAAATTGGACACACAATTATAACACCAGACACTCCAATAAAGGCAACTATGTATTACCGAAAATTAGAACGGAAATGGGGAAAAATCCAAAGTATATTGTTGCCCAAAGATTTGGCAAGAAGTTTCATTGGATATCAAATCAAAACCTTTTGCTGCTATTTAAAAAAAATACGCCAATCGTTTAATTAGCCACCATATAAACAGATGATGCCTGCAATCTATGGATGTATAGTTTGGTGATGTTGCCTGGCAACGTTTGCTTGAAACTTATCTTGCATGTGGATCGTATTTATTATTTCTTGGTCTTGCCCATCTTTTGGATTATGCAAGTATGATTAAGGTTAAAGCGATGTTCTGTTCTTTGCTTGCGCTTCTAATGGTTAGCGCAAGGCTAGTGAGCATGTTCGTTTAGGGTGTTTGACAACAAGTGATAGGGTGGTGGTAGACGGGATGACTGGAGTGTCTTTTCACTGCATCCAGGGCCGTCGCCAGCGGTGGGGCCAGTGGTGCCTGCTCCTCCCATTTGAAATCGGTGCCCCCCAATTTCACGTTTTGCCCCCCAGTTGCTGCATAAATCCAATACTGTGTTTTAAAAATGTGCCCCCCCTTCTGGTTTTTGGCCCCTCTTTTTGGTTTTTGGCTCCCCCTGCTGCTAAATCCTGGCGACGGGCCTGACTGCATCCCAGCCTTACTGTGCCTGTATTGACAAGCGCATTTGTGTTTAGGCCAAAAAATAAAAATTGTTGTTGTTGTAGCTAAATAGAAAACAAAAACCTTTTAAATTGAGGCAGATAAGCCCTTGATCAAGCCCTGACCAAACCTTTGTCCAATTTGTTGTCTGCATCACTGCAGCTGAAATCATTGCTGGTAAAAACCACTGTAATGTCGCGAAATACGTGCACTTTCAGCATTCAAAGTCAACCTTGGTGAAGAAGACCACGCGGTTTTACTAACAGCATATTCGATCAGTACAAGTTCATGTCGTTCTTTACGTTGGTGCAACATCGTTATCTTATTTACTTACGTTTACTGGTGGTTGCTCGTCGATGTCTTATTTTGTTTCCCTTCACTACGAATGCTTGCATTCCATATACACAATTTAAGAAGTATCCGAGTATCCAAGTGAAAAGAAGGATCTTCATCGGAGTGCAAGCAAAGCCTCAAAATTGACACGAATTGCAATTCTTTATTGCTTTACAATGACGATCAAATTTTCAGAAAATGAAGTGCGGTTTTCCTCAAGGTTCGGTGACGGGGCCTTTATTTTTTTTGATCTATGTGAATGATCTTCCTTGTATCTCCAGTTTTCAAACTACACTTATTACAGATAACACTAATTTGCACTTATCTCATAAATCTATTAATACGTTACAACTATTGTTCGAAATAAGCTTGAAAAAGTCGATACAGATTGTGTCAATAAAATACACTATAGGAAAAGGGCTTATATGATATTAATCACAACCCGTTCTTCAAGCTGTAAGTTTGAAATTTGCATGAACGGTGTCAAAATACAGCAAACTGACAGTATCAACATTCTTGGTGTCATGATTGATAATAAACTTCCATTGAATCCTCAAATCAGCAGCCTCTGTGGAAAACGTTTTGTGGCGTCGTGTGCCAACATTTTGCTGACTTGAAAATATTACTTTTAATCTATTTCAGTCTCTTTCATTCACATTTATTATACTGTATAACTGATTGGAGACGAGCCTATAAAACTGCTATCCAAACGGTAAAAGTGTTACAATTGTAGATCAAGTGCAAACAATTTCATTAACACTAAAAAAGCCTTTTAAAAACTATAGATGTTTTATTTTGAGATGTTTCGGATTCTTCGTAATCCATCTTCAATAAAAAAAATTGAATATTTTGAACGATAATCCGAAATGTCTCAAAATAAATCATGTATAGTTTTTGAAGGCTTTTTCAGTGTTAATGAAACTGTTAGCATAGGCGGATACAGGATTTTTTAGGGGGGTCTCAAGGACGAGTTCACCCGGATATGTACTGACTGCATAGCAGTGAAGACCCAACTGTTTAGGTAACTTTTCTTAACAAACACGATTAATAACCATTCACATTTTGGCTAAATTGCATTCTCACCATTACCCAGGCTTACTGGGACGTTTACGGAGCAGAAGCGGTCTTCAAAAAATTTAGAAATTATTCTCAAACTTGTCTAACCTTAAAAAAGCAAAACTGTTAAATGTCCGAAAAGTTTTATTATTAGCAAAACAAACACAGGTCCACGCGGCAAAAAGTGTGGGGGGGACATAGAAACGACACAAAACTACACGAATGAACCTGAAATGCCGCTAGTAACCCTTGTTGGCAGTCTGTGCAAGACCCATGCCATACTGTGTTAAAAAATTGCAGATGTTCATGACATTCGGACTTGAAAATTTGTTTGTTTTCGGAAAAATTTCCGATTTTCATTGCATAACACCAGACAGGTAGCGAGCAGGGCAAGGGGGCCCAATTCCCCGGGCGCCGGATCACTGCGGGGGGGGAGCAAGAGTCCCAACAATGTCAGAAGTACTTTTTTGAAAACAGTTCATTTGCTTCCGAAAGCCCTCAGGTTCGAACATGGGGGCGGCAAACTTGTTTCTTGCCCCAGGCACCATCTATCTTCGTTACGCCCCTGCAGAATGCACATCACGATTGTCTAGCCAAAATGACGAAATTTGTTTACAAAAATACCTGCCCATCAGTGTCAAACCATCAATCACAAATATTTAAAACAAAATGCTGTTGATTATCGAAGTCATTTGACCATAGAAAATAACTTGAAGGTCGAAAAAAGGTATATTATTTCGAAAACAAGCACAACTTTCCCTTCCCCCCAAAAAAACGCTGGGGGTACGCGTAGAGACAAACATATCAAAAAACTCGAAAGCAATAATTATGCTAGTGCTTTGCCCTGGAAGATGTCCTGGAAGGTCATTGCATCACAAGGGCACTGAAAATGATCAGATAATATTTTTCCACGTCACAGCGGTAAACGTGAAGTTTGCAGTCGAGTCATTGACCAAATTCTCATTCATTAAATTTTTTGTACGAAACGCGACTTTATCGCTGTAATGCAACTTTAGAAATACTGTACAGTAAGATAAAAAAAAATATTAGAGACATCACAATATTGGTCGATAAAAAGCATCTGATTTCGTGCTGAGCTGACTTTTGTCCAAAAATTGTTGCTGGCAGGCAGGGATGTATTGCCAAACAAAGAGGTGTGGGAACCAAACATAAAGGAAGATTGATTCTCCTACAAGCATTTCCACACTGGATCTTCCTGTTTCACTTTAATGCTACGGTGCTATACACGAGATAACTTGTCGTTTATTAATATATGCTGCTCCGGGCGCTACACGTAGAAATTGAAATGAAAAATTTAAATCTTCAAGTAACGTTACTAGTGCCAAAAGCTGTGGGAACGTCGTTCCCACCCCACTACACCCCTGCTGGCAGGTCTGATGCTAACCAGCAGTCATCTTTAGCATAGCCTACAGCTAATCTACCGCGCTTCATTTTAAGCCTGCCTGACATGTAGGCTGAGTTTTACGTTATGTTTGCTGTTTTGGAATTTACGCTGTCACTGAGCACTCTAATCTAGCCTGTAGTTAACTGCATTGTAAATTCGTTGCAGCGTAATTCTAATGCCTTCGCTACTACGGTAATAACATGAGCTGCACTCATTCATGGAAGCTTGTAGGAAAAAATAGTATGATCTGCAGCTTATTCAACTTTCGTCTGCTCAGTCACGTCGTTACGCGGTTGGGCTTTGGTGGGCTAAGCTCCCCAAACAAAGCTCCAAGGCCCCCAAATTGAAACGTGAAACACTAGGAATCAGTGGAGTTTTTGTTAATTTGTACAATATCAAGCCCCGCACAAAGCAAAGCTCCCCTATTGAAAACTTTCTAGCGACGGTTCTGACTCTGCTGCTTATTTATCTTTTGTCCACAAGAAACCCAATATTACCCAAATGAAAAAATAATTTGAATACTTTCGTGCGCAGTGGCATTGCCAGCCGAAAATTTTGGGTGGGTCAAAATGTTTGATTTTAGGCGAGCAACAGTATTTTGTTTGAGATACTTCCTCTTAAAGCACAAAATCCCTAGATATTCTAAAAAAATTGGAAGGGCCATACCCCCCTGCCCCCCTGGCTACGCCAATGTACGTGCTGTTTATATAACGTATATGCAGTGGAAATACGTCATGTAAACACTTACTAAATATAACATTGGGACCATATTTCTTTATATAAAAACGTGTTTATTAGAACTTTCATTTATAGTGAAATAAACACATTCGGACAAATTGAGCAAAATAAACTTTGCATTTAATATTTTCGTCCATATCCCTGTGCAAGAAATGGTTTGTTTAAAGGTTATCCAAAGAAAGCACCCCCATGAACGTTTCTGTGTCGGTAACCATCGATCAGAAAACGTATCCGAAAAAATTTAGGGGGGTTTCAGCCCCGTTAGCCCCCCTGGATCCGCCTATGGTTAGTCTATCCCAAATTCATGCTCCAAGTACAGACTATATTTTAAATTACTTGAAATTCTCGAAGTTATTGATTTGTACCAATTAATTTGGCAACGTTTATGTACAAGTGTAATGCCAATATCCAGTCATATTTTTTGATAATCTTTTTTCAAAACTTACATGATCATGGCACAAGCCAACAAGCCTCAGAAAAATTTCATCGTAAACGTGTTAGAACTGATTATGGCAAAAAATGCTGGAATATGTAGGACCTGTTGCATGGAATTGGTATGTCTTATTTGATTAAATCTTTACCATTACACGTTGTCCTCTCAAGCGAAATCGCAACTGCTTGCTGGGTGTTGACTCTTATGTGAGATATGTGTGGTTTTTAAAATGTTTTTGAAGTGTTTAACATAAACCAGGGGCGTGCAGAAGTCTGGCGATGCCCGGGGCAACTACTTCATTGTAGTCCCCTAATTCTAGTATTGAGGAATGTGAGAAATGCAAGCACAGAAAAACTACCTGGCTAGACCTTTGCCAACTGCAAAAAATAATGCAACAAAAAGTTCGCCTCAAGTGAGAATAAAGAAAGAAAAAAGATGTACGAGCCTCGTACAAATTACGCAACAGTAGTAAGGCACTTGAACTTTGCAAAACGTACGTGCAAGGGCACAGAATGTTGCATGACATCTTTCGCAAGAAAGAAGTGAAGTACTTTTCAGACCGTACGCTGGCGCTCTGCTAAAAAAAACACAGCACGTTTTTACACGTACTGTACTTGGCGCCATTAATGTTTCAACTGCTCCAAACTATGTTCTTTCTAACAAATTTACTGCATTATTTTGATCTTTTTAGCAACAATTGAAAGCGAAGGATCGGTCGCCAAATCATCAGGCATGCAGACAAGACACCATCGTAACATGCAGCCTTGTTCACCCATAAACCTAACTTTTAACAATCAAGTTTCAAGAGGTCTCTATTTTTGTTCATTTTACTGTCCGCTTTTGAATATGGCGTTTATAGTGAAATGATAATGAATTTACGAACGATAAAGAAAAAATGATAGTGAATTTACAAAAATACACAGGGGTAGCCAGGGAGTCTAAGGGGCCATTGCCCCCCAATTTGTCACATATCTAGTTATGTTGTGCATTGGCAATGGGTGTCCCAAACAAAATTTCTGCTGCTCGGCTGAAATCAAACATTTTGCACCCCAAAATTCTGGGCTGGCTACGCCACTCGATAAAAACAATACATTTAATACTTTTCAACAATATGTCAGTGCTATACCCGCAGCCCTTTTCGAACCTTTAACACTCCCGGTTTAAGAACCCAGGCTTTAGAGAGAATCGAGAGATATTTTGAAGACTACAAATCGTAGATTAACAATACCAATAGGAATTGGCCAGCCTACAAAGGGGGGAAGAGAGATATGGTGTAAGGCCTTAAGATAATGATAGTAGTGCTTCGTCTCTCTTTCTCGGGTTACTTAACATAAATATGCATGTCCCCCTCAGGTATGTTCCCATCTAATCCATGCAGATTGTGTTAGTAAACTTACAATACGACGAAAAATCTAGTTACAGCATTTTAATAAAATGTAATTTTTGTAATTTCCCTCTTTGGATGCCCCCCTGCCTTGGAGGATGCCCGTGGCCGTCTTCACGTTCGCCCCGCCCCCCTCTGCACGCCCAATGACTAAAACTGAGCACATTTTCTGTTTTTTAACTCAACCTTTGCGCCTCGCTTGTATTCTTGAAATCTGACAGTCATTAAATAATGTGACTTGATTTGGTTACAGGTCACACCATTGTCACCTTTTGGTTTGTCACCATTGTCACACTTTTGGTTTCTTTGTTTTGTTTTTATTTCGTTTTGAATTCATGTTGTGTAC
>Ga0210059_1016979_pt1 | contig 10436 bp, 8 predicted proteins | sample Ectturendosymbi2_FD_188042 | JGI IMG/M metagenome (GOLD analysis project Ga0210059, IMG submission 188042) | Ecteinascidia turbinata endosymbiont from Florida, USA - Sample 2 (SPAdes) (version 2) | ecosystem: Host-associated > Tunicates > Ascidians > Unclassified | place: Key West, Florida... | reverse complement strand
AAGCCTGATATGCCTTTACGACCAATTTTGTCATCTATAGGTAGCTTCAGCTACGACTGTGCCAAGTGGCTGTCCGACTCGTTGTCGGAGCTCCGCCACCATGAGACCTGTGTAAAAGACACACTAATGTTTCTATCTCTGGTTCAGGACAGGTCTTCATCAGAAAAGATTGTGACGTCATTTGATGTAACCAGTCTTTTCACTAATGTGCCGGTTGATTTTGCCATCAATCTAATTCTCGATTTTGTTTTTCGCAGGAGTTACGAGTTCAACGGCCTGAACAGTAGACGCACGAAGAAGCTGCTGGAATGGGTTGTGAAAACAACTACGTTCCAGTTTAACGGTCGTTTTCATCTAGAGGTCGATAGCGTTGCTATGGGCTCACCTATAGCACCGCTAATGGCTGACGTATGCGTGAACTACGTTATAGATCAGGCCTTGGCGGTGACACCACCGGAGTGTCGATCAGACCTGCTTTGCCGCTACGTAGATGACCTGTTTTTACTATTTCCTAAAGAAGATTCTCTCAACAGGTTCTTTACCAATGTTAGTTCTATTCACAGGAATATTTTCTTCACAAAGGAGCTAGAAACTAATAATTGCCTCCATTTTCTTGATGTTTCAACTGAGAAAACATCAACAGGTTTTATTACTTCTACCTACAGGAAACCCACCCATACAGGTCTCTACTCGAAGTGGTCGAGTTTCGTTCCGTTGCACAGGAAACGAAACTTTGCCAATTCTCTACTCCGCCGCGCTTATGACATTGCCAGTTCCTACCAACTGGTGCACACGGAATTTATGAATATTAAGCGAATGTTGTCTTGCAACGGATACCCCGACAATTTTTGGACCGTTGCATTCAGCAATTCTTCAACAGAAAATACGTTGTCACGCAACAACGTGATGCACCGGCTGAACCCTCTCCTTCACCCAAATATATTTTATTACAACTACCGTATTTGGGTTCTATATCTAATAACATACGACAGGAACTGAGTAGCTTTATATGACACAAGGCTGTAATGAACGTGAAGCTACATTGTATTCAGAGTACTCGAAAGCTTCAAAGCTGGTTGTCTATTAAAGACCGGCAAGCTTTACTAAACCGGTTTAACGTTGTGTACAAGCTTACTTGCTCATGCGGTGCTTCCTACATCGGGCAAACGCAACGCAATTTAATAAATCGTATAGAAGAGCATCGAACGTCACCAAGCTCTTCAGTATGCAGACACTTGCAAGCCAACTCAGATCATCGGGTTAACTTTCACAACCCTGAGGTCATTGGCAGTGACAACAATTGGCGACGGCTGCAGATTCTTGAATCTTTGTTGATTCAAGAACACAAACCAGAGGTGAATGTAAACATCCCGTCGATGCCTCTATGCATTTTTAACGTGTAGCAGGCCGTCATGCTTCTTTCGTGACGTCACGTGCCATCACCATTGGCGCGTATCCAGCTGAGTCATGTGACTACGTATGCTTCGCGCCACTACGTCACTACCGAAACAGCCGTTTGCATTTTTTCCTTTTTTACAGCGCTTTTCTTCTGAATAACCAATAAGAACCTGCAGCAAGATCACTGCAGTTCTATTGCTACGCACAGAAGATGATAACAGTTGTTATCGAAACGTTTGCAAGATGTCAGTTGTATCGTTTGCTTTGGCCGTAGTATTTATTATAAATCTTCCCCCTCATTATTTCCTATAAGACAGCTCTTACCACACCCTAACCTTCATCACTTCTACCCGCTCAACCAAACAAACTCCTCCAATTCCGATCAACTACTCCACAACACCGCAGCCTTTGCATACACAACCGCAATTTTCAAAAATATTTTGAAAAGCTTTTTACATAATACTGAACGATCATTTCACCAAAAGAATTTGTTGAATAACCAACAATACAGTTTTCTCAATAAGCATTCCACATCCCTGGCCATCACAAACTTGTACGAAGACAACCTCCAAACCTCGATAAGGAACTTACATCCTGTGCGACTTATTTAACTCTAACAAAAACCTTCGACTCAGTGAATCACAATTCACATTGCTGACAAAACTGGAGCACTACAGAGTAAGATGAAACGCTTTTGAACTATTATAGTCGTTACTTTCCAATAGAAAACAATACATTCAGAGGAAAACACTAAGTCATCTATACAAACAATATTGTTTCCGGGGTCCCCCAAAGTTCTATTTTAGGCTCCTTGTTCTTCTCATTACTTATAAATGACTTACCCAAACCCTGTGTTATTAAAAATCACGTTTTTCGCTGAAAATACGGTTTTAGTGGAGAGTGCCAAAAGTTTTTAAAAACCACAAAACTCGGTTTCCCGTAAAATAGCTGAAGTAATTGAGTGACCAACTGAAATCTAGCTCTCACTACATATTTCTCACATATACATATTTCTCTCACTTTTCTTCATATATTTCTCACTTTTCTTCTTTATTCTCATATTTCTCACATATTTCTCACTTTTCGTCTTTATTCTTCTTTATTCTCACATATTTCTCACTTTTCTTCTTTATTCTCACACATACATATTTCTCACACTACATATTTCTCACACTTTTCTTTTCGTTTTCTGTTTTCTATTCATTATGCTTATTTGATCTCCAACTGTTGTTTCTCAACACTTGTCAAAAAGTGATAAACGGGGTTGGTTGACTAGATGACCGCCACGGTCTTTCGCCAATCCTATATGACACAGCGCCCGCCTTTATTTACACCGATCAGCTATTATGCCATTGTGTTTTCATTTGCTCTAATTTTCGCTAATGGTTGGTTTACTGCATGCGATGGCTTTTATGGTGTTTCTGCTTATTGGCTGAGTCATATGAAACAATAAACCATTAGCATTACCATTACCATTACAAAATATATTTTATCACAAATAAACATAACATTGACCCCCAGTCCAGGTTATATTCATGTTTGCTGTCTGGCTCTCGGACGCCGGGTTAGTTTTCACGCTGTTGCTTGAGTGGGCAAGGCCTTGTTTCAAAAAGGCTCTTGAGGGAAAACCATGCACGACAGAAACACAAATTCTGAACAAAAACGTCAGTCACATTGTGTAGTTTACGAAAAACAAAATCAAATAATTTTTCCACTTCATTTGGAGAGAAATAACACCCTAAAACAATGGTGGATCGGCTGTTTTTTGACTTTGAAAGTTTATTGCACCTATTCCAACAATGGGAAAAATATAAAAATCACACTAACGGTTGTAGCTGTTACAAAGCATCTTGCCAAGTTTCAAATTAAAAAATTGTATAGAAGAAAAGTTATAACAGTTTTTATATCGCCTGGTCCGAGACAGCATTTCTGCTTTTCGACTCCCTCCGAAAACGCACATGCTTTCAGCTGTACTTTGCCTGTCGCTAAATAACTCAGTTTAGGTTCGATTTGATTAAAACTTACAGCGCTATTTCGTTTCGATACGTAAAACCTTCACAAATATTTTCGTTGCACTAACTGAACTACGAAAAAAAATTATTACACACATTGTACCACGAAAAAACACGCAAAGTTTTATTTTCGCACGAAAAAGCAACGCAAAATTTTGTTTGCACAAAAAAACAACACAAAATTTTATTTGCACGTGGCCTGAGCATTCGACAATTATCAGTTCTTGGATGCTGAAAAGTAACGCTTCTACTGTTGTTGTTGTTGCAGAAAAAATGTAAATATCACAGAACATGTTGTGATTACCTTGTAGCAGCCGCATGTCAAGATGGTTGTGCATGAAACGAGAGGAAAAACTACAACATTTTTATCAGCTGGTCGTAAATATGGTTTGAGATTTGTGATAAAGTTATGCACGCACGTTCAGGTGCTTGGCGTTGTTGCGATGGGAAAGGACGAGCGGCAAGGATGCAATGCGAGCTATTGCTGGCAGCAACCTTTACTGTTCTCTGTTGAAGTCTAAATCTCCATTGATGTGTATTGTTGGCAAGCAGCGAAAAGATCAAACGCCGCGACCACTGAATTACTGCTTTTTCGCAAACCAATGGGTGTTATTCTTCGTGATGCCCTTTCTGGCTCACAAAGACTTTGCGCTAACGGGCCGTTTGAAAACTGCCAAGTGCGAATCTTTTTGAAGCAGCCGAACAGGTGGCTCCAGCAGTTACTTGGTGTTGAAAATAAAACAATTTTGCAGCAGCTAAAACTGTCAACTCTCTGCATGATGTTCCACCTCACACTAACTTTTTATCCACATCACACTGGCATGCGTTCACAAATGCATTACACTAACGGGTTATTTGAATCTGCCAAGAGCGAATGTTTGTGAAGCAGCGTCGAACACACGGTTGAAGCAGTTACTTGCTCTCGAAAAAAATATTTATGCTCAAGGAAAAATCATCAAATCTCTACATGATAGGTTTTTACTCAGTAAGAAAATTTCTGGGTGGTTATTTATCCACATTACATTAGAAACCGCTCCCAATGAAATGCAATGTGACGAGACAATCAGCCACATGGTTACAGCAGCCCGATCTTATTTCCGCACTCTGCGAAACGCGTGCGTGACTGCAGGCAAAATATACTATGGTAGCTTTGAAATGCTCTCCTGGCCATACCGTACGTCAAACAACATTATAAATATGTGTTTCTGGTTGCTAGACACTTGTGCGAAATGTTCGTACTTTATAGAGGAAAATATACGACCCGGCGCTCAACGGTTGTCATTTGAAGTGAAGTACGAGTATGTGCACCGGTCCACGAATATATCGTGCGCCGGCGGTCTACGGTTGGGCAACTTCCAGACAACCGGCGTTTGAAGTACAGATTTATTTAAAATAAATGCAAACGGCAATGCTATTGAAAGAGTTTCGTGTTACAAGTATCTTGGTGTAATCAGGGCCAGATTTAGCTGATGCGAGGCTCTAGGCCAGTGATGGCGAACCTATGGCACGCGTGCCAGAGGTGGCACACACAGCCCTCTTTGCGGGAACGCGCATCGTCGCTCCAGTGCAGATCTAGTTCGCTACCAGATAGGTAGAGGTAGGCGGGGCCAAGTTGCTCCCAAGATTGGGACAACCACCTGAAAAGACACCGTTTCGTGCAGTTGTTTGTAACATCAAGTCATTCAGTTTCGGTGCATTATACATCTAGAAGCTCCTTCTGCCAAAGAAAGCAGCAAAAATTTGACAATATCCTCAGAGTTGTGACAAAAACAGAAAAATTGTGTCATGCCTCGTGCTCTTAACTGTCGACAGTTTCAAACATTTCTTGAGGGCTCAGGCACAGTATAAATGTTTACGAATGTACAATAATGTCCCGGAGAGGACGAGTCATGGAGAGATTTGTAGCCTGCTTAGATGAAATTTGTTTTTTTGTATGAATGAAAAAGGCAGGAATGTCGACAGCTCGCTGATATAGCCTGACTTCCCAACCTGTATAATGTTTTTTGAAGATTTTGCACCACACTTCAATGCACTGGACCAGGGTCTCCAAACTACAGTTCACAAGCCAAATCCGGCTCGCGAAGCCGTTTCACCTGACCCGAGGAAACATTTTGTCACTAACGAAAAAATTTACTATATTTACAAAAAACTTGTTTATCTGGTGAAATGCAATATATCCTGCGACAGTCATACTACGTAAGATGTCCAGCCCTCGAACTGTTGTGTAACAACTTATGTGGTCCCCAGATGAAAAAGTTTGGAGATCCCTGCACTAAACAAAAAAACTACAAGGTGTTTGTTTAGGAAGACAGCAGAAAGGATGTTTTGTGATATCAAAACTGAGAGAATTTATCGTAGGTTTTGAAAAGATACCTTGGAATTGGTCAGCTGAAATATTTTCGAATTCTAAAAAAGCATTTAAAAAGTTCTACAACAATTGCAGGCAATCTTACAAGCCATCTAGGAAGTATTTTCTAACTTGTAGCAGCTGCAAATGTGAATTTAGCAAGAAATGTATACTTTCGTAAAATGGCGACAAACCTATGTTTTTTTACTTTTCCAGATCAAACCAAATTTGAAGAACTTGCTTTGTCCTGCTGACACGGATTACATTTAGAAAATCTAGAAACGGAACTATTGGAATTTTGAGAAAACTGTATCTGGATAACGAATTCTGCGACATGCGTGAAATACTTTCGAAAGATAAAAGTAATGTGTGGTGGTGACATAACGTTGCCATATTTAGCGTTGAATTTGTAGCAGTAAGAACAGAGTCAACCTATTCGAGTGGGGAAACTCTATTGCTTATATGTTATGCTGAGGGTCGCAGGTTCAACTCTCTCTTCACGTGGCTGCGGGCGCCGCAGCAACAAATGACGGCACACTAGTTCTGAAAATGAAATTCTTGAAGTTGGAATTCTCTGCAAAATGATTTTAAGTCAATGAAAGCACTTTGTTTTGTTCTCCTTACTTTGTTTGGATAATCTTATGCATGTGAACAGCTGTTTCAAGCTGTGAATTATATCACATCTGACACCAAAAACAGACTATGCCCTGGGTGCTCCATGTACTTCTCTCAAACTTACAAAATACTGTATGAGTCAAGGCTAGATTAATTGTCAGCAAAAATCACTTCAATTTTTTAAAAGCATGCCAAATGGAAACTTTTACCCAGGCCCGTAGCCAGCTTGGGTCACCAGGAGGGGCAAAGAGTTTTCTGAGATGGGCCCAAATGTTTTGAACTATGTCCAATAGTTTTAAACCATGTCCAACAGATCTTTCCATGGGTGCGAAAAAATTTCTAGGGGGTTTTGCCTCCCCTGGCCCCCCCTGGTTTCGGTGCCTGCTCTTATCTTTCAATAAAAAACTGTTTGTATCCTGGAAGCTTTGTTATTGTGCATATTTTTTATGACAAAAGATGTTAATGCATACATTTTTTTTCCAATCCAAAACATAGTTGGCACATTCAGGTTAAATTGCCGTGCTGGCACTTTGGAATACATATATAAGTGAGTTAAAGGGTTGCCGTTTAGGCACTCGGTCTATAAAAGGTTCGCCATCACTGCTCTACGCACCCTCTCCCACTGTTACAAGGGATAAATGTTAATCAATTTGGGCAAAGCCGAAAATTACGATGTGGACGCTCTCTAGGTACGCTCAACATCCTCACTAAAGTTCCCCGATGACTGCGTTTGTTGCTACTTGCGACGCAAAAGCGGTCAGTGTCACGGAAGTGTGGATTCGTGCTTGAGGGGCGGGAACAGGATTTTTATTCTTCACGGGCAGTGCCGTAACAGCCCAACTCTGCCCCCCCAAAAATGTTTACAGGAGCCCCCTTATGGTGATTTTTAAATAATAAATTTCGACGTTATGGTATTCCGAGGCCGAATGGCTTGCACAAGAAAATATTATAATTTTGTTTTTACTTATTTCATTATTTTTTAGTCCCACTTGCGGACATTATTTCGGCAGAACCTTCGCCAGAAAATTTTCGTTTGGGGGCTTCGTGCCTGTGCAAGGAGCACGGCATTCTGGAAATTTCCATTTAATTCACAACACAGCAGTTGCAAATTGTGCGATTTATTTATAAAATTATCAAATTCTTTCCCGCAAATACACATAATAGGCCAGTATAGTTTGCAACCAACAATTTTTGAACGAGCTTAACAAAATAATTCGGTCTTAATCATTGCCAATTAATTAACGACGATTATTTAGGGATGTTGTAATAAAATGCAAATATTAACAAAAATTTGCAGGAAATCAGAATCAAGCATTTCGCTCAGTTATGAAAACACTGTTACCGAAGGAACAAACCTGAAACAGGTCAAAGCAGTGCGCCGAGGCAAACGTTTTCTTTCATTAGCGCAAAGTGATAGTTTACCCAGAGCTTAAGTGAATTTTGCTTAAAAAGCATGCGCATCGTGCTTTCAGCTGGTCGATATTCCCTCTAACATCTAGGATTTTAATATCCTGGTGACCGATACATGTTTAGATTTATAACATTTTCAATTTCAAATAGGCTAGCTATAAATGTCAACAAATATAGACTAAGGCCTACTATCTAGACACAACATGGTTAATATCCGTAATCCACTAACTGCACTACTCTGTTGAGACTCCAGGGTTGCCAACTCATCTTACAACAAATATACCAAATCTAGTCTAAAAATATGCCAACTAGATACCAAATTTATCTGTAACAAAAAACTTAAAATTTAATGCTGGTTTTCCATACTTTTTTACGACTTCACTTAATGATCATACAATTGCTGTTGAGCAGTGTCATCATAGAGAAGCTGCAAGCTCAATTTCTACTTTCCTAACTTCAGCAGTGACAGATTTACTAGACCCTGAAAAATTCGACATTCCAACACCTGGAACCGCATTTTCATTTCTCGTATGGTCAACCGCATTCTTATATGCTGTGTAATAGCTGTTTTGTAGTTTGCAAGTTTATTTTTGCACAGTTTTCAGAAGAGATAGGCCTACAAGCACCAGCAGAATCTTGCTTTACAAGTCATGCAAACTCTATCAGCCACACTTTTCTATAAAATCTTCTGCCACCTTCATACGCAGTTTACCAAACATTGGATGGATGCATTGGCTGACTAAAAGCACGTACCTAGAGCTAAGTTCAGTTGCACTTCTCAGCTCTCTTCCAGCCTCGCTTTCCGCTTACTAATAGCGCACGCTTACTCCCATGTTAAGCAAATCATCGAATTTTTCATAAATAGTTTCAACAGTTTAACACCACTATGATTTCTCTGTTCATGCTTTGTAATATAACAAATAATTCAATGTAAAGTCTCAATAAAACCCTCCGAAAAAAATATATCAAATATATATAAAAAAATTCTTATATATCAAATAAACGTTTGTATACCAAGCACCTTAAAGATGTACCAAAATTTTGAAATTTGGTACATATATATATACCAATTGGCAACAATAGTTGGGACAAGCTTAGCAGTGATTTATAAATAATAAGTTAACAACACTATTAACTCCATCTTGCTGTCTGAACAGCAGGCTGCGCAAATGTGTAACTTTGGTCGCAAGCGCCAAAGGTATCTTGCGTCTATGCAGTACAAAATACGAGAAGACTATCTGGGATAGTGATAACACATTTTTTCGCAACAATCACTAGGCAAAGTACATTGATATCAGGTGGATGTCTGGCTTCTGGGCGTATACAACCAGGCATACAGGCTAACGTAACGTTCAACACTCCAAGCAACGAATGCTAACGCTTTACGCTTGAGTCGCAAATAGCCGACGTTTATTACCTCACAGAGTGGTGGACTTAGGGTTAGGGGGTGTGAGGCAAGGTTGAAAAGGGGTGCCCTCTGACGACGTCATCATACTCAGGAAACCATGATAAAAACCTTTTGATCAAGCCTAGGAAGGGAATATGCAGGCCACCCAAAGATACATTTCTGAAACTACGACACGACTGACATAACAAATTGCAAATGGCGTGGGTATTCAAGATACACAACTTTAAAAACACTGAAAGTTGGGTATACAAAACTAGCCACACATAAAAATTAAGCGATAGCAAGCTGGCGTCGTTCCCCACTTCTCTAGTTTTACAGCTGCTGTTGGGAGCCCCTTTGAACGCAAGGCATTTGTACATTACAGTTGCTATTGGGGGCCCTTTGAAAGCGGAGTACTTACACATTACAAGTGCTTTTGGGGCCTCTTTGAAAGTAGAGTACTCACACATTGCAATTTCTTATGGGGACCCCTTCAAAAGTAGAGTGCTTAACGCATTACAGTTGCTTTGTGGCCGTTTCAAAAGCAGAGCGTTTGCACATTACAGCTGCTGTTGCGGGCCCTTCTTAAACAGAGTAATTACGCAATACAGTGGCTGATGGGGTCTTCTTTGACAGCAGAATTCTTACGCATTGCAATTGTTGTTGAAGGCCCTTTGCAAGCAAAGCACCTACGCATTGTAGTTGCTGATGGGGGCCCTTTTGAAAGCAGAGTACTTACTTGTGATCTGCTTCGGAGAATTACATGAGTGTATAGTAAGATTTTCACCAAAAATGGGGAAAAGTTTCGCGTAAGACACCTCAAGGGGGCCCTGAAAAGAGGAGGCCGAGGCAAATGCCTCGCTTGCCTCCCTAAACACACCACTGCTCACAAAGTATCCAAAATGATCAGGCGATATTATTCTAGGTAATAGCGGCAGGACCACTCCTTCTATATAAATTATAGGCAGGGCTTCCATCGATCTTGAACCAAAAATAAGGACGATTGGAAAAAATACGATTTTTCTACCGAAAAAGAGTTAAACTTTTTTTCAGAAAAAAATTTTGTATTAAAACGAGAAGTGTCAAATCATTGTTTGTATTTATCGCCAGAGATTATCTGCTCCAACAACTTCTTGTTCTTTGAAACAAGCTCGTGCATCTCATGGCAGCTCAGGTCAAGATTTCCTCTGACTTGTAAGAATGATTTCACTGTCTTTTCTCTAAGGCTGTTCCTTTCTTTCGTCCATTGAGCCGAAACAAGTGAGAA
>Ga0210059_1016978_pt1 | contig 10437 bp, 4 predicted proteins | sample Ectturendosymbi2_FD_188042 | JGI IMG/M metagenome (GOLD analysis project Ga0210059, IMG submission 188042) | Ecteinascidia turbinata endosymbiont from Florida, USA - Sample 2 (SPAdes) (version 2) | ecosystem: Host-associated > Tunicates > Ascidians > Unclassified | place: Key West, Florida... | reverse complement strand
CGTTCTGTATTGTCTGTTTTTTCAACCTGCGTTCTGCAGAGTGTGTGTGTTCATACTATGGACTTCGTGTCTGCTATAAACAAACAAATAAATAAATAAATAAATTGTTGATAAAGGAACGAGTGTCAGATAAGCCTCGATCACAGGCATCACACTGATAGGGATTTGTAATAAATTGCTGTTTGGTCTTGTGTAATAATTTCAATGACACGCTCACTGGTCTTCTTTTTTTAGTTTTAAATCTTGTGAACCCCGTTGTTTTATACATCAATTTGTCGACGTGGCCTGCAAGTTGTGACATTTTTGTGAAATGACCCGTAGGTCAAAAGCAGTTGGACCACGCTGGGCTATACATTTAGCCTATTTCTTATAATGTCACGACAATGGTGACCGACCAAACCAAAAGATATTTATTCCGTGACTCTTTCACTTTGCGACTTTGTGCCTGTGCTGAACGCATGGGTTCGCAAGTCATTTGATTTGCATGAGTTTAACCAAACCCGCAATGCATCAATGTTTTCATCCAGTGAAAAACATTTGCTTTATAGGTACGCATCACCTAGTTTAGCTGGACATCCTTTTCGTCTTAATGCAGTTAAACTTGGTACTTTTTTCCCAATTCACCGTTGTGCAGTTTGATTTCCATTTAATCTCAAATATATTTACGTGACCTTATGCAAATATAACTCTTAGAACGGAATTTTTGACATGAATTTCATTTATTAAAATTTGACGTGAAACTTATTAAAATTTGATGTTGAAAGGATAAAGCAAAACGTGATTAAGTGTTTCTTTCAAAACACCTCTAAAAACAAGATTGGGAATCTAATCTGTATTTATGAAACTTCACTTCTGCATCGACCGGATGATAATATTGGTTTCACACCAAGCTGTCCCCCCACATTTTGCAACAAACTTGCGCCCATGGCTACAATTACACATTTGGAAGAGCTTTCATCTATTCTAGGACCAAAGGAGGTGTGTTTTATCAGCCAGGATGACAAATGTCGCGTACCCATTGGTGTAACGGCAGCGAACAAGCAGAGCCCATTGCTGATGCACGTTGAATATCGCATCAGCTTATCGGATCATGACTGGGTTGTGGCTGATCAGCATAAACTTATTCTCTCAGTATATGCAGGAATTCGTATCGTGCCTGATGGCTTGGGTAACAAAGAGGCTGTATCATACTCTGGTTCAACGTAGCCCACATAGCAATTAGATCCGGAAAGCACTCCTCTCCTGCGGCAATGAGCCACGGTCTTGACTTCGAAAGACTGTTGCGATTTAAAGGGTTCGAAGACATGACTACAAGCGGCATTGATTGGTTGGTTAAACCAATTTTTGTTTTCACTGTAGATGGAGGCCCTGATGAAAACCAACGTTACCAGAAAATCATAAAGGTTGCCATTAATCACTTTGTTCAACACGACCTTGATGCTTTGTTTATCGCAGCAAATTCCTCTGGACGCAGTACATTTAATAGAGTTGAACGAAAGATGCCACCGTTAAGTCGAAAATTAAATGGACTAATCCTTCGACATGATCATTATGGAAGTCATTTAGACAAAAAAGGCAGTATTGTTGATCCCCAACTTGAAAAAATGAATTTTGATTTTGCAGGAAAAGCTCTAGCTGATGTTTGGTCGTGATTGGTACTTGATGGGCATCCAGCTGTTGCAGAATACATCGAACCTTCCGCGTCAGAGCTGTCTGGAGAAAAGGTAATTTCAAAAGACCAAAAATGGTGGGAAACTCACGTGCGACCAAGTTGATATTTTACACAGATTGTAAAATGCGACAACGAAAAATGTTGTAAGAAGAAAAGAAGTTCTTATTTCAATCTGATTAAGAACCGATTTCTTCCTCCTCCTTTGCCGATCGCACAAACAAGCGAGGGCCACCGAGTTCCTGAACGATCGTCTGCCGGAACTTCGCACAGATTTCCATCACTGTTTGTGGCATTGAGTTTGAGAGTGAATGACATATCTCATCGTTCCGCTTCAGTCTTTTCCTCAATTCCAGATGATCTTTATTGTGCTTCGATTCAGAAAGTGTTAAGTGAAAGAATATGCAAAACGCGTGGTCAATATTTCGCCTCAATTGTGATGCTGCGAAATCACATAAAGACGCATGAACCATCTCCCAAGCATCAACCATCTCAAACCAAACTCGTGCGGCCAGTTAGAGTGGTTGCGCGTCGTCAGTGGGAAATGATGGTAATCATCGCAAATGCGGAGAATGTGAAAAGTGCAGAGTGGCAAGATGAAAATAATCTGGATATAAGTGAAATGATAATTCCAGAGAAAGGTTGCACTGGTAGTGAAATGCCAGTTTACACCATAACTCAACATTTTCCTCTCCATGGGAAAATGCATGAAGCTAAGTAAACATTTAGGTGGGGGGAAGCTTGTCTTAAGACGTTACGACTTTCGTTTTCAACAGATACGGAAAGCTGGAACCAGTGGTGGTATCCAACCGGCACAAAGCGGTTCTTGAAATTACGAGAAGGCGGCTAATCGATTGTTGAATTGTAGGTGTTACATCTTGCTTGACTTCAATTCGAAAATTATTTCATGTGACCCAACAATTTCAGTGATTCGTTTGTTTTCTGTAGTAGGATTTTTTGTTTTATTTTGCAGACCAGTGAGTGTTTTCGTTGAGTGTCGCTGACTTACAGCGATTCGGTAGTTGCAACAGTTTGTTGAAACGCCGTAACCTCTGAGGAAAACATAAGCAGTTGTGGACCTCAAAAGTCCACTGTGATTGTTTCATTTTTGTGGTCTGCGGTTCGGTGCTTACTACGCACAGATCACAACAAAAAAGTGAAGCCTCCCGTAAGTCACGCACCGATCTCGAAGGAAACAGTTTTTTAAAAATTTATTTCATCTTAGCCTATGCAGAAACCAGAGGTGGGCAACCGCTACTTTATTAAAAGCGTCGCTCCCGCTATTTGTTAAATTTAACAGCGGCGCTACTGCATCCGTTGCTGAATAAAAATAGTAGCGAGCTATCGCTACCACTATTGGCTACCGCTCCTTTTGCTGCACTTTAAAAAACTTTTTGATGTTGTTCTACTGACGTAGGACCTATTTTGAAAAACCTAACCTTGAATTTGTTTTTGAAAATGTTGTTAAAGAAAAAACGTAATCTGAGAAAAATAGTCGTTGAACAGTTATGATACAGGAAAAATTATTTTGCAGCGTATGCACATATAAATGAAACATAGACTGCAGAAACGCCCATAGCTTCGTGAGTGGATTGCTATAGGTTTAATAATTCGCCTTAATCAATGCAAGTTTCGCGCTGTGTGCACAGTACTCAAGACTTCAAGAGAATGGTCAGGTAATAAAAGATCAAAACTCATTTTCACAGAATTTAATGCGCGCGTAAATTGAATTATGCCCGCAAGCAGGGTGGGTGACAAACCGAGCAATCAAAGCCTCCCATGAAATTTTTATGCATTAATTTAGATTTTCATAAAATTTTATGTTGATCTATGTTTCATGTGAAATCCCTGAACAAATTACTGACTACTTGTATTTTAAACTGAGATCCTTGTTTCTGCATGGTTCAATTTATTCGCGATAGTAGTTTTGTGTAGAACGTAGTTTATATAGCCTGGGTGCAAAGATTTTTTATTTAGATATTTGAGAGCGAATTGACCAACCACCGTTTCCTTAACATTCCAGCTTTTGAAAGTGCAGCATAAGTGTTGAATGCTTTACTTTCAAAGGTATGCGATGCGCATTGAGCAGCCGGCATCAGCTCTAAAAAACTAAACCTCCGAACGTCAATCGAAACCTCTCGATTTACTGTAAAAGATTTCGAGAAATCTGCCGATGGGTTTGCTTATATCCTTTTGCGATGATTTAAACTTGCACAAATCTGTAGGCTTATTGAAGTTACGGGTCCCCACAAAAGTGACAAGCAAGTGAATCAGTCAAGCTAATTATTTTTATAGGACATCGATTTCACGTGCCTCTACGCATCCACAGTACTGCAATCTTATTCATATAAAATATCCTGTCATAAATTTTTTTTATTCTTTTATGAAATTAAGTTTCCCTATCAGTACATTCAATGCCCATACGTACTTTTTCGCAAGATCTGAAAAACTTTTGCATGAAAATAAGCAAAAAACACGAAGAACCACAAATGATTTATTTAACAACTGAGAAAATCAAAGCCAAGCGGTCAGAAAACAGTTATTTTTTAAAAGCGAAGTTGTAGCATCCAAAGTTTGGTGTTACATTCGGACAACGATCACAAGCAAAAATCGACATGTGATTTGCGACTTAGCACATGGAGATGATCAAAATTTTAGCAAGATCGCGATGATAAAAGAAATCAATTACTTGACGTTGTGTGGCTGTGTCAGGTAAGAATGTTAATCAAAGAAAATTTTTTTCAACACCAACTCTGCTTGTTTAGCCCAGGCGATGGCCACTTGCAAAAATACGACGTCATGTAATTTTTACCTAAGCACATGGAGGCAAATAAACTTTCAGCGAAATTGCAATGATAAAAAGCCCAACTACTTGATGTTTGGTAAGGCTATGGTTAGCATATACCTACCAGGTCCGTAACCAGGGGTAGCGCAAGGGGGGCAATTGTCCCCTGCAAAATTTTTGCCCCTCTGGAAAAATGTGTTGGACATAGTTTAAAGCAGTGCTTCTCAACCTTTTTGATGTCGCGGCCCACTTTTCGCCGAGACTTTGATTTTGGGCCCCTTTCACGAAGAATTTGTTTCAGAACTCATGACTAGGCGTAATTATTGCGTTTTCTTGGAACATTTCGCGGCCCACCTGAAGGAGCTTCGCGGCCTACCGGTTGAGAAGCGTTGGTTTAAAGCTATTGGACATAGTTTAAAAAAATTGGACCCCTCTCAGAAAACTCTTCGCCACTCTTGGTGCCCGAAGCTGGTTACGGGTGTTTTATCTACTGATTTTCGCTTAGTTCTTTTTAAGTCGCTAAAATACTACAAATCCGGTTTGATCATTCTGACTAGAAAATAAGATGCTGCGATAGCTTACAACGTTTCTGTTACTTCTACAAGCAACACTAGGCCTGTCCAGCTACGATGCCACAGCCTTAGCGATGATTAAACCATGGAAACATCAGAGTTCCATTGTTGCAAACTGGTGTCGTAACTAATAACAAACAACGTGCTTAGTTGTGCTGTAACAAGTACTGTTTTGGGAAAAGTAAAAGTAAGTCTAGCTTCGAGTAAATTTGGCAAAACCGTTAGTATCCACGAAGACACCCAGAGCGGGAGCTACCTCTCAAATAGCCATAGCTCCAGCTCTAAACTTTGAACTGAGCTCTGGCTCCTGATCCTTTCAAATTTTAATCTCAGCGCTCCGGCTCAGCTCTCCGCAACCCTCATGGGCAACTTTGTTGCGTTTTTGTAGCATTTTGTTCAAGTTATTCAAGCGATCCAGCTCATCAAAGACTGTACGTTTTTTATTTTTTATCTTGTGGAACTGACGATGCTCTTTTGATCGAAATTAATTTTCCTGTTTTAATAAACTGCGGCCAGATTTGCGGAAGAATTATGTGAGCCTTCATATGCAGTAGCTATTGAAGTGCTCAGTAATATTCACCATAAATGCAAGGTCTTGCGTCCATTTTGTGGACTGAAATTTTAACACTGGCTTGCCCTTTTTTCATGAACTGTTTAATTTCCTCTCGTAAGTCAATGAAACGCCCGAGCACACCCTCTCAGGTTTAACCATCTTACGTCGATGTGGTACGGCTATACGCTTAGGTGGGGGGTAGAGAGCCATGTGCCCCAAATTTCTAACATATCTTGTTGTTTCATGCTTAGAGAGGTGGTGCTCCTAACTATTCAAATACTGTTGCTCGCTTAAAGTAAAACTATTTAGCCCCTCCCAAAATGTTTATCTGGCTACCATACTGGGTACGGCAAGACATACTTGTGGCCAGTGGCGTATCTAGGGTATGGCAGGCGTGGCACGTGCCATGGGCGCCACTTTGACGGGGGCGCAAAAATTGTTTGGCAAAAATTAAAGTTTGTGACTTACAGTTCCTTGAACCTCTTGTCTTGCGCCCCATGCGACCATTAAATAGTAAAGCTTCATCACCATAGCGCCCTCATGTAAGACAGGGCGAGTTGCGCCAGCACCATCAATTAGTGTATCATGACGAAACGGTGGTGTTGTGACACAATACAACGGTCAGACGCAGTTCCGTAGCCACGAAGGAGGGGGCTTTGGTGGGCTTAGCCATCTCAAACAAAGTTCCAAGCCCCCCAAATTGAAATAGGAAACATTATAAACCAGTGGAATTTTGTTAAATTTGTATGTCAAGCCCCCCTTGCACAAACGTCAAGCCCCCCGCACAAACCTAAAGCCCCCCTATTGACGACTTTCTGGCGACGCTTCTGGTCAGACATTATGATAGACCAGCGATTCTTACCCGGGGGTGGGCGCGCCTCTCCAGGGGGCGTCAACTCATTTCAAGAGGGACACGAGCTCTTCCGCGTTTTACAACATGGAAAGTTTTTAAACGAAAAGCGTTCCATCTAATTTACTTTAAACTTGAGGAGAACTTGAAACAAAGGGTATTTGTTTAAGGGAGGCGTGGCAGAGTAATGGTTAAGAACCACTGTGATAGACGAAGAACGCTTACTTGCCAAATCTACAAGATCTGGTCCTTTCACGCTATAAAAAAGCTAAGTAAGTCCGTGTTACTGCGTTTCGGGCAAGAGGATATTAGTCAGATTCTGGTTGTGACTAGCTTAAGTCAATGACTGTGAGAATCTGACTTCTACGCAAATAAATGCTGTTAAGCTCCTCACATTTACAAATTGCTTAAACAGCTGCAGCACATTTGGACTTTGCGAAATTTCTTCGATGGCCACTAGTGTTCGATTTGAAGCTAAACACAATGCCCCTGTCCAAAGACTAAGGAAGAGATCCTTAGTAGTTAGTTCTCAAAACATCAACTTTTTAATGTAGTATTGTTACCGCACCAGCTGGGCAAAAAATGTTAGCTCATCAGAGATTTGTTAGTCTTGTTTAGAGCTAACTTTTTCTTTCCAAATTTGGCTTTCTGTTCGATTCCACGGCCTTTTTACTGTTATCGTCATGACTGTGAAAAACTAAACTTTATGTGTAAGAATTTAGGAGCTTTGGTCATATGTCGGCTAGATAGTGAGCAATTATTTATGATTCTAGATTGCAAAATGTTAGTACAGTATTACTTCGTGAAACTTAAAATTATCGCGTCTTGAAGACTTCCTAATGTCCATACTTGAATATGGGTTTGAAAGTGTCTTTCCAAGTTGCTTTGCAGATAATGCTGACTGTTGCAAACTGAGATAAACTGATCCTTTCATACTTCCGAGCCTCAATGAGCCAGGAGTCAGGACAGATTGTGTGACCTTCACTTAGTTTAGATAAGTATAGAAGAGGCGAAACAGAGAAAGCTGACTTTAAGGAACTCACAGAGGAATTTGCTTCGATAAAGACACGGAAAGTGTTGTTTTTGTTAGAATGTTATAGTACTTACACACGAAAAGGCTGGATATGGATTTGTGTCTTTCGAACACAAGTAATACACGTTATGCATTACATACCTTAGTGTACCATCCAAATTACATGTGATTCATAAAAAAAAAATTTCGTTTGCAGTTGCAATATGTTGTCGAATTTTTTTGTAAGATTTACCATTTGTCAGCCAATACTATGTATAAATTATGATAACGTCATTACTTGACTGTTTTGATATACTTTATAGTTTACATAAATGAGTACAGAAGGCTGTTACGGTCCTTATTGGATAATTTATAATTCATTTGCTGAAAAGGTTCAATAAAAAAGAAATACATATTTTCTGTTTCAAAACATTTATTTTCTTCGTTGATCTTTCGCGAAAATTGTACCTATATTTAGCATTTAAATAATCAAAAAGGGCGCACATTTAAACTTTTCCATGGGCGCTATTTTGCATAGATACGCTACTGCTTGTGGTCCTTCTCTTTGAAAAGGCTGTCAACTCTTCAGTGATGATCAAAGTGTTATAAACTCCAAGGATGATTTTGTCCAGTTGCACAATACTTATATTGTCAATGCTTTAGTCAAATGCAATTGAGAACGCAATAAATAACTTTGTTTTGCGCTTCAATTGCCTGTCCAAATCCATCGAAAGATATAAAATCCTGTCTGCAACTGTGCTTCTTTTCATACTGATATTTGCAAACACCTGACGCTTGTCAGGGAAGGCAGTCTCCGCAGCCTTCAGCATGCATGTTTTTACAAATTCACCTTCACTACATAATTTTGAAGCTACTGCTATTCCATCAGCTATCAGGTAGCTCGCTTTGACTGCAGCATCACTGAATTCTCGGCTACGAGTAAACAAATCCAGATGTTTCTTCAGACTCGCGAACAGTTATTCACCTTCTTTCCTCTGATTTCCTTAGGTTGCTGCATTCGTCGGCATGAAGAGTTTCATATGTTGCGTCGAAGGTTGTATTCTTTCAGTACATATATGCATTGAACACACCAAGCACACAGCTTTCACACTGACTTCAATGAAAAAATAGGAGGATGTCCATTTTTCATGGAAGATTGCACTCTGCGTCCACTTTTCCAGTAATTTCCCCAAAGTAACGTGACTTGCAAAAGTTTTCAAATACAGGTACACCAAACGATCGTTTTTAATTCTGTATTCTTAAACAGTATGTTTGCATGTTATTGCGCAATGGGCGGTGTTCCGTACTGTACCTTCCCCATAAAAGGCTACAGTCATCTCAACTCAGTAGTAACTTAAGACCCTCAATGCCACGTTAAGAGCTTTTAGGATACAATTTTACAGTGATGGAATATAAGGAACTGAAATATGCTTACTTTATTCGTGGCAAACTTTCAGATTTGTAAGAGCTGCTGTAGGCTTTTTTGCAAAAATCGCTAGATTCACCAAAAATATCACTAGATCTGAAACAATCACTAGATTTATAATTTCTGCGTTTAAGTTCACATTTTTTCTTGATATCATTCAGTTATGTTCTTTACCGCCCAAAAGCCTTTACACCACGTACAAGTTTGTTAAAATGAATCATGGTGAAACCTGGAAAATCTTATACCAAAAACCTTCATGCTTCTTTCAAGAGCTGAAAACGACAACACTCACAGAGCACCGTAGATCAGTGTGATTCAACTACAGGCCCCTGGACGCATATGGCCCGCGGAAGCATTCAGGAAAAATCTTCATATTTGAAATTTGTTGAAAAGCGTGTGAGGTTACATTTGTCTCACTCAATTGCTTGCGCTGGATAAAGTGCATTTGCACAAGAACAATGAATATTACCTTCACTGTGTAGCATTATTGTTTTTTTATTTATCCATTTTACGGTCAAATTGGAAGATATGGCCCCTGTAATCTCCCCTGGGGCACCTGTCTGCAGTGACGGATTTACGCATAGGCCAATTAGGCCATGACCTAGGGCCCCGCACTTTTGGGGGCCCCGCGCAACTCTTCCCTACAATGACTCGATTAACTAAAAATTTGCGAAACTGTCCAGAGGCATAACTTCACAACTTACCTTGAAACGAGCGGAAATGCAAATGTCTACTCTAGACTCTTGTCAGTACAGTAACAACACAACAATACTGTGCATCTGGGCGTGAGAGAGATGCAGGTTGTCTGTGTGAAAGCGGTTACGGAAAATGAATGAAAATGAAAAAAAAAGGTATTTAATTGATATTCAGTTTTCCTCTGACAAAAAGCTCGCAGCAACGCAAGACCGCCAAACACTGAAACTCCGATGAAAAGCAATATTTTCAGTATTGGCTTCTACGTTTGGTGTTTTTTACTGATTTCCCCCAAACAGATTGTTTGTTGAAACTCTATATGTTACTTAAATCAGCTAGAACAGTTTCTTGTGAGCTTTACTTGGAAAAACGTTTCTTCATTGGGCTTATTTCATGTGGTTAACTGAGGGTGTTGCGACAATACTTTGCTGCTGTGCCAAACTTGTCTTCATGCTGTTTACCATCGGCCTATGGCATAGATCAGGGTTTCCCAAACTAGGGTACATGTAGCCCTAGTGGTACATTTGCCTATCGCAAGGGGTACATTTAGGATTAACAACAAAAGGGAAAAATATTTTATACATTATTCAATTCAAATATTTTATACATATGAATTTTTCTCCGAACCGTTTCGGGGAGTATTGAATCCATACTTGTTTTCTGTATATTTAGATCAGGGGTTCCCAACCTGGGGTACATGTACACCTAGGTGTAAATTTGCCTATCCAAAGGGGTACATTTAAGGTTAGCAATAGAAGAGAAAAATATATTTACACCTGTTTTTTTAAGGAAAATGTTAGGTACCCGGTATGGACCTGTAGGGACCCGATTTCTCTGATTCTAGGGACCCGATTTTCTCTGATTCTAGGGACCCGAT
>Ga0210059_1016977_pt1 | contig 10437 bp, 5 predicted proteins | sample Ectturendosymbi2_FD_188042 | JGI IMG/M metagenome (GOLD analysis project Ga0210059, IMG submission 188042) | Ecteinascidia turbinata endosymbiont from Florida, USA - Sample 2 (SPAdes) (version 2) | ecosystem: Host-associated > Tunicates > Ascidians > Unclassified | place: Key West, Florida... | reverse complement strand
AAAAAACCTTCGTTGTTTCCTTGCTTGAGGTGAAAATCTTCAATTGAAGCTAAAGTGTTATAAGAAAAGCTTTTTCTTACAAATAGCCTAAGTTAATTCTAGGTTATATCAAGATTGTTATAAGGTGCTATGAAAAAAACTCGCCTCCACGCGCGACTTATCTTGATAAACTTTGATAAATGTCGTAAAGTTCAACGTGTTCTTGAACATCGCGCAAACGCCATCTGCCATGTTCAGGAATTGTTTTTTTTTTTAGCCAAAACGCTACGCTGCAATTCAGCCACGTTGCTGTTCCTGTATAATCTTAATTAATGCAGCAGAGGTACTAGTCAAACATTAGATATGTAGTAACTTTTTCATGTAGTAGCGTTGATCAAAGCTAAATAAAATCGATATTCAAACAGACCTTCTCTAAAGACTTCTAAAATAGTTGATTTGCTGTATGCATAACCTAGATCATTCAATACTACATAAAATTGTTATAACTGCTAAGAAATCAATGTTGGATTCCCTGCGTATGGTAGACATAAACTCAGCTATGTTTGTAGTCCTATCATAAACTCTTGTGTGTAACTGTTCAAAGAGAAAAACCTTACAACATCATAGCAGTGAAAACAAGAATGTGCCCGCCCACGGAACTGCTACTGGGTATATCATTTTGACAAAACAGGTTGCATGTACTCTCATATACCTTTTATGAGTCCAAATGTACAAAAGGCGGATGTCGCTGCAAGTGAAAAGTGTGCAAATAGCGTACTGCAGAGTATTGCAGTCATTAATTTGTACAAATGCCCCCGAGCGTAATTTCATTAGCCTTTCGTTATAGGTAGAGATCACTGATGAGTGCCCAAATACCTAACAAACCATTTCAGTCAGAATAAAAAAGGCCTGCAGCAAAAAACAATGCGCGAAGGTCGGCGTAATATGTTCAAAACATTAAAAAAACAGAACAATCAAGAAAGTAGGTCCTTTCTTAAAGCGTCTAAAAGCAACGACAACAGTCAACAGATTTTGTCATTTTGTGATGAACAAAAATCACAAAATTTGTCAAAAACGTTAAACGTCTTTTTCAACTGCAACAAGGTTAAGTTCAGGTGTCGACTGTCAGGCTACAGTTTGTTTTTCTTGTGGTGTGGGGCACCAACGATTAGTGAACATGATCTTATGTATATTCTCTCCAACAACTGTCGCCTACATCAAGCAATAACCCGCTTACAAATCATCCATGTTAGATGGGTTAAGTCATTATCTTTAGTCCACTGCCTGAAAGTTTTGTTTGAAAAAGCAACTGCGCCGCCACAGACGGAAAACAATATCCAGATATAGAAAAGCACTCTGCGCAAACGTTGTAGGCCTGTATTCCCACGTAAAAATTCTTGGCATATTTATCTTAACTGCACACATTGGTTCCAATACGTCAAAATCGATTGACGGAAATCTCTTCTCCCAGCTTTTTGACTATTTACACGAACTTGATCAACAAATAGTTTTGTTAGCCTAATTTCACAAAAAACACTTTGTTAGTTAGGAATAACTTTGTTAGGAATTTACTGCATCTGCAAGTTAACTGTTTTTCGAAATAAATGCGTCGTACCTATATCTCGCCAAGCTTAGATATTAATTATAATTATCAATTTTTTTATCATTGCTTCTTCCCGGCTCTTGCAGGCTTGTTTACTTTCATATTTGATAGATCACAAATGATCGTGAGATTTTACCGTCAAACTCAGTCATTCACCAGCCACGTGATATGATATGAGCTGAACCTGGAACTTGATAACAGTCGTGATAAGCCGGACAAAAAACAAGTTTTACTGTCTGTCGAAGGTGCATTAAACTCAAAATACAAGTAGAAGTTAGGACAAAGTCCTGTATGAACGACTCAGCTTAATTTTGCAAAGCAACTTACCTTAGGTCAATATTCACAAAATCTGTTCACTCTTTCAAAGTTCACATATTACAAAACATGTCTGAGGTGCCGGTCCAAGACTTGTTTGAAAGTGCTTCGCATGAAGTCACACTCGCGCGTCACAATTTGTGGGTGCACGCGCAGTCCAAATGTGTTCAGATTTAAAGCATTCTTGTAAAATGTGAAAATCAAGAACTTCTCAGTGTGCCCCAACAACACAGAAAAATTTATGGGTGCGCAAAACTGTAAAACATAACGTGCCCAAAACATTTTCACAAAATGTTTGAGTCAAGAATGTTTGTTTGCGCAACGCATAAATCGTGAAAATTCGCCCAGAATTTTTTCATCAATCTTACAAGCAGAAACCTTCCAAACTGCGTCTAAACTACACAGCAAACAGCTTCGTTTGGGACACATAAAATCGTAAATATGCGCCCAGAACTTATTCTGTGAACCTTGCAAACGGAGAACTTTGAAAATGCGTCTGAACTTCACGGCAAACAGCTTCGTTTTTGGACACATAAAACGTGAAATTGCGCCCAGAACTTTCTCTGCAAAACTTGCAAGCCGAAAACTTCTAACATGCGTCTGAACTTCACGGCAAACAGCTTCGTTTTTGGTCACATAAGTCGTGAAATTGCGCACAAAATTTTTTCTGCAAACCTTGCAGGAAGAGAACTTCTAGCATGCGTCTGAACTTCACGGAAAACAGCTTCGTTTTTGGACGCATAAATCGTGAAATTGCGCCCAAAACTTTTACTGTGAACCTTGCACGCAGAGAACTTCAAAAATACGTCTGAACTTCACGTAAAAAACAGCTTCGTTTTTGACGCATAAATCGTGAAAATGCGTCCAGAACTTTTTCTGCAAAACTTGCAGGCGGAGAAGTTCCAAACTGCGTCTGAACTTCACGGAAAACAGCTACGTTCCTGGATGCATAAATCGTGAAAATGCGTTCAGGACTTTTTTCATAACCCTCATAGGGCGAAAACTTCCGAATGGCGTCTGAAGTGAACAGCAAACAGCTTCATTTTTGGACGCAAAAATCGATAATATGCGCCCAGAATTTTTCACAAAACTTGCACGGAGAAAACTTGCAAAATGCGTCTGAACTTCACAGCACATTTCCTCGTTTTTAGACGCATAAATCGAAAAAATGCGCTCAGAACCTTTTTACAAACGTGCAAGCGGAGAATTTCCCAACTGCATCTGAACATTTTTTTACGGCTCACTGTTGTATATCCATGCTGTGACCTGGGAACGGTTTAAATCGTGAAAATGCGTCCCGCACATCTTTCAAAATATAACAAAATTTTGTGTTGTGAAATTTTCTCCAGTGAAGGAAATTGCGTCCAAATTTGCAAGTGCCGATTTTCAAAATTTTTGTCGGCTGGTGTCCAAAAAAAGTGCCGAAAGTGCCGTTTTTTTTCAGCTTAGAGGGAACACTGCCTGCGACCCTCCCTAGAGGAAAAGCCGATTTGAACATGAAAGGGGTTGAATTTTAAACTTTGTACGCTAAAAGCATCTTGGTGCTTAAACATTCTTTTGTTTTTTTTTATTCAAAGCGGGGTGATTCAAGTTGCAGATGATGAAGGTAGATGTGCAGACATCTAACGAGCTTCTTGCGGAGTATCACTTCTTGCATGCTTCCCTGTATCTACCAGTTTTCCATTATTATCAATAAAATACATTTTGGTGCAGGCAATTGGAACTGAAGAAGTGTGCAGACGGATAAGTGAGATGTTTAATGATGGCAAACAAAAAGCGGGGTTTGCAAAAGATTTTAAACTAAAATCTTTGGTAAGAAGTTGTTTTACAACAATGTTTTGGTATTTTAAAACGTAAAGATGTTAACTAGTATGAAAACACTGAAGTTTTGCAACCACTTCAGGGTATTTCCCTTTTTTCTACGTGGAATGCTAACATTTTTTATTTCATTTTATTGCGTCCTTAATCTTTCTCGGTGTTGTTTAAATGCTGGCACTAGTTGTGAATGTTATTACTAGCTCTGGTGTCCAGGAAATTAAATTTAACGTTAACACCGTTGCTTGGCATTCTGGTGAAACTGTCTTTTTTGTGTCAAGATTTTCTTAAATTTATTTCATTGCCGCTATCCTGTTACTCGAATAGCTCTGCAGATGCTGCGAGTAACTGCTAACATACTTTTAGGGATTGTGCTTAAGTGGAGGAGAACAAGAACATCAGAACAAGAAACTCGTCCAGTGTTTTCAGCAAAATTATGCAGACATTGCTGAGTATATTGTGATTAAGACAGATACCTTTGGATCAGTTGCCACAGCTTGTCCTAACGGTTTGTGAGTAACTAGCTGTTGTGCTATGCAAAATCAGACCGATTGTTTTCTTAGTTTCTCTTACAAACGCACAAATGCATCTAGCGATTTTTAAAGCTACGTTACTCGAATTTTCCGTGCTTTTTATGTTTTTACATTAATAACACAAAAAGCAGTTTGTCTCGTGATATCACAGATCCACTACTCAGCGACAGTGAGTATGCTGCAGTGAAAAATGTGGGGCTTCAAGATAGTGACGACTGTCCATGTGGCTTAACTTGTGTCTTTGGTTTTAGTTTGAATCTCTGTTGCCCATTTACTTATTGTGCTTGTTCAAGTGACTCTTCGGCTGGTAAAGCAATCGGGTCTGTCTCTAAAGTCTTGCATGGTCTCGCACTACTGTACCGCTGAAAACGCGTTTATTCAGATACATGCACGCAATGCAAGCCAGAAGCATGTAGTCGAATTTCATTCAGTCAAAAACTCGGCTACAGCACACAAAATACGATTGATTGGTGCAAACAATTGCTGCAGCATAATTCTCTTCTGATGCTAGTCGACCTAATAGTACTTTGTTGCCTCGCCTACCTACCTTGGTAGGCCTACGTTCCATCGACACTAAGTTTCATGTCCTTGCATAACTTTGAAGATCTATCCAGGCTTTCCTGTATGTTAAACAAATTTACTGCAGAAGTTGAACCTTAGTGAATTCAGTACGTAAAAACAAAGCAGAAAGTTACGTTGATTGGGTAACCTGACACCATCGCATGCCGAATCGTGCTTCACTTGATCGTACCTACGTCAAATAGTTGTGCTTGCTACACTTTGAAACTAAATCATGTGACATGCAATGGTGTTAACTTATTCCAGTCAGAGTCATATCGAAGTTCTTTTATTTTTTCACGGCAAACCTGCTCCTTGGATTAATGCTGGAAATTGCATGTCAGTGGAAATACAACGTAATTTCTTGTGTGCACTGCAACACAATAACAGCCGTGCCATAAAAAATCATAAAACATACGTTTTAAAATTGTGTTGAAATTGAAAACTGAAGAAACGTTTAGAGCGAAAGTAACCAAATAGATTGAAAATGTTTTTGTGAAAAAACTACCTTTTGCCTACAAATGTGAAGTGTTTGTTGTCGCGATGTTAGTGCTCCAGAAATACTGCATGCAGTATGTGTATAAATGGTGTAGTACATACGCAAAATATTTCTAAGCCTGGCGATCATTTGCAACCTGTGTTGTAAACAGAATCGGATGACGCAATAGATTTGAAAGTCTGAGTGTGCTTTTTTTCTAAGTGCACAATAAGGTGCGAAACCATCGCTGTGGTAACGATTCAGCGGACATTGTTTTGAAAATGTCGCAGGAGGATTGGTGCTGATCGCCGGAACAGGCTCGAACTGTCAGTTGGTGAATATGGACGGTTCCACTGCTCGTTGTGGTGGCTGGGGACATATGATGGGGGATGAGGGCAGTGCTTTCTGGATAGCTCATCGAGCCATAAAGCGCGTATTTGATCATGAAGACAACATGTGTTCCTCCAAATATGATGTGTCGTTTGTCAAGGATGCCATGTACAAGTACTTCGGAGTGCGTAACATACACGGTGATCCCAAAAAAACAGAACCCATAAAGGTTTTAAGACCCTACCTACAGTGAAGGTTTTTGCTGAACGTAAACTTCAGTCTATGTACGTTCGTTCCCCAAACTTTCAGCTGTAGTTGTCGGTTTGCGTACAAATGACATGACAGTCATGTTCTTTCCAAAATATGCTCCAAATGCACTTCGCGGCGGCGGATGCCAACTTGTATACCTCGCACAAAATTTTCAATTACTGCAATGCATTCTCTTTAAGTATTTCCTTGATTCTTGCTGTGATTGCTCCCGTCGGTTTAATCTTCTGTGGGTTGTTGTGGTGGACATTATACATGAGATAAAAAGCTTGGAGGTTCAAGTCCGTTGAATGCGGTGCCACTGAACGTCGCACTGCCTGCTGATCAGTCTTTCTTGAAATCGCTCACTCAGCTACCCCAAGAAGTCGTTTGATGTGTGGGGGTGACCCCGTTTTGCTGGAACTCCTGTTCATCTCGGTGTCGTCCCAGTAATACCCAGAGCTTCCCCACTGAAAAATTTTGCTTTTTGATGGAGCCTGACGACATTGAAACTTTGTTCGAAAATTTGCCTTCACTACGGTGTATGATTTGTTGGCGAAATAGGCTTCCACACAAAACGTCTTTTCCTTGGTTGACTAAGACATGTTGCGAAGACTATTATTCCAATATTTCATGCACGAAACTCTACTTGTATAGCTTGAAAAATAAGAGCAATTAAATTTGACAGTTTTATTCAAAGATTTGTGGGTTCTGTTTTTTAGGTACATACTTGTTTGCTGACTTCAGAAGTTGTAATATCCGGTTGTTGCGTTTAGGTTATTGTTAAGTTGCTCAAATGAAATGTCAAATACGAATGATTTGTCAGCAAGTCTTAACGAATCTGTTTTTTTTCGGTAATAGACCGATTTTTTTGAAATGACCGAAAAAAAGTTAGGTCAATTCGGTCAGAATGTCTGAAAAGTGAAAATATGGACTACTGCATACTGTTACGGCAAGTTTTAATACAACGGTGAGACAAATAACTGGAATTTCTCAGTGACCAAAATATCTCAGCATAAAAATAACCGAAATGTGTCAGCGAAGAAAAAGCAGGAAGTGAATTGGCATTTTATTTGTTCAATATTGATAAAGATGAAAATAGTTGCCTTCGAAACCTTCAGCATGATTTCGATAGATTCTTGGCATTGTTTTTTTACTCTGCATGATGAGAACCATGGAAAGTTACACAATGTGAAATTTTGCAAATCGGTTTTCAATCAGTAGTATGTGTAAGCAAGTGTTATTGATCTGGTTTGTGTAAAAATGACTGAAGCAGCGCATAGCTTAAGCCTGACAAGTTTCGGTGACTAGCTTAATTAAACCTGTAAGCATATGGCCGAACATAACCTAGAAAGCAGAACCTGTGCTGAAACAATACTCCACATAGCTGTCAAAATTTCCTTCGATCGCTTGCCGTTTCTTCACGACCTTTGGACTTCCAGGGTTGCACCCGGAGAAGAAACGTGCCTGTGGTCTTGAGATCACTTGGTTGGTGTGGCACAGTCACACCGACTTTAACTGAGGAACGAAAACGGGTCCCCGTTAACAAAGTAAGCCATCAACAACGAGGGAAAGACCCCATGAACTTCATCGAAAAAAAGAAAACAGTAAAGCATACATGTTCTCCGAGCATGACACTCCCGGCTTAAGTTAAAATGAAACTAGTATTCTGCGACGACATGGTACAAGATAATTTCCATAAAGTCACTGCTCGAGTGACGTAGTTGTCCTCCATCACAGGTGACGAGCGCGATGTGCGTTACAAATATTTTTAATTCTAATCCATGCGCGTATTTTTGAAGATATCCATGTTGTTACATCGCCGATACTGTTTTGTCGACGCGCATGTAGAAAAACGGTTTTCATTCATGGATTTAAAAGATTTCAATGAGTATTAAGTTTGTTTCGAAGCCTACGTTTCCGTTGCGATTGATCTGTTATATCATTCATACGTCATTACCATAGATATGCAATGAATAATGAAAGGCGAGGTGATTTACTGCGATTTTCTGCGTGCACTGTTTCCATCGTTTTGCGTTTAGTCATTGAATTTTACCTGCACTGATTGCATTCAACTTCTTGCATATAGTTTTGTGCTTTCAACTTCTTGCATTCAGGTTACTACTCCCAGTTTTTACATATACTGTTCTTGCAGATTGAAGATAGATTTGATTTACTCGATCACTTGTACACTGATTTCCAGAAATCGAAGTTCGCAGGCTTTTGCAAGGTTCTAGCCGTTGAAGGTTGTTAACATCTCTGGTTATTGTGCAGTATTTGCATTAATTTTTTTACATGTGAAATTAAGGCAATTTTGGTTTTAGCATTAAAGTCCTGCAATGCCCAACGGTTCGGTATAGTTTACAAGCACTAGAGTTGAGTTAAAAAGTTATTAATGTTGAACTACAAGTATATTGTTATGAAAATGCCAGAAGCATCATGGTTAAAGTTAAAGCAATATTCACAAGCGAAGCATTTTGATGTAATGTGGAGCGTTTTATTCTTTTCACTTTGGATGTTTTCCAGGTGCCCTTAGCGCAAGAGATCCTTTGTGCCTGCAAGTTTTCAAGGAAGCTGGAGAGGTATTAGCGCAACACATCGTTGCTCTCGTTCCGTTCGTAGATAAGGTATTACTTGCACATTTGGAGACTTTTCTTTTTTGGTGTAGTTTTTTGGTGTACTGACAGCGCCTTCCAACCGGCATCAGACATCGGTCGCGCTTTCGTGAACCTATGAAATCTTCTGATATTTCTAATTTAGTTTTCTACGACTGCATAAGTTAGCACATGTTTACAAGTTATTGTCCAAATATCAATTTCGTTTCAGGCCTAAATCTGCAACTTCATATGCAGTTGAGAGTATCTACTCTCGTCTTTTGAGTAATGCTGATAATGGATTATATTCTTGCTCCATAGTTGTTGATTTGTCAAAAGCATTTTACACGATAAATCATAGCATACTATTTGATAAATTTTATCATAACTTTGGCATTAGAGGAATTCCCTTACAATTATTTCGTAGCTATTTGTCCAATCCAAGCAATTTGTGAAGTTGGAAAATGTGTAATCTGGTTTGGTTGACGTTTCGAATGGCGTGCCTCAAGGGTCTGTACTGGGACCGCTATTTGTTTATCATGTACATTAATGATTTACCTAAACCCTCTGAATTTTATACTGTACTACGGTATATGTTGATGATACTTATCTTTGTCTGTCTCATAAAAATCTTGACAATTTGCAGCATATGGTGAATGTGGAACTAAAAAGTAGACAACTGGTGGCGCTCAAATAAATTGTCCTTTAAATTACTCCAAATCAACATTTATGCTTACAAAATCTTTGAAAAATAATAGCAATCTATCGGAAACTTGTTCGTTCCAAATAAAAATTAATGACAGCTACTTTCAACGAACAACGTGTGCAAAATACTTGGGGGTTTTAATAGACAGTCCGTTAGATTGGTCATCTCACGTGCTCACGTACATAAAATCAAAACAGTTAGGGCATCTTATCTAGTCTATGAAATTCGAAATGTGGTATCAGTTGAGGTTTTAAAAATGTTATATTTTAGTCTTGTACATTTCGTCTAAAATACTGCATTGTTTCATGGGGCACAGCCACTAATTCTGTTTTGCAATCACTAGAAGTAGTGCACAATAATATTCTACGAACTATTACTGTAACAACTTTAGATGTCGTATTACACCTCTGTATAAATCTCTCAATATTCTGAAACGTCACGATATTTATAAATTAGAATTAGCTAAACTGATGCATAAATTTCACCATGAAATGTTGCCAACACCATTTACAGATTTATTTCAGAAAACGGCTGAAGTTCATTGTCATAATACAATATATGCTACCAACCACAACTATTTTATACAAGTTTCAACAAACGGTGGCAAAAAAAACAATTTCTCATCGAGGAGCTACTTTTTGGGCAAATGTAGATCAACAACTCAAAGATAAATCCCATAACGCCTTTAGTAATCAATACCGATCATTTTTGTTGTTGCAATATGAATGAATGTCTGAAAAACTATACTACTGGGTATATCTAGTTAAATTTTTAATAAAAATATCACTTCTTCTGTCTTATCGTTTACGCATACGTTTGGTATGCGTTTCTGATTGCTCGTATGGTTTGTAACGTGGCGCTTGGCATTTTCTGGTAGGCAACTGAAGTATTTCCATGGTCCTTATCTCAAGTCTGTTTCACGTAATTGTGTCTTTGTTTTCACTTTTGGCTATCACTGAGACGTTTATTGTGCTGAGGTACTTCGACTCGATGACCGCAAGGTTTTTCGGTGTGCAGGCTGCAAGGTTTCACTTGTTTTGTTTTTGTTTTATGTATAAGTACGACTCTAGATGATTGAAATGCTTGTTTCTATCTACGTCACCGATAGCTTCGTCTCGTGTGTGTTTGGGCCGTGTATTATTGTCTCGTGTATGATGAAAATTCGCAAGTGTCTTACTTTGTTTTGTATGCGCGCTAAGCCATGTCTTGCGGCTGAAATAAATAAAACTGTCAACTGTTTACAGAGTCTGTTTGTAAAAGATGGTGCGTTGAGAGAGAGT
>Ga0210059_1016976_pt1 | contig 10438 bp, 8 predicted proteins | sample Ectturendosymbi2_FD_188042 | JGI IMG/M metagenome (GOLD analysis project Ga0210059, IMG submission 188042) | Ecteinascidia turbinata endosymbiont from Florida, USA - Sample 2 (SPAdes) (version 2) | ecosystem: Host-associated > Tunicates > Ascidians > Unclassified | place: Key West, Florida... | reverse complement strand
ATCCGCCCAGTGCGCCGTACGTATGTTGTTGTCGTCGTCAGATGCACTGATGAGTTGTTGCGCGGCGAACACAAATGGGTGTCTGAATTTGAGATGGCGTGCATTCGCACCCGGTGGACAGATGAGCGCTGAGTGGAGAAGGTGTCCAGGCTCCATGGCACGGCGTGCTGGAGACAGTGTTGCTCCTTTGCGACGAAGCTCAGCAGGTTGGATGCCCGCGAGGATAGGAAGATTGTCCGCTGGCGTAGGACGCAGGCATCCAGTCACAGCTCGCAAGGCGTCGTTGATGACACGGTCAATGAGGCGGGTGTGAGCACTACGGCACCAGGCAGGAGCGCAGTACTCTGCTGTTGAATGGACCAGGGCTAGGGTGGCTATTCGCAGCGTTCAAGCCAGCAAGCCGCCTCATGAGTGCGACGCATGATGTCTTTGCGAAGTGACTCGAGGTGTTGGCGATACGTGAGCGACCTGTCCAACGTTACTCCGAGGTATTTGGGCTCGGAGCAAAAGGGCAGGGTTTCGTTGTTGAAGCTGACTTTCAGCTCAAGTTTAGCTGTTGAAATGGAAGGCTACCGACACCGTTTTTGTAGTGCTGAGCTTTAGCTTCCAGATCTGGAGGTATTCACCTATATTCACCCTGTCTTTCCTGACAAGAACTGTGAAGTCAAGTATACCACTTGCATGCAGCTTTCGATCCTTGATCACATCAGAAGAAATGGGATGATGTCTTAGCAAAGTTTGTGCAAACTCTTGGTGATGCCACAACTAAGATTTGATTTGTAAGTGGTATAATTAAAAGTCTACACGTTCTACTGCTTGTGTAGAACGAGTGTTTTCACAAGTAAACAGTGAATACCAAGAGAATGAACTTCCCGCATGCATCCACAGTTGTTGATAGGCTGCTAACCAAACAAGCAATCTCAGGAAGTGCCAACTCTTGTTTTCCGGGAAACCTTCGAAGGAAGTGCTCATTGATGCTACTTTACTGTAATACATCCATGTAAAAGGTAGTTTCAGTATTTGGCGCTGAAGTGCAAACCACATGACTAACATGATATTTTTACACAATGACTTACAGTTAATAATTGGCACTACAAAAACAGATCAGTCAGAGTTTCCTTCAATCTTGTCCAGTAAATAGTGGCTGGAAATGTAATTTCGTTTGGTTGACATTTTTGCGTCCTCTTGTAAATAGTCACCTACCAACGGCTCATACGACCTCATCACCACCACGAGGCAGCGACTTCTGCACTGTCTGGGTCACGTGCATCATATGGGAGATGGTTGACTGCCCAAGGATATCCTTTACGGCGAATTTTATTACGCGCCTCGCAGAACTGGCAGACCCGAACTGCGCTACAAAGACGTCATCAAGCGTGACATAGCGAGCTTCCACATCTCTCCACAGTCTTGGGAAACACCAGCTGCCGATCACAACAGATGGCGTGCCTCTCTGAGCGACGGTTATTCACAGTCAGCTTCAAACTACACAGAAAAAAATGGAGAAGCCCTGAACTCATCGTCGTCAACGACGAGATGGATCATAGTTGTATGAATAGTGGCTATGTGCAAGCTTGCTTGTTAAGTTTTTGTCACATTCACATGCACCACATCTTCCATTTTGTGCAACATAAGACTTTCGTAGGGTATTTCACTGCTCATCCCATTAAGTGTCAATGTCTCTTATTATTCCATTAAGTTCTTTCAATGCTTTTCACTTGTGCTCAAAAGTGTTGCCCACGTGTACCAGTAATTAATACTACTATGCTGTTTGTCAATTAGTGGTTAGAGGTCAACACTTGCTCAAGTTTTTCTAATCTCAGTTTCTTATTGTTTTCATATTCCTGTGCTGTTTACTGCTGCAATGTTGCTTATGATTTTCTTTTCTTTGCAGAAACACTGCAGTACAAATTTATTGATTAAACATGAGATTGATTGATCTGCGTATGCTACATCCAATGAGTGGTTTGTCACACAAAAATCTGTGCCACTGTCTACTTTTGCGCAGTCATAAAGTTGCCCAAAATGTTTACAAGCTTAAAGATGTGGCGTTCTGGGGAGCTCTGCGATCTTCTAACATTGTAAAGCACCTCTTCATTTGATGTCGCGACATCCGAATTCGGATTGGCCAAAAGAATCCTGAGGAAGTCCTCTGCTTGTGAAGTCTGACATTTGGGGGAGAATTCCAACACCATCCACCTGACGGACTTAGGAAATGTGGCCTGTGAGAAAGAAAATATTTAAGCCTTTTGTAATTCAACACTGCTTGGGGAATGAATAAAAGCACGGTAAAAGAGCCCTTTGCGTTCAAAGTGCGGACTCACTCGAATTGCCAGTGAATCAGCCACTGCAACATCAGCATACACACAACTGTCGATAAGAAAATACGCACCCGACCACAGACCGTGACCTGTACGTAAGTAACCCAGAGTTGGTAGAAAATGCAGGTGCAGGTTTTGTTTCATATTTTTGAACAAGTATTACTGCGCCGTTTTGGAAATAAAATACTTAAAACGGCGAAAATATCTGGAAAATTCAAATTAATCCAGGTTTAACAATACCGCATACGTTTGTTGAATATAAAGTTACTCACAGACGGAACATAACTTTTCATTGTTTACGCCTAAATTATCTGAAGCAAATTTACACGTCAACCTTTGGGATGGATCCACCGCGCACCAATCATCCAAACACGCACCTTGTATTGACAGACAGACGCAGGTTTGTACGGGTGACTACTCTCCACGACAACAGTGTAGCTCTTGGCCGTCCCTTCCTTCCCGGCCTGCTGAGGATAAGCAAGTTGCTGAGCGTTGATCAAAGGAGGCAGGAGGTCTCGAACAATGTCCATTACTTCCACCGCACAGTAAGGATTCTTCCGGGCCAGCACACCTGCAGGATGAGTTAGTGTCAAAAGTAAGCAACGTTCATCGTTGGAAAGTACAGCACTGGAGTCGCAGTGAGCAAAGATTAAAACCCGCCGCTGCTTTCGTTTACCCTCATGTCTTACATGTTTACTGTTATTTGTTTGTACAGTAATACTGTTAACTATGACAGACACCGACAAACATCAGCTCTATCATCAGGACACTTACCGACATCGGAAAACAGTCGTGGAAGCAGGACAGAAATCAGTTCCGACGACAAAACATTGCGCGCGCATTGGGAAATCTTTTCCTTCAATTCCAACTTCACTTTCGACAAATCTCCATGAGCACCAAATTCCTGTTCTCCGAAAACCGGTTCCTTTTCATTTTCGTAACCCGTGCCCTCATCTTTGACTCTTATAGCCAGGTCGTCTTCGTCAAGACAGGGAACGGCGTTGAGAATTTCGACGGCTGCTTCTGACACGAGCGCAATAATGTTCAGGGCATGACGTTGATACGTCATACCGGCTTTGAGCGGCGTGGTTGCCGTGCCAACCCACTCGTCGCCAGGCGACAAAGGAGAGGCGTCATCATTCAAGATCCTGTTGAAGACAACAGTGTGTGAAAGCAGCGGGCAAGTTCCCTGTTTTGAGAACCTGGCGGTAGCGGCAGGTGATGCAAGTACAAGATACAATTGAGACTTTAGTTAAATACCAAGCAATAGTCCACGAACCTCTTGTACAGGATCGCCGGAATTTGACCACGAGATACGGTGCTGCCGTTGGTGCTGTGCGAGCCATGCCAGTGCGAGAAGATAAAAGTCGTGCCATCCGACCCCTTGACTTTGCTGCGCCCCTTTTCGCCGAAGTATGTGCTTTCGCCGCTGTGGTGCAACCGCACTGCGTACAGTTGATTTTTCTGTTGCAGACAATGAGGGGGTTGGTCAATCAAGCGGCCGGGAATGAGTTGCCTTATGCATTGCAATGAAACACTTGAGACAAAAATCTGTTTCGATCCTTACACTCGGCACAGCTGCCTGTGGCAAGGTTTTTTTCAAGTGTTTAATAAAACGAGCAAAGCTGTGGACCAATACAGTTTTACTCAACAAAGCCCAACAGGAAAGCCTTGACCGCTCGGTTTCGATCGTTACTATCATGTGTTTAACCAAGACATGGATAAATCGCCTAAATACGGAAAAAGATTTCGCGACTCGAACATCAACAGCGACACTCGGGAGAAGATAATTCGCTGAGCAGTCTTGCTCAGTGGTGCGAGACACATTGGCGCCTGTTCGATTCTTAGTCATAAGAAATTCAAAAACGACGCTTTTCGCAATCGTTTCTTTTTTTTGCGGCAAGCACAGTTTACTCGTGAAAGAGGTCTAACCTGATCATTTTCAAATTTATTATAGTATTTTTTTACCTTCTCAACATCAGAAAGCTAAAAAATGTAAAAGCTTGTTCGCTCTAAACAGCCCTTTCATCCATCGACAGACATCACAGCGCAATAGACACTATGAAGATGTGAAAGCGCTTTGGCTTTCATAGTTAGTACCGTACCGTCCGGTGCACCAATCAGATGGATCTACTTTCACCAATGCAAGACACGGTACGTCTTTGAAAGCTACACACCTGCAAGAGAACTGGACGGTTCAGTTTGATGTGAGCGACGTGGTCAGTATTGCAGTCACGAGGGGTAATGGTCCCCTTCGCCATGTCCACCGCCTCCCAACGAACCATTTCCCCCGGAGCGCCAGCAGGCACCTGCCATGATATTATTTTCAAAATTGTTTGCTATTAACGGCTGCCTCGAAGGGAAACAGAACTAAAGATACAACAAACTTTGGGATAAAAATAGCTCAGAAAAAACTAATAGATCAAAGTAAAAAGTAAGATTTTTCACACAAAGTGATACGCAGCTGCAAAAATCAAGCGAAAATGTACTCAGGAGGAAACTTGTCTTTACACACAGGACAACTTCTGCTCCAAGCGTTGAAGCAAAAATCACGACTGCCATCAGCCTGCTCACGTGTTTGAGGAGTTCAAGTTCGTACTTCCGCTCTTCTTTCCCGCCGCCGAAAACTCCAAAGCCGATGACGTGAACCTTGTCGGTGTCGACCGAGAAGGAAACGGCGTCGGGGGATCCGGAGCCAGAGCTCCACGACCGGTCGTTGCTGTGTCCATCAAATCTGAAAAAAAATTCAGCTTTTGAACAAGGCAAGCGCCAGAGCGATGACGGAGTGTCGGTTGAACTCCACTTGCCAAAGAGAAATAGTCCGAGCTCATGTGGTAGAACCATCTTGAACGCGATACTTCACACAAAGCACTGATTCCATTCAACTATACTTTTCACAACCAACGTTTATCAAGCGGCAGATTTACACAATAGTTGCGGCACTTGCGATAATGAAGCCAATTGCGTCGACACCGCTATTTGCACAAAGACAAATACACAACCGTGAAACGACAGCGTCTACAAGCGCCTTGACATCCAGCCACATAAGCGTTGAGGTACAGAAAAAAGCTACAGAAGAGTGGACGCGTTCAAAAAGTCAAGAAAAGGCTCAAAACCTGCTGACGACGTTGTATTGCTGTTTGTCCTCCGTGCCGCACGAAGCTGACTGCGAGCTGTCGCACGCCTTGTAAGCCAGGTGGCAGGAAAGGGTCACCAAGAAGTTGCACGCGCTAGTCACCAAGGCTGCGGAGGGCCGCAGGAGGAAGGAGGAATTCTGCGTGAAGTGAGACAAATATTAATGAGGGTTGGGGGACAAGAGCGTTAGTAACGCAATTATTGACAACAGAAATTGAGCAAAAGTCAACGAACCTATTGATAGGATGAACGTTGGAAAATAACTAAAAGTAGGAATACTTTAGAACAAACATCAACGCCAAACACTGCTTTTCAGACACAACTGTTTGTAAACTTTAAATTTATGAAAATATTTCTTTGTGCGTTTACATCGGTGAAGTCACCCCAGAGCGACTCTCAAAATGCACGGAGCAGAATAACACATCAATTATCTTGTCATCATTCAAAACGTTTGTTGATCGCTGCCACTCGGTGGTGAAACTTGAACAGTTTACGATAGACCTCATATGTCAAATCGCATGCACTTTAGCTCCACCATAACACTGTCCTTATTGTTTCACTGAACAGAATCAAAATCGTTCTGACAATAAAACTGCCGCACCAGCAAACCTCCGAATAAAAATTGGGTTGTTACTTGTTTTCGTGAGTGCAAGTGAGGCTTCCAAACCGAAAGCAGAGCGGCGTGACGACACAAAGCGAAGCGAATGAAGTAATTGCAGCTGATGCACAACTCACCATGTCATCGAGAACTGCTGGGCCTCGGCGTCTGCCGCCAGACTTCTTTTCAAGGTTAACGAGAGAGCGAGCAGAGGAGCAGGCAATCTCCACTAGGAGGTTCGCAACTTCATAGAAGCCGACAGCGCCCGTCGTCGACGGGGAGTCCTCGGTACCGTATAAACCTAACAATTATTTGGATCATTCACAAGATCTGCTGGGTTAGTTTGCCAATAAGCATATTCGCTTCCAGACGAGAGGAAGCAGCTCTATGTGCAAAAGATCGCCAAGGAAATCTCTCCTGAAATGTTACACGCACTATCATCATCAAGTATAAGAACGTTTAACGAAAGCTTTAACTGGAAGTAGATCATCAGCTGCTTTCAAACCTTGCTCGGTATTTGGTGACTGCGCTGCCGAAGCAATGCTGGCAAGATTGGAGAAAGTTCGAGGAAAGAGGGGAAGGCATTGAACGAGGTTGATTGACGGTTGGCAAAGAGCGTCAAGCACAGAAAGTAGCAACCGAGACGCCCTGGGTTTTTGCTCAGGAGCGGACTGAAAACAAAACGTAAAACACTTTGACAGGCACGCGTTCAGCATCTAAAGCAAACATAACGCTGAAAAGACACGAAAAACCGGTAGTAATTCACTGACCAAACTACGTTCCGCTTTATTAATGTGCACGTTGAAAATTACAAGGAGATCACACGCACGCTACGCACAACACAAGCACAGCTAACCGACGTGGTAACGTACGTTATGGTAAATTTCTAAAGCCTGATGAAGATAGTTCCACTTCTTTGGCGGGGACGGGTGAAGCATGTCCATGCATTCCGTGATGATAAGATGACATTCGGTGACCATTTGCATGGCGGAGTTGGTGACAAGCGCACGCTCTGAGGCTGGCATCTGCAACGCTGCAGCAAAGACACCAAACCTAGCGACGGTTGTAAAGCAATTGCGACTCAAAGTAAAAATATTGGCGACTTTTAAGGGGTTTAAAGCGATAGAAGATATAATTAAATGCACTGTTTGAAGAGATTGGCACAATGTTCCGTCCCCTGTGTTCATGAGCTGAAGAGAGCTAATGCGCAAAGCTACTGACAATAAGTTTCGACAAGCACGTGAATTGCAACACTGCATCACTGAACTACGTCACAGTCGTGAATGTGACCGCACAGAGGTTCATCCGGTGGTGTCAGCTGCTTGTTTCAAATATCATTTGCTGTCGTTCGTGTTTCCGATTTTGTTTTCTGCCGATCTTGACAATGCATGAGCGTAAACATCAAAACATATGGAAAATCTCAATGAATTTATTTATTGCTCATCAACACTTTTGACAAAACTGAATTGAAACGAGTGAATCTAAACATAGTGAACTGATGCACAATTTTGTAAGACATTAAAGGATTGTTGGCTGCTTCGAAATCACGCATGCAAATTCTCCAACCCCATATCCCGCAAACCCCAACATACCGTGCAATGCAAACACAGCGCAACTAGACATTAGTGGTCTATAAATGATAACAAACAGTTATAAGTGCATAGATGTGCTCTGTTCTCCTGAGTTTTGACATACAGTTATGCTTGATGTAGTGGTATTGATATGAATACAAAACGTTGATGAAGCAAACAACTGCAGAGGCTTCGTACCGTCATCCAATGCAGCGTCCAGTTCTCCATCGGTCAACATCGTCTCGATGAGTGAAACCAGTTCCGAGTGAACAGCTGACCCGCCGTCTGCGTCACGACCTGGGGAAGCACCGGGAAATACCGGGTTAATGGCGGAGGTCTTACTGCTTCGCGACAGTGAATCTGCGGCAAATGGTATACGCGCAGCTGATCTGACCAAAACGTACCACATACTCATCGTGTTCGTCTTTCGTTGTGATGCAAACCACGCGACACACTTTTCGATTACATTATTTACGACATTAAGCCACAGAAAAGGAAAATCTAAAAATTTTTACCAAGGCTGTCGTCATAAAATCCGTCTTAGCACCGTTCATGGTTTCCGCTCACATGTAACCTATCAAAGACACAGGTCTTCAACACCAACCTGCCAATGGGAAGTTCTGCGCTATGGCCACGCGAAGCAGCCGAAGACAAGACGCGAACACGTAGGCAAGATCCCGGATGACGTTGGACGCCAGTTCCTCCGCAGGCGGCACCACCACCGAACCGCTGGCCATGTACCGTGCGGACTTCTTCCCGACGTCCAGAAACAGAGCGGTTCGGCTGCATTCCAAAACGTACGGCAAAGTCTCCAAAGCATTCTGAGACACAGAAGCGACCACCAGGTTGATGGGAAGACCCGAAATAACGGCACATTACACAAGAAAGCGGAACCATAGTGACCGCAACCGAAGTTGCCCAAGTGCATCCGCTTCAGAGCTTGGACAATCGGATCAGGATAACCAGGGTTTAGGTGTTTTAGGGACCCGATTCGGGTCCTAATCGGGTCCCTAGAATTGAAAATCGAGTCCCTGGAATCAGATAAAATTCATACCTATGACGGCGCTCAAAACACCTCTAAGTATATGAAATTTAGTCGGAAATTTTTCGTGGCCCTACAGGTCCATAGCGGGTACCTAACATTTTCTTTTAAAAAAACCCTGAGACAACAATCAATTGACTGTCCCTAGCAACAATCTTAGCTTTAAACAAAGTGTAAGAGATGTAGTAGGCAAAATTGCAAGTATGATGGCTGCTTCCGTAAGTGATACTCAGTTGTACTAGTCACCGGAAAAGCTTGTGAAGGGAATGGAGAGCACCAGGGCATTCGCTACGTGGCCAAAAGCGTATTTATCGCAAGTTTCGTCGATTTCTATCGCGTTCTGACGTTTGTAGTTACTGCCAATGTCGATTAACAGCATCACATGATTACGTTTAGTAAAGGGAGCAAAGCCAAAGCAGTAACGCCGGAATTTGGTTGATCGCGGCCACCACTTTTCCATGGCTAGTTCTCTTTCAGGTCACGCAACAGGCGCAACACTTTTTCATCATTTCAATGACCGGGCGTTTTTCAAAAAAAAAAAAAAAAAACAACGCTCAACTAACTTCAAGACGATGTAAGCGATCATTCGGAAATGTCGGAGTACGGTAACTTATAATCAACCGAAATCGCAGGTACACGAGCGGTTCGAACATCGCCAAGCTAAGCACATTACCGTAGGTCTTTTACCCACAACTGCATCTACATTGTGCAGCGCACACATGTCAGTAGCCCAGTTAGCCCACTCGTTATGACGCCAAGTGTAAAGCTGAGCAAAGCTTGAAAACTCGTTTGTTCTATTATGACAAAATTTCCACGCCCTGCTCAGCACAAAGGTTTTTACCCTCTGGAGGGAACTGTTCAGCCGAGCTCAGCCCGAATCTCGGCTTGAGCAGGGACGGTGTTGAGGTACTCCGTGGGAATAATTCAGGAAGGTGGTATTTTTATGCGTTTGCACAACATTTCAGGGAGGAAGAGCAGTGGTAATGGTTTGTACAGGTATTGAAATGACAGGACTTGTGTATTGCGGATGGAGTTACACCTGGACTACTGTAGTTTCAAAAATAACCGCGGAGTGCAATAGGCTAGTGTAGCCTACTGCATGGTCCGTGATGATATTGCCAACCAGCATACAGTAGTAGGCTACAGTGATTGAGTTGCCTAGCGCTCCAGTGACGTTATCTCAGTTTGTATTTGCTTTTGAAATGAATCAATGCAGGTTTCTAGTACAGCATGAAAATGCAAGATCCCTCATCCCAGTACAATATGTTGTCACATACAGTATAATTAATAGCCAATTAGCTGAGAATGGGATGTGTAATCAATATAAATGCCCAAGATCACTGCAACAAACAGCTTGTCAGTTGCAGAATTATTAACTACACAATACTGTAACTGTGTAAAGGCAAGAGTGTGTAAATTTGTTTAATGGAGGTCTGTCTGTGTTTTCACCATGGTAGAATCAAATTGTAGTCACAATCATAGGCCGACAATTCTGTTAAGCTGAATTATGGTGCCAATGTCATGAAACAAATATTAATTGTGGAGTAGGTGGATATCATATATACTGACAGTATGAATGAAATAATATATTTTCTAGAACTAAACACACGCTGGATTACTGTTTTCTGCTAAACCTTTTTATAATAAGTCTCCACCTCTGCTTATTCAACCTCATTCGGTGGTGCTATATGCCAGTGGGATGTACATGCAATGGTGGTACTGGATTATGGTCCATGGGTAATTGTATTACATCTTCATGATTTTTGCGGAT
>Ga0210059_1016974_pt1 | contig 10440 bp, 5 predicted proteins | sample Ectturendosymbi2_FD_188042 | JGI IMG/M metagenome (GOLD analysis project Ga0210059, IMG submission 188042) | Ecteinascidia turbinata endosymbiont from Florida, USA - Sample 2 (SPAdes) (version 2) | ecosystem: Host-associated > Tunicates > Ascidians > Unclassified | place: Key West, Florida... | reverse complement strand
AAACCGGAGCTGAATGCAAACATCCCGTCGATGCCTCTATGCATTTTTAACGTGTAGCAGGCCGTCATGCTTCTATCGTGACGTCACGTGCCATCACCATTGGCGCGTATCCAGCTGAGTCATGTGACTACGTATGCTTCGCGCCACTACGTCACTACCGAAACAGCCTTTTGCGTTTTTTCCTTTTTTACAGCGCTTTTCTCCTGATTAACCAATAAGAACCTGCAGCAAGATCACTGCAGTTCTATTGCTATGCACTGAAGATGATAACAGTTGTTATCGAAACGTTTGCAAGATGTCAGTTGTATCGTTTGCTTTGGCCGTAGTATTTATTATAAGGCTATTTAGCACTTCCGCTTTTCGTGTACCAAAGAGGCAACATGAAGATATGAAAAAGACTTGCAAGAAAAAAATTTCAAGTTACAACACCGGTGCACCCGATAGTTGCCAAGTACACATTGATGCATAAGGCGAATTTGCAAAAATTGGTGATTGGCAAAACTTGCTTTCTTTTAGTGGTGTAAAACCGGCCACATTTTGCCCAAACACTCTCATACCATTGGAAATTTTGTTTTGCAATCTATAGGGAAATGCAATAAAGATTACTTGTGCTGACAGTCTGCAGGAGATGTTCCTGCACGCAAAGACATGTTGGTAAACTGCCGCTCTTGCAAAGCACTTTTGGTCATTTACCTTCAACTACAGAAGAGTGTTTGTAGTAGGACAGATGTTGATAAAGCGCATGGGATATCGCGCGGACTGTGAACCCTGCTTGACATAAAATCTTTACTCTTTACTCGTAAAAGAGTAAATTTATTCAAGCATTTGATACTTTTCATGTAAAATCAATTCCAAAAAATTTAAACCATATCAGTTTGCTGAACGACAGGTATTGATCGTTTGAATTCTGAAACACATTATTTGATCAACATGTGAGGTTGCTGATCCACCAACCGCAATTTGCTCGAAAAGTTGGTTCAGAATTTAATTAAGAGAGGCTGCGATTGGATGAACAGTGCTTTCTTGGCTGGAGAATTTCTAAACATTGGATTATTGGTGATGTGCGGTTGTTTACTTAGATTTCCTAACTGTCCTTTAAGTTTTCTTTGTTTCGTATTTGTATTATCTCGCATCAAACGAAAGACCCACTTGCTTCGAGTACCTCGCGTGCCTTCCCGAGTGTCTTTAATGGAGCGAAAAAGTTAACAGGAAATACAATGGGGGAAGCATTCCTTTGCATTCAAAAAGTTGCACAACAACACAGATTCGCTGACTCAGGTTGCCAATATCTCCATCCAAAAATTTGATCATTGCCAATCAACAAAGCCACTAAACGTGGATTAGAAAAACAACTCGAAGGAGTTGTTGGAGCGCAAGGCTTCCATCAAAAGTGCAATATGGTATTTGATGTTTCTGTCTTATTAGTAGCATTTCAAACGAAACGGAATGGACAATTATACAAGGCAAACAACCAAACCTAGAAATGTATTAGGATTTGACTGATGGGAAGCACTTTTTGTCATGTATAAGAACTCGTTCATGAATGTCCGAAAACACGATATGACAATTCCAAGAAACGTATGTTGCATAAAGGTGTTTACCTTTATCCAGAAAAATGTTGATCCTCCGCACATCCAACGGTTTGTGGAAAAAGGCTTCTTTTTTCAGTTTTTTTGATTTACTGCATACATCGTACAGTGATTTACAATACGTAAATGAAGTTGTGTATGCTTTTAGCCAAAAACGTTTTTGCCATTATTTTTGATTCCGTTAAGGCAATTTTCTTTGAAGCTATGCTGCTTTGACAAAAAAGTTTTGCAAATGTCAGTTGTTGAAATAGCGCAGAGATAAACTTTTCCTTCTGCGAGAGGAATTTGTCAACCCTCAGTGCAGAAAGGCGCTGTTAAATTGCAGGTGTTTAAAAAAGCTCTAAACTTCGTTTTGTAAATTTACATCAATATCTTTATGCAAACACTGAATAGTTGAATTCTGGTCAAGGTCAAAACGTCAAGATGCCGTAACAAAACTTTCAAATAGGCTATTGTTTCAAAAGCCCTGAATCAGTCAACTAATTTTTTCTCATTGCTCAAAGCTGATAGCTGAGTCGTAGTTGAATGTGGGTTAGAAAAGTAGTAGAAAGTTTGCCAGAACATCAACACGGTTGCAAACACAATGTTTGCTCATTGTGTTTTTTTCAGTGGAAAAGCAGTACCACGGCAGACGTTGCTTCATTTGAAAAAGAGCATAAAGGCTTACTTTGCATAAGTTTTATACCTGAGCAGTTAATAGCAGTCAATTAAAAAAGAGTAAAAACTGAAATGGTCTATTGCCTAATGAAAATGCAATACGATTTGACTGAAATTTTCTAAAGTTTGCTGCAGACTAAAACAGTAGTTGATTAATGTAATTGTCTGTACATTTAATAACTTGCTAAATATTTTTTGAGGCAAAGCAAACTCTCCCCGTTTTTCACTATTTTGTAAACAATTGTGGTAGTTTAAAGTTTCATACCGTTTTCAGTCACCAACTTAGGAGGTATATAGATTCAATGGGGACAAGAGCAAAACTGCACTGTTAGCAATGGCGGATCCAGGATGGTGGGGCGAATGGGGCGATCGCCCCCCTTGAAACCTACAAAAGTAACTTTTTTCACCATGATTTTGTACCATTCGAAAAACAGCATTCGCGATATAAGACCATTTTGCCGTCCATTGTTTCGTCACAGCAGTGTTGTGAAGTATGCTTCATCTCTTTTACAGTAGTAAGCCCATAAGGAGACTTGACTGCCGAATTTTACTTATATCGCTCCCCCCAAAGTCACTACCTGGATCCGTCCCTGACTGTTAGGTTAGTAATCATATGGCACACTTACCTACCAACTCCTTCCATGAGGAGGCACTCCCTAAGAAAGCAATTAGTTTTATTTTAAGATTGTCAAAATTTTTGTTCCTTTTATAAAAACTCAGAATAGTGTTCGGTGTTGGAATTATTTGTTTGCTTAAGCTTGGTCAACATTTAACCTTTATATGAAAGCAAATACGCGGACATTTGTGTGAGCAGTTTTCTTAATTCGATTGTTGAACATGGTGATATTGGGTGAGCACCGTTTCATGTTACACATTTGCAAGGGTGAAAAGTCAGTACACATGTATCAATCATTGGACCTGATGAAGAGTGAATTGAGAATTACTTCTGAATTGAGAATTATCGGGCGATCTCGCCACATTCTGAAGCTTTGCGCATTTGCCGCTCGGGCCTTCCGATCGCAACAACACCAACGAATTTGCAAAGGACAGATATAGACAGGGTTGAAATATTAAAAGCATCTTTATCTCATGTGATAATGGTCAGTTATTTTTTTAACAGTTACGAAGTTGTCTAAAACAGATCTTGTACAATACCTCTTTGAAAGATGGTGAAGTGTTTTTTTGCCAGTTTCCTTGACACAATTTCTATATCTCATCATACCATGTATAGAAAGTTTTACTCACTTTGGTCATTGTGTTACTTGTTTCAACGTTTACCATAATCTAAAAAAAGAGTTTCCAAATTCTGTGGCCATGTTCCCTTTCAGCATTTCGACAAATAAACATGAACCCCTTCAGTTTTATATGACAAAACCGCTGATTAAAATAACAAAATTTACCTGAATTTTTGAAAGGCCCTGTTAAATTATAGGTGTTCAGAAAAACTCAAAAATGCGTTTTGTAAATTTAAATCATTTTGTTAATGCTTACGCTGAATAGTTGAATTCTGGTCAAGGTCAAAACGTCAAGATGCCGTAACAAAACTTTGACTCAGAGTGTTACATCAAAAGCCCTGAATCAGTCAGTTAATTTTTTCTCATTGCTCAAAGCTGATAGCTGAGTCGTAGTTGAATGTGAGTTAGAACCGTAGTAGAAAGTCTGACAGAAGATCAACATGGTTGCAAACACAATGTCTGCTCATTGCGTTTTTTCAGTGGAAAAGCAGTACCACGGCAGATGTCGCTTCGTTTGAAAAAGATTTTTAAAACTAGCAAGGTTTCAGATTTTTAAAACCAATAAATTAAATTCCGTTGTTATTTCCCAAAATAAATATTTTTAACAACAGGCACAAAATAATATTTGGAAAAGCTATCTACTGTTATAATAATCTAAATACGTATTGAATTTCTCCTTTTATTTCTGAGCTTAAATGTACCTCTTTAGATAGGCAATTTCCCCCTGAAAAGTACATGTAACACGGGTTAGGAACCTCTTCTTTAAGCTCTTCCCAAAGTTTTTCAGTCAACCATTACACCATTAAGTCGCCATTCTGGTTTTACACCCGTTCTATCTCTCCCTGCCGTGGCTTCGCTGCTCCATAGTTAGCATCATATAGTTTTTCAGCTTATGAAAGAACAGTTTATTTTCAAGTAATTTATTTCCGCCGTTTGTATTTTGATATTTTTATGTTAGTTATGAATTTGCTTTCCCTGCTTTGATTTTGTTCTCGAAAAATTCACCGGTTCCCTTGCGCTTGTAAATATTAGGACTTAGGATGAGCATAATTACGTGAAAGTGATTTCCGAAGTTGGTAACAAACTTAGTGATTGATTTGATTGGGTCATCATCGCTTGGCACTTCCCACAACACGTCTGCCGAACATACAAACCCTTGACTTTTTTCTGCATTTGCGCATTCTATTTCCACTTTGTGTTGAGTTATCACGTCACAGCGTTGCTCCAACTGTGCTGTGTAATTGCCGTCAAATAGGTTTTCACTTTCAGGGGAAGACATTCTGTAAAAACCTGTATTTTCCAGTTTTTTCTCGCTACAGCCCGTGTTTTGAAATATTCGGTTTAGTCTTGGGTTTTCTTATTTTCTCTACCTTTTTTCAATCCTTCAAAGGCTTGATGATTTCAGGATTCTAGATGCGTGTATGTGAAACCGGTTTCTTATTCTAATCATTTGCTGATAGATTCAATTTTATCATCATTGCAGAAACTAACTATTTTTCAAATATCGTTTGAGGTAGCCACCAATGCGTTATAGTGAAGATAACGGATGCAGGTTTGTTGGCGCAATAAGGTTACCGCTCTGTCAAACATACGCGATATCGGACGATTGGCAAGGATGCATGAAAAGCCTATGACGACATACGAAGTTTCTCTGAGTTCCTGTGCGCCAGAGTGTATGCCGCCTGCTGCATTCATACTGCTGTTCTGTGTGCCATTAATCTTAGCTTTTCATCATTTTGCAAACGCGCATCGCAGTAAAAAGTGGTCAGTTATTGCAAATGTAGTCAACGTTAAGCCAGTAACTGAACGCAGCTTCTGTTTGATCACGAGTTTGATTTACACGCTCCAGCAAGGTTTGTGACGGGTAGTGAAAGATCAAATCATTATTGTAACATTTTTGTTTTCATGTTTAAGTCATTCAAAACGGCATTGAAACAATACTAATTTAGTCAACCTTTGCAATGATTTCAAGTCCGGGACAAGATCTTTCATCAGCACGAGGTACAAGCAAATGACGACAAATGGACGGAAGTATGACGTCGTTGCTGAGTTCAGAAAAAAAGAGTCTTCCACCTGATAGAACTTCTGTGCATTTTGTGGAAGACAGAAGGTATTGCACCTAAAAAACTACCAGCATTGCGTTCATTGCTAATACCCATCGTCATGAGAAATATTTGGTACAACTTCCTTCTTCAACCATTAATTCACGTAGACTGTGTTGATAATTACCGCAGATGAGGAACATTATGATATGTTTATGGCATACTTTGTTGTAACCGTCTCAGCCGATCAAACTGACTCTGTAACAAGCTGAAGAGACTTCTTAGAGTCCTTCTTTATTGTATAAAACAGGCTTGCCCTTACTAAAAAGTGTTTTCGGCGTTTTCGCTCTTTTTTAGCCCATTTCTGTTTTGAACGTGTTTGAAGCAATCATCACATGCCCAACAAAGAATTTGTTGGCTGAGTGATGCAATGGGTGCAATGAAATTGACAAACCCGGTTGGATTCTCTGTCGGATCATCCAGACGTAATGAAAAAAGAAAACTTTCTAGGGTCATGTTCTGCATTAAGGGGATGGGTGCAAGAGAAAGGTTCACGCACAATGCTTCAGATGTCTTGTAACCTGTGGTGGGCTTAGGTTTGGGGAGGCCCGAGGCAAGACTAAAAAAAGGGGAACATTTGATGACGTCATCGTACTCAGCCAACCGTGATAAGCACTTTTTAAAATATGGCCATCGAAGGAAACGTTCCTGAGACTACGGCATGACTGACACAGAAGGAGAAAATGCAAAATGGTATTCATGATACACAACTTTGAAAACACTGAAAGCTGGGAAGACAAGGCTGGCAACACATAAAAGTTAGGCAACAGCAAGTTGGCATCGTCCCCACTTGTTTATTTTCGCCCCCCATTTCTATACATTCACCATTTTACCCCTTTGAAAGTTTCACACTTTCCTCCTTAGAAAAATGTTTGGTAGTTGGTATCATTAGTTTGTTCACGTTCATGTCTTTATGGGAATCCATGAAACTATAAACAATAACCCCTAGAAGATTTAAAACACTAAATTTATTTTAAATTTCATCCTTTTAACTAAAGAACATAGCATACAAATACATCCAACCTGAGATTCGTTTTGGAAAGCTTTGAGGCTAGATGAGTCAAGGCTTCCTTTATTTTGCATTGACACTATTGTTTGAACAATGAGCAAAAGTAGGAAATAATTCATCATATACCTTATCGCAATCATTTCTGTTAGGGGTCACTCTGAAAAGAAGGTACTTGGACATTACAATTGCTGTTGGGAGCCCCTTTGAAAGTAAGCTAATTACACATTACAATTGTTGTTTGGGTCCCTTTGACAGTATAGTATTTGCACATTGCAGTTGTTGTTGTTGTTGGCGCCTTTGAAAGCAAGTTCCTCCTTCTTTCGTTTGAGTGAGTCCTTTTATCCACTGCTTGGCCGCGCTAGATTTTGGGGCAGGTGTTGAGCAGCCATTCGGTTGTCTCATCGTCCAGAACCGTCAGGCCGTGCAGTCCGTGGGGAAGTTGATGGATTGGACATTGGAGGACGACAGGTTCGACAGTTTGCTCTTCTGCGCCACACTCACAAGTCGCAGAGGAGGACATACCCCATATGTGGAAACAGGAGCGGAAACTTTGCCTGTCGGGTGGCTCTTTTTCACTCTACTTGCAGTTGAAACCTACAATCTAAGCTCAAAGTTACCCAAGAAAATGCACCAACTGCACTACCTCGCTTCAAGAACGTCATTGTGCTGCACCATTACGTCATGCAGAAAACAACACTTGTGTTAACACTGAGAAAAGTTATATTTGCAACGTTCTTCACTTCAACCAACAAAACTTGTTGATAGGTCCACCTAATGACTGGGCTACAGCTTATGGCAGTTATTGAAAATGTCCCACTGAACAATTAAAAATACAGTAGCATGAGATGATCCAAACAATTTTTTTTATAGTTTTAGCGACGGCATTTAGCGGCATGCCAGCGCCTGAAATATGCTTCTTACCGGGGCATTTGAGGCTAACGCTCTCGCCCAAGGAGCACCATGGCTAGTCACTCGGTATCTGTGAGTTGTTCACACAACCTTCCAATTGAGAGGCGGACACTCTACCACAGGGCTATCGCCGTCCCTGCAAAATCTTCGTCGCTAATGCCTAGGTGTCAGGAGAATGTTATATGCAGTTGAGGCGTTACTGAGAAACCAACGATACGAGAAAAAGGATTAAGCTAGCCTCGACTATTTACCGTGATTTAATGCAAAAAATATTTTATCAGATTTTGAGAGGTGGGGCAATATAAACCGAAAACAACTGGTGTCCTAACGTTTTTAGTCTGTGGTCGAATGTCATCTCTTTCCTTTGTGCAAAGGAATTTAGCCTGAGATGGCTGAAATGGCTTTGTCTGGCGAGGAACGTGTAAGGACTGGGGAAAAATTGGCCCCCAAGTAAGCATGCCAGTAAATAGGTGGGCGCATGAAAATTTTTCTCCCCTTGGAAAAATGTTTTGGATGTAGTTTAAAACTGTTGGACATAGTTCCTCTCAACAAACTCTTCGCCCTTCAAACATTTTATCAAGTCAATCACTCCAAAGCCACATCTCGTGTTCTTTTAGGATAGCCTACCAGTCTAGAGTTTCTTAACATGAAAATTGAAAAGCGGTAGAAAATGTATTTAAAATAATAACGAAAAATTAGAACTTTTAAGCTCCTTTCAAAAATTCATTTTTAGTCAGCGAAGTGCCTCCCCCTGAAAGTGCCGCTTGGGCCCGAGGCCCCCACCTTGCTACGCCACTGTCACTGTATTAAGGAAATAGACCGGGGATGCGCAAGCTTTTCGCTAGTGCCGGCTGATTACGTTTTTTCATGAATTACGGCTGACAGTAAGTTTAAGATTTTTTGGATTGCTTCTGTTTTCATGCAGTGAGCGTAGCCCATTTTCACGAGTCTGTTAGGTCGTCTTTCCACATTCACATACAGTAGATACAGTGTCTATCGAAAGAATTCTTACCCAACAAAGTATCAGGCACTAAGGTGTTGATTTGTATATATTTTCACATACTAAGTCGGCATCATCAGCTCTGAAGCAAAATTTAGAATTAAGTGAAAACCACCAACAAGAAAGTTACAAATGAAGGGAGTGCAATTAAACAATATGTAACGCTAGCTGCGCACTTTACTTTGGAAAGGAACAGACCACAGTCGGAACAGCTAAAGAAAGCAAACTATAAAGTGTGAAGTAACGCAACAAAAAAAACAACACTTTCGTGGTTTACAGGACGTGTAAGTGACTTTAACGAGGTGAGATGGCGCCCGGGGCAAAAAATCAAGTGTGGCGCACCCATGTTTAAAACTGGTCTTTCGGAAACAAACGTAGTGTAAAAAAGGAAGTATACTTGTGGCGTTGTCTGGACTTCTCGGTGCTTTCCGCAGTCATTAGGCTTCCCCACAGTAATTCGGCGACTGTGGAATTGTGCCCTTGCCCCCGCTGGTTTCGCCCTTGGTAAGTGATATAACGTGTATGCAAGAATTTATTGACACAGCAACGCAGTGTGCCTATGGATGGTGGCGGCTAATCACGACCTGAGCAGCACGTGACCGTCACGTGCTTTACACAGGTTAAAGAAGCAGTAGTGAAACCTTCAAAAACCTTCTGTTGCATAGAAAGACTTTGTTCAACTATACAAAACACGACAACGTTGAACGAAATCAACAAGTAACTAGCACAAGAAGTAAGCAAAGCAACGAATACAATGTCTTCCTAGCAGCTAAAGCAGGTTTAGAAGATCTCAAGGCAACGCTGATGGAAGCTATAAAGCTTTGCTAGTCTAGGTTCAACAATGACGCTCTGCGAAGATGCTTCTTCGTCGCTTGAGGTGGTTGTTGTTGTCGACTGTTGTAGGTCGTACTAGATCTTGTGGCAGGCGTTGAGCAGCCGTTCGATTGTCTCGTCAGCAAGAACTGTCAGGCCGTGCAGTTCATGAGGAGCTCGATGGGTTGGACATTGAAAGACAACATGGCCGACGGTTATTCGTCTGCGCCACACTCACAGGCCGTAGAAGGGACCATACCCCATCTGTGAGAGCAGGAGCGGACGCGTCCAACACTGGTGCTGAGGCGTTTAGCCAGACCCAGCAATTCCAGGAGGTTGAGTGCCGGTTTCGGGGAGATGTAGGGTTGTCCAGCCACTCCGCTTTCCATCGGTGATCAGTCCAGAGCAATACACTTCTCTTGCTGTTGTCAGATGATCTGATGTGTTGTTGTGCAGCGGGTACAAAGGAGTGTCTCGGTATGAGAGGCGGTGAATTCGCACTCGGTTATTAGGTGATCGCTGAGTGGAGCAGATGTCCAGGCTGCAGAGCACTGCTTGCTAGAGACAGTGTGGGTCTATTGCGACAGACTCAACAAGTTGGATGCTTGTGAAGAAGAAATATTCCCATGTCAAAGATGGGAATTAATTGAGATAAATGTTTTGTTCAAGGTAATCACTGGGGAGAGCCCTGCTTCACACAGATAAGTACTGTATTTGAGAAGGTATAAAATTTCAAATGCGCGCTTCGACAGCGTTGGAATCTCTTTGCCTAATCCGCACTAAAATTTGGAAAAATCACAGTTGCAACGTATGAATTCGAAATAAAGCATTGCTTAACGCTGAAGATCAATAGATTCATCTTTATAAAGCGCTTTGAAAACAACAGCCCGTGTCCTGATAGAACTTATACGTTCAGTTCTAAACTAATTTCAAATATTATGGAAGGGCTTTACTAGCCACGGCATGTCGATGAAGAACACAAGGGGTAGAAATCATGTTCAATGCCCGTTTATTCACCAGAGGTTTAAAATCTGACTTCACTGAGCTCAAAAGAGTCTGTCCTGATAGCCATCCAACGTAATTCTACGAGTTTATTTTGTTGAAAGAAAGTATTCACTTTTTCTGA
>Ga0210059_1016973_pt1 | contig 10441 bp, 6 predicted proteins | sample Ectturendosymbi2_FD_188042 | JGI IMG/M metagenome (GOLD analysis project Ga0210059, IMG submission 188042) | Ecteinascidia turbinata endosymbiont from Florida, USA - Sample 2 (SPAdes) (version 2) | ecosystem: Host-associated > Tunicates > Ascidians > Unclassified | place: Key West, Florida... | reverse complement strand
CCCCCCCCAGGAAAAAAATCCTTCCGACGCCCATGATGGTGCGTATAAGCAGTGGCGTAGCGAGGCGAACTGCCGCCCAGGGCCCACCATGAAAAATGTCGCCCTTTCCATCTCTCAAATTTGCTTACAAAAATATAAAATGAAGGAAGATCATGTTTTGTACTTATTCAAAGATACAAGGATTCCGAGGCGTGTGAAAGGCTGTTGGGGCCCCAAAAAAATCCAGATGGGGCCTTTAATATCAGCAAGCATTTAGGCAGGTGCGTGCTTTTTCGAGCCACTTGCATATTAGCCCCTTGCGCAGAGCTATTTCAAAACCTAACCAAGCTAAACTAATAATGTACAACTTAGGAGAAAATAACTTTAATGAACTACCAATGCGAAATAAGTGAAAACTAACTTTATCACTTGTTAGTTGTTATCATCAATAAAGCGAAACAAGTATCTCTTCTTGTGATGTGATGGCAAATTATTATGATGTAATTTACCTGCTTCATGTCGTTGCCGTACTTGCATCAACTATAGTACACGACAGGGGTGTGCAACCTGCGGCCCGCCGGCAAAATGCAATACAAAGTGGATTTTTATGCCGGTTTTTAGTACTAGAGAGCCTGTGTGAAACGAAGGCGCAGCCCGCGGTCTAATCTGTTTAAATGCGTTTGGCCCTTCAGTAATAAAGGTTGCACACCCCTGGTATACAACAATATGTGAAACCGGCAGTCCCATTGATGCTTGAGATTTGCATCCCGACGATCACAGAGCACCTGGTGGTCGCTGTGCATCCTCATCATTTATAGCCAGTCTCAATGTAATTAACTTGGTGCTTTCACCAAAAGCTGATAGGTGGAAGTAGTGCGTAGAACTAACTGCTTCCCAACACTCACTCTGCTTTCACTTCTAATAAGAACGGATTTATTGGAATCTGACACCATCCATCTTCATCATGACATATAGCAAGTGAGATTAAATCTGAAGTGGCTTTTAAGATCGAGCAAGCTCGCGTTAAACTTACCGAGATTATCTCCGGTTTTTCTGGTCGAAACTTTAAATTAGACAGTCTTAACACAGTCTGCACAAACATATATATAATAAACTGACACATTAGCCTTCCTTCGTTTCAATTTTACATGACTTGTCTCAAGAAGCTTTCACGAAAACGTTTTCAACGTTGAATTAGAAACCTAGTCTCTCTATCTGTACGCAACTACAAAGTGATTGAACAACGCTCCACAGCACATTCATTATGATGAGAATTTCAACGCACAAGGGTGAAGCCGTCGAAGTTAAGTGGGGAAGGTCAAGATTTTATTAACAATTAACAATTGGTCTTGTTCTGATGTACCCACAATTTTACAAAAACTGCTATAGCGTCCGAACGTCCGCAATTCCTTTTCGAAATCAAATCATGATACTACATGCTTAATCTACCGGCTCTGCACTGAGGTCAAAGACCAGACGAGTAAAAGTCAAGGGTAGAGAGACGGCTCTAACCTACTAATACAATATATATTGTGGGGGCCCCTACGAATGGTCGGGGACCCCTTGACCGGGGGGTACGGGGCTGCCTTGCCACGGCACTGCAAGGATTTAAAAAGCATTTTGAAGATCACAATCAAACACTGACAAACTAAAATGGGTCTTGTTTTTCATTGTCGATTATGTGTCCAACCTTTTTCTGCTTGTTGCCACCTTCCTCGTCATTACCTTTCCTATTTTTATGCTTTCTTTAGTCATGCATATATGGACCCAACATGTTTCGTCAAATGTTCTTCCTGTTGGTTTTTAGTCTCCGGCAAACCCACCGCTTGGTTTTTTAATAGTTTACTCGTTCCGCAGGGGTTCAGACCAAAAAATTAAGGGTTGTGTTGGCGGCATACCTACTTTCCAGATGCAAGCATTTAAGTTTGTTACGTTTGTGCAGGGGTCTTGAAGTTCTAAAATATGACAAAAATCCACTGATATATGGTGCTTCATAGTTCAATTTGGGGGACTTGGAAATGTTTTTGGTAGGTCTTAAACCCACCAAAGCCCCCTGGGGCGACGGAACTGGTTGTCAACAGGCATGTAGGCTATTTCAAAAACTGTATTACCAAAAACACGACAAATTCATCAAAATTAGAGCAACACCTTTTCTAGGCTTTTCTTGTTGAAATGACTTATCTATGATTGCAAATATTAGTAGCCTACACCGTTGAACAAAGGGGTCTAATACGAAACTCGCACTGCCAATTGGCTGGCTCTGATTTACTCTACTTGCAGTTCAAACTTACAATCTGAGATCTGAGTTACCCACGCAAACACAACAACTGCACTGCCTGCTTTAAGAACGTCATTTATTGTAACCTTTAATGCCAATCACTGTTAGGTCAGGAATGTCAAAGAAATGTCAAAGAACAAATTTTGATGCCGTAATTAATATATGGGTTCGTTACGGACACCAAGGTAAGTTATCGCAAAATCTTAATGTTTGTTTAACCTACCTATATTTTACCCGGTAGTCAACACAAGAGAATATAATTTTTAAATATATTTAATTTAGAACGTTAAGCATTTCACAAAAAATAGTATGATAAAATTAATGCTGTCGAAAGAACATTGATTATTTGGCTAAAAAAGTACCTTTTCAGTGTACAAGGTCCGTCCGAGTAACACGGGTGCTTAAGCCATCAGTTCGAAGAAGAATCGTACTTATGTCGATCGTACTGGTCATAGCAACGTTCAGATGAAGATCAAACGTACCGAACAAACGTTGAGCTTGTAGAACAAACGAACAGAGCCTCGTAGAGTTTGTAGAGCGAACGAACAGAACTTCGTAGAGTTTGTAGACCGAAAGAACAGAACTTCGTACAGGTGACCAAGCGTACATATTCAGTTCCAACGTTGAGATCCATCTTCGAGACCACGAGGTAGTCTCCTCTCAGTACGCCTTTTCCTGTTATGTTTATAGGGTAGAAGGTTCTCTCTTGTATTGCTCCCACCAGGAAAGTGCATCATTTCTTAGTTTATTCTTTATGTCTGTGATCCCAAGGTGTTATTAACTGGAAGTTTAATTTCTTAGTTTACTTATAATAGCCTTGGTTCTAGACTGTTCTGGCGCGTTTCGCAATTGCCGGTGCATCCTAAATTTGTCTTGTCATCCACTGTGTGCATCGCAACCTAGAACCACCCACTTCTTTAATCAGTGTTGGGATGAGGGCTCCGTTTCGTAATCTCCTGTCAGTCTTGTACCTCCCGGTGCTTTGCTCTTCGTGCTTTCACTTTTGATGCTCTCTGGTCGGCTTCCTTCAGCTCGCCAATTAAGCTTCCCAGTTAATCTTGCTTCATACCTTGTTTTCCAGGTCCTTGCATAGACTTGTTTGCATTTCAGTTCGCCTTGCAGCATTTGTGCATTCTGCTGTTCGTTGCATCACGGGTTTGTCATAAGGTCATTGCCTTGCTGCTTAACATACATATTGTCTCATAAGAATTGCTCACTACGTTCTCCTTTATGTCATTTGCTGCATATGTATCATAGGATTTTTGTTCTGTGTCGCTTTTTATTGGAATTTTGGTCAAATCGTGTTGTGAACAAAACTTGCTCACAACATTCCGCCGGTGTCCATCTAAAAATTGATGGTACGTCAATTTTTCAGGATTCTCTGCGATAGAGACATGCTTTTTCCATTCATCATTCTTTTGACTGATCAGTAAGTTCTTGGTCTGGATGATGATCTCCGAATTGGTCTTATTGTTTGTAGGATTTTGAAGAGAGCCTCCCTAGATTGTTTTTCGAATTCCTGGTGTTGTTGATATACTGCCACGCATAGGTGTATGCAAATGTTCAATGACAAAGTAGATGTTACAAAAAAGATAATGTTATAAATGGTCTTTTGCGATTCTAGTAATAGTTGTTAATAAAATTGAACAATATTGCTGTTCACAGTTTAGATTTTTGTAATTGATTGGGTACCGAAATTGGGTTATTATTTGAACTGCATTTTTGATGTAATGTTTCAATGTTTCTTTCCATAATTTGTGTAGAATGTTTGACAAAAATGAACAGCAATATTTTATCGTCAGTAACACTTGCTAAAATTGCCATTACGTTTATCTGTTGACATGAAAATTTGAAATTCTTTATAAAACACATTACTTGTTATTTCAGTGCACATGTTAAAATTTTTGAAAAAATGTTGGATCCAAGGTCAACTGTTTTGTATAAAATATTACTTGTACCAATATTAATAACAGGTATTTTTATAGAAACCTAATGGTAGGTAAAGTTGTGAATAAATATGGGCTTGATAGATATGTCTGCAACATGTTTTATTGCTTCCCACTTTTTGGAATTGTTTGATGGATTTTAATGTTGCTCTATCAATTTATCATAATTTTGTCGTCTTCGGGCATGGTCTCGTAAGAGTAAGTGATATATATATATTTATATATATATATATTTTTTTTTTCTTTCTTTGCAAAGAATTTTGATAGCAACAGCATGGAATTGCTGATTTTTGAAATGTATTTGTAAAAGCTGAAAAACTGGAATTTTTAGGGTTAATTGTAACAAAAACTTGAATTTTAGGGTTAATTGTAACATTACTTGACCAAAACACGGCGGCTTCTTTCATCTTCTGTATAGGAGTTTTAAATTTTTTTGTGTAATACAACATAGCCTTGAGTTATATTCTCGTCGTAAACACAAAGCACAAGGATCGCATGTGTGCGTTCGTAAGTCAGTTTGGATTTGCCGTAAAGAATGACGTGCTTTACAGCGGATCAGGAACGGCACAAGTTTCCAATTAATATTAAACTGCTTTTGCGATCAGGTATGAGTTATGACCGTATTGCCTTCTTCTTGAAAAAGAAAAAGGGAATGCGTTTATCTCATGAGATCAAGAGTGAGGTGCCATGTGCCAGCAGCATGTTACAATTGGGTTAAGTCAGAAGCTGATGATTGGTATGGCAAAAGAGAGATATGCTTATGAGCATTCAAGTATGTACTTTCCACGATGGGTGTGAGCAAGGAATCGATCCTATTAAAAATTTGCTGATCGATTCCTTGCTTAAACCCATCGTGGAAAGTACATACTTGAATAGAGATATGTGCAAGTTTGAATCATCGCAAAAAGACGAAAGCAGATGGCAGTCGACTGATTCCTCGAAAGCATACAGAAACATTAGTGCTTTTAAGTGATGCTTATGAGCAGTGGCGCATCTAGCCTGGAAAAAAGGGGCCTGTCATCGAAGAGCAGCTTTTGATATCACTTTTCAGCAAAAAACTGCACTTTCTTTTAAGACTGAAAATCGACTGATGAATTCTGCGATGTTGCCAAACTATTAGATCGTTAAAATTTCGCCGATATACAGCATATCGGCAATATTTTCTCATAAAATCCGCTACGCTAGTTTTCTGAACGAAGTTTTAAACCCACGTTGCAACTTCGTCTGTGATTATTTTACGCAAATTCTCTGTACTGTTTCTTACGACGCGCAGCCCTCCGACTGCGTCAAGTAGTGCGCAATATTCAGACCACTCGTCAATCGTCCCACTAAAACCGGTCTATGACATAACATTCGCTCCCAGGTTTTGTGCGGTAAGCAGATGGCAGCCTGCGAGCAAGGGCGTGTTTTGTCATTATAATGACCCAGGTTTGCACAGAATTCCATGTTATACACTTCTTCATCACACTGAAGTATTTTGTTTCAACTGTGGTTTAAGTGTTGTAAAATATAGACATCGGTCATCCGCATCGGTATCGGCCCAAAAAAGCCTTGTCGATTAAGCTCTCCCTAAAATCCAATCAATTAAAGGTGATTAGTAGGGCTAGTAGCCTAGTGCAACTAACTACTTAGAACAGCTAGTGGTATTAATCTCATTGTCAAAACATACAAAGAAAGATTTCCAAATTATCACTGTTTTTGAACACAGCGCATTTATTGTATCACAATCGATGTTTGTTCCTACGAACATGATGCCGAAAAGATACTTAGCTTGTCGAAGACTCAGCAAATGTCAGCTATACAGCCAGTGTTGCCAGTTTTCCCACGAATTTGGGCTTGTTTTTTTGTGGAGTTGCGCATTTTTTAAGACTTGCGGGTTGCTTGTTTTTATTGAAATTTGCTTGTTTTTGGCAGATTTCTGCTTGGTGTGTGTTGCTTTTCGTTCAAATTTTATGGCACTTATTCTGTTTTAATGTAGTGCTAAGGAGAATTTGGGCATTTTTTTGAGAAAATATGCTTATTTTAGGCTTGTTTTTTTGGATATGCCTCTCTGTCTTTATGTTCAATTTTCCTTTCGACTTATTATTTTGTTGAGTTTTCTTGCCAAACGCATGTTGGGCTTGTTGTTCGATTAAATTACCTATTTTCGGCTTGTTTTTCAGATTTGCTTGGTTGTTTTTGCAAAATAACCTGCCATCACTGCATACAGCAATGAGAGCTGTTTATCCACACGGCCCACGCACATACACTTATAAAATCAAAGCTGACAATCAACTGCACAACTGGGTCTGTGGAACGCTGTCTACCAAAGATGGCAGTGTTATAAATATGCTTGCGAAATCATTGCGGAGAATAACGACTGAGTTGCAATTGCTTTGATGATTTTACGTCCTAATGTGAAAGTGAAATCAGTATAGGAAACTCGAAATCAGTATAGGAATTTTTGCCCAGAAAAAAACATCGTCAACAACTCAATTCTAAAAATGTTCAAATCCGCTCTGAATGCTGTTCAAATCCGCTCTGAATGCTGTTCAAATCCGCTCTGAATGCTGAAAGGCTTGTAGTTTAGACTGAAAAAAAATTTTTCACCGTGTGATTTCGGCCTTTCTGGCCATGTTTACAAAACCACAGTATGTTTTGCAATGTTTTGACAGGTCTGTCAAAAAATGTTTTGACAGGTCTGACAGGTCTGTCAAAACATTAGATGACGTCAACGTCCCGTGGGAGTTCAAAAATCCAGCCGATTCAGTGGTGCGAAACCGCGCGAGATTTAATTGCATTCTAAGCTATAGTACGAGCTTTCAGAGGGTTTGATGGATATTCTAGCGTTTCTAGTTGATAAGTTATGACAAAAAATGGTAGAATACTAATAAGGGAAATCCCCTAAATGCCCTAGGACATTCCTGAAATATTTGGAATCTTTTTGGCATAACTTTGAAGCATAAACAATAGAAACTTGATCAAGGGCTCTAAAGACTAGTATTTTAGCCTAGAACCCAAAAATGCTGCGAGCCAAAATATTGGCACGTGGGATCGAATGATGACGTCATAAACTTAACCAAAAACATATCCTATCATGATCCCATTGGCCCAAAACCCCCGACCCACGTGGGTCTTAAAGGGGAACCTTAGAACCTTACAGCGTTGCCAGATGGCTGGTATTTCACCGGCCTCGCCGGTATGTTACTCCTAATTTAGTAGAGGCAGTTATTTTTTAAATCAGTGCCCGAAGCCGGTATTTTGAAAATAAATAATTTGCCGTGACTTTAAAAAGAACTAACGCCGAATTTCTCAAATTATAATGACTTCAGTAGTCAATCTTGTCAAGACGGTTCATTCAGGGAAGTTTATTTGCTGCCGTCGACGCAATCCTTGGTGCGAATGCACGTCACACACGCACCAAAATGTGATGGGCCAGCCAAAAAATTGTGGCTTAGCAACACTCCTTGTCCCTCTGTTTTCCCTGTGCCGCTTACGAATTACGACAAAGCTTGGACCTGGTTCTGGCACTGTTGACAAAATGGCCGGTATTTTTACAAAACGTATCTGGCAATGCTAGAATCTTATGAACGCAGTTACACGCAAAACCTAGTCTGTACAAAAATATTGTGCCCTGTTACTATTTGTGTTAAAATACCTACTGAAAAACGTCGAAAACATTATGGCAACAGCTTTATATGAACCAGTCAAATGAAATCATTTTTTTATTAACTATGACACGCCTTCGAAGGATCGTAGCGTTTCATGTTTTCGTTTGTGCAGTTGCAGTAAAAGAACGCCTGTACGGAGATTTGAGTTTCCTAGCCTTCGTCTCGTGGCACACCTGCAGCATTGCCGATTTCTAAATGCTCTGGAGTGTGGCAACATTTCAATAGGTGAGTGGCCGCAAAAATGTTGCAGAAGGAGCTAGGTTTGTGATGACAATTTGCACGAACCTGCCACCTGCCAGTTGCATAGAGTTATATTACAACACTATAAACAACTATAAACAGGTATATTGTGAATTGAATCAATTGCCCACTTTACACTGCACTGTTATGGGATTCGCGTTGGATTGGGAATCCCACAAATCATTCAAGCACGACCGCGAGTGTCTCACCGAGCTGCTTGAGCGCGCATTTTTTCAACCATATGCGATTCAGCGAATCCAACTAGCAGAGGTAGATTGGGAATCCCATAATAAGGGATTTGATTGAAAATGATGGTAGGTGGTTTGTATTAAGTCTTGGACAACCTTTTCTGTACTTGTTTGATGCTAAAACCACTACCGTGAAACAGATTAGCCTATTCAAGCTACTCATTATCAAAAATGACGGATTAATTTATTTACTAGTTTTGCCTGTAGGCTAATTACACCTAGTTACTTAGGGAAACAATCAACAAAATTGAATCGGTTGAGCAAACCGAAAGATTATTCGGTAGGTTACCAGACATCAGATATTGTACTGAAGGACTATTACCCCAATACTGATTAATAGGTTTTCATTACACCCTGGTATACTAGAATTATTCAACCTCTGTGCAAAATATGTAATATTGGAAGTGGATGACTTCACTCTAGGCTACACTTTCAACTTTGTATCCCAGTTATGTGGCCCTTATATCCTCAGTTCATAATGGAAAACATGGAGTAGCATAAAGTGTGTCATAAAAGTTTGTGAAATAGGTTATAATTGCAATTTGGTGAATTGCAGTACCTAGTGTTGATAGATTACGACTTACAAAGTGCTGTGAATCCTCATATTTGAAACTCTGTTGTATTGTACTGTAGAGAATAGGCTGGTTAATGATCTTGACTGAAATCAACAAAGTGGCTTTGCAGTGCAAAAACAAACTCCCATGTCTTGCCCTGTAGAGAAGCTGTTCAAGTTCTATTAAAGTAATTTGAAGAGGGCAGTTACGTTGCGACGCGGTTTTCATGACCTCATCGCCCAGCAGTTCTCTACAATTTTCTCTGCTGGCTGTTATTTTTCGGACTACACTAAATAAAATCACGTCTCGTCGATACCAACTACACCTACGAAACGCACCTTTCTGTAGTGGAATCAGCTTTCACCTTTTCAGTTTCACCTATTCCCCAGCTTTCGCAATACCATAGGCCAGTGGTTCCCAACCGGGGTGCCGCGGCACCCTAGGGTGCCATTTACAACACCCAGGGGTGCCGCGAGCTAATGCGTTTTTTAATATACTATTAAAAATACATTTTCAAACTGTCATCAAACCTTGAAGCAAAATTGTATGGGTTTGCCACTGGGTGCCGCAAAATATAATTCTCTTCTGCAGGGTGCCGCAAGCCTAGACAGGTTGGGAACCACTGCCATAGGCCAAGCACACGAAGCAAATCTTCTCATTCCTCGCAGTGTAAAAACGTCCCAATATCGAGTTCGCCAGTGCGTTCACGAAGGTAAACCATGGGCGACGATTCGCTCACGCGTCAATCCGATAACAGTGCAGTGTAAAGTGGGTAAATGTTGCAGTGTTTCCTTTAAGCTGTTTTTGTGTGTCAAAATGACACTCTAAAATTTTCCAATGAACCCTATTTTCTGAAAGCCTAGATATCGCTTTGCCTTGTATTGAAGTAAAACGATCTGAGATAAGCATGTTTTCTTGCACGTGGCTATTGCAACAGACGGCTGCAATGTTATAGGCCGACACAATTTTCTGGCGCAGACGTCGGAAGCGAAAATTGTGAGTTTGATATCTGTGCATAGTCATGCGCACCACTTCGCTTCGGCCTCTTACTATACTGCCACAGATTTGTACAGTGTGGTGTACGAAACTGCGAAAGCACTTTTAATGCAATTATGAAAGTGCTTAACTTGTTTCACCGTTGCGATCGGCTTGCTTGGCTATGCATCAGACCACATTTACTACGTTTACATGGTCAGTTTTTCGTTGTCTCATTACCATATATGGATAACGAGCGGTCTGGTTCTGAACGTGATTTGCTGAGTCAGCGCCCTGAAGGAGCCAATGCGTTGGCCACCTCGACAGGAAGACGTCTCGTTATGAAGTGCACGTGGTCTCGTTCGCGCGGTACTAGGCTAGCACCTAGCACGGTTAGCGTTCAGTGCCTGTCTCCACATAAGATATGATTGCACCTTTCTTCTAACTATTAGTGTGTTGAGTTCAGTTTCAGAAGTGTAATACCAACATAATTACCATGCAGTCGACAAGGCACGTCGGCGAGGATGGGTAGTTTTACAATAGATAGCAGTTTAGGCTTTGGGTTGGCAGT
>Ga0210059_1016972_pt1 | contig 10442 bp, 9 predicted proteins | sample Ectturendosymbi2_FD_188042 | JGI IMG/M metagenome (GOLD analysis project Ga0210059, IMG submission 188042) | Ecteinascidia turbinata endosymbiont from Florida, USA - Sample 2 (SPAdes) (version 2) | ecosystem: Host-associated > Tunicates > Ascidians > Unclassified | place: Key West, Florida... | reverse complement strand
AAGATGCGATGTGGAATGGGCCCCGCACTCACCAGATCTTAACCCCCCAGATTTTTATCTGTGGGGTTTCCTGAAAGACAATGTATACCAGGGAAATCCACAAACAATTGAAGAACTGAAAACTGCCGTCACAGCAAAAATAAGAGCCATCCCGAAAGAGGAGTGTGTAAAAGTGATTAACAACTTAGCCAGACGAGTACAGGTTTGCTTGCAACGAAATGGTGGACATTTGGAACACATCTTGGGAAAGCCATAAATTGACTAAAAATGGACAGAAATAGTTGAAAGTCTGGTGAATGGTCTTCCATAAACTGAATAATGTGTGGTTGTAATTTGAAATAAATAGCTTTATAATCAAAGTCACAATTGAAATTTTCATGGGTACACATCTTTTTGGGTCACCCTGTATTTAAGCACATGCCAACACCAACTGGCAATCGCGCAAATAAGCGATGTATGTTACGTAGTAACTCCAATAAAGAGAAATTTTAACTGATCGTGTTGTTGAATATGCACGTCGTTGCGTGTAAATTTGAAACGGGGTTTGTGCTATTAGTTAATGAGTTGGTATACAAACGATGCATATTTTTTAGTTACAATTGATTAACTTTAGGCAGTTGGCGGGTACTTGTTTGTTCGGACACCCTGTCATAGTGAGACTAGAGTAATTTCAGACTTTTTGCAAATGATTGAGACCGTTAGTTAGGAACATAGCCATTGTTTTGAGATAATGAATTGAAGCCAATCAGCTAGGAAAGTCTTGCTTCCAAATGTCTCACGGTCTTAATTGAACTTGTTTAAAATCAATTGGACTACGACGAGTGGATTTTCATGAGCAGATGTCATGTAACCGTTTCAAACAGATTGTAGCCGCACCTGTAGGCTGTTTTTTTCGCCGAAACATTTTGGTCACTGAAACATTTCGGTCATTTGTCTCACAGTTTTATTAAAACTTGCTATAGCAGTGTTCATTAGCCTACATTTTTCAGACATTCTTACCGAAATGACTTAATTTTTTTCGGTCATTTCAAAAACATTTCGTTCTATGACCGAAAAAAAACAACCTGTAGGTGCAAAGTGAACGTGGTCTGAAACAAAGCTGTTCTTTCTGGCCAATCTCAGACAAATCCACGTGATGTGGTCACAGTCGATATGAAAGTCCGTATGGCAATCATGAGTGCACTTCGGGCGACCTACAGAAAATCATCGGGCGGCCAAGTGCCGGCGCAGGTAGTTGGCACCAGTGTTTTTTAGGTGTTTTGAGGTACCAAAACGGTCTCTCAAATTCTTCCAACGGTCTCTCAAAATATAGTGACCTGAGATCACATCAATGGAGAACGGTCTCTCAAATTCCTCCAAGCGGTCTCTTAAAATTTCCTTGCGGTCACCAAAGTGAAACCTTAAAAAAAACCTGGTTGGCACCATTCTCTGCAGTGGACCGCAAAGATATTTTCCTTTTTTTTGTTGTGAAGGCTTGAGCATAAACTGAAACGTTGAAGAAGTTTTGAATTATTCTGTTGCGACTCTTGGTGCTAGTGGTTGACGTCAGTGCACGCTGTACTCAAAGATAAATGGATCTCCTGAACTTGTGGATCTCCAATAAAACAAGAATACCGCGCGTATTTACGTAAGCATTTCGAAATTTTGCAGCATGGGGCTTTCGCACTCCTGAAACCTCTAGTGTGTCAACCAGTTTGAGGGCGAAAATGTGGAGACCTGATTTAAGAGCTAAACCACCACTGTTTGAAGTAAACACCGTGCGTACTGGCGTGACTGTTGTGAGTGATTGTCCATTCCACGGTCTTTAACGACAGGAAAAGGTTCGATCGTGTACGGCGTTTCGTTGGCGCTGTGTGGTGTACCAAATTGAATCGTGTGCATAGTCATGCTTCAACTTTCTCATTAGTTTAGCGTTTCGTTTGTTCATTGTCCTACACTTTGTTTTGGACAGCGTGTCGCGTCATAATTTTTAAAGTTTGCCTTATCCTTCCTGCGATGTGGGCGAAACGCTTTGATTTCAGTTCACCGATTGACATTTGCTACCGGCGTTAAATGCATTTTTTGCAAAAATGTGGTTTTAAAACGTATTATTTTCTGTGTTTAATGCTCGCCCGTATTACAGATAGTTAGTTTAATGAGCAAGTTCAGATGTTTGGTTATTCAGTATTTCACGTTCACGATCTGATGGTTGCTCGAACCGGTGTATTTTTTCTGCGTGCGTTGGCACGGCCATGGTGATTGACGTGCCAAATGCAATTCCTTGGCGACGTACTGCAGCCAAGTCTAACTGCGTTTCTGCAGGCGCAACTCAGCAGTCTTCGTCGTTTAATTGGAGCTTGCATAGATGTTTACCAGTTGCAGTGTTAATACCACTGTCAGACTAGTATTATGTTTACTTTTGTGTTTCAGAGAGTTTTTTCAGTTTTGTTTGCAGGTTATTTTTTCAGCTTCATGTTTTGATTGGATTTGTTTCAGTTCATTGTGAGGTTTTATAAAAAGGTTGAAGATTAAATCGTGTTTGAAAGATGGTAAGGCGCTTTGATGGAATGATAGCTCAGTTTAGCTACGCACAGTGTCAGCGAAAGCCTTGTTTATCTTCAGATTCGTTTCAGGAGTAATGAATTGTTTCTGCTTGGTGTATTTGACAGATAGAAGTGGTTTATGAGATGATGCACGTAAGACTGGAACAACCGTGAACATTTTGGTTAAATTTTACAGGAGACGTTTTGTCACGAGTTCAAGGATTGTTCAATGACAGGAGTCCCTCAGACTAATTCGTACATCCCGGTAAAGGTAGTATGAATCATTTGCGGTTTTGCTCACCGCTGGTAGCATTTTGCTGTGCGTTCGCTATTTGTGACAAACTTGGACCTGCAACAGCACCTCCAAAATCTAATTCCGTACTATAGACAGAAAAGAGTGTGATTCTCTCACGCAATTCTTTAACTGAACGTATCTCTTTCACGTTTGGCACTCGAACCGTTTTTTTGTGGTCAAAACACCGTCGTTTTCCGTTTTTGCCCGGCTACTTCTACGTACGCTCCGCTTAACATACCAGGTGTTCTAAATGTCAGTGTATGCCACTGCAAAGTGATTACTTAGTAAAATATGCGTTGCTTCTACTTTTGCTTGCTGTCCATGCTGATCGTTTCTGTCGAAACCACGTGGTTGTGCGGCGTTGGCTGTTGCTCTTTGCGTTGAAGGCTGATCTTGTATTGAGCGTGAGATATTTGCGATGACTGAACTAAAAATCATCCGTGTATTTGTGATCGCTTGCGATCGGCGATCTGCTGTAACAATGTATGTCTTTTAATTTTATGACATTGTGTTTAATGTGCATGCCGCACAATCGTTTCCCTTTGGTTTAGAATGGTACTTGCGTGGCGGAATGCGACGTATCCGACAAAGATCGCCGATTCCAAGCTCAATACTTTAAGCCCGTCCAGGTAAGTGAGCGATTCAACGCCGGCTATCTACAGACTGAAACTTTTGCACTCCGTCTCTCTTATTCCGTTGGCTAGCTCATTATGAAATCCTCCATTTTGCACTGCGCAGCATGGAAAATTTTGGAGAAACTTCATTACATTTCCAAGCTGCTATGCAGGACATGTAGCACTAGGTTTCGAAGTACCGAAAGAAACGTGTGCAGAGCACTGTGTGTTTGTCTTCTCCTTGGTGGCTATGGCTTTTTGATAACGAGCCCTTGCCATCAAGAATTCCAAAAGTTCTACTGGGGCTGTTACGTTTTCTGGGGATCGACTTGGGTAACAGCGTTTATTGCAGGGGTTCCCCGCCTGGAGTACATGTGCCGTAGGGGTACATTTACCTATCTGAAGGGGTACATTTAAGGTTAGCAATAGAAGGGAAAATATATTTATAGGTGATTTATTTCCAAATATTTACATCAGCGAATATTATTTTCAAATATCATTTAGTGCTTATTGGTAAATATGTCAACTTTGAGACGTAAAAAGAGAGTGTACCTTAATAGTTGCAAAAATCTAAAAGTTCTATAAAAAATCCAGTGGATTTTTGTTATTTTTCTCAGCCTTTTCGCCATAAGAAATTTTGGGGTACATGCTCATCTGTCGAAATGCTGAATGGGTACATGGTCAGATAAAGGTTGGGAAACCCTGGTTTATTGCATCGTTCCTTGCGTGCATCTCCAACAAAGCTTTACTGGATGGAACATTTTTCATCTTTTGGATTTCTAATGAAGCTGTTTCTGGTTACAAGCATCAAAATCATGAAACATCTTATTGCAACGCACAAAAACAGCTCTTAGTGTTAAAGATCAAGTTCGATGATGGGTAGTAGTCGCTTTTCAAACTCAGCCTTTACTTCGTGTCTACTGCGAAAAGAATGATCATGTCTCATGAGAATTGAGCGACCTCTCAGTCGACGTAATCATTTTTTAATTTGTAGAAAAACTATTCTGCGTTGACCTCGAGTCAGTGTTTTCCACCCCGTGTTTCGCTCCATGCAGCCGATTTGATGTCTGCAGAAAACTTTTGAAGCGTACAGTTGCTCTCGGTTTGAGTTTGACGCATACTGATAGCACTTGGTCCGGTCAACTTTCATTTTTTTGTGCAACTGTGTGATTTATTGCGCTGAACAGTAAATTAAAAACTTGGAAGAAAAAAGGAGAACGCATAATATGATGTGTTTGTTGACAGCATCAGCCTGTTGAAACCGTGTCACCAGTTTTTGCCGCTAGCCCGCCAACGACTGCCCTGACCAATTCAAACATTCCAAGGTTTGGAACTGTCATTCCCAATCGTATTTTTGTTGGAGGAATAGACTTCAAGGTGATCTGTCTTTTGTTTTTTAAGCGATGTGGGCATTTTGCTGTTTTTGTTTAAGCCGGCTAATGCCGCTTTTTGATAAAAGCTGTAAACTACAGCTGGAACCCCGTGCATATGAATTATTAATGTGTTATTTACTCTTCGCGTTCTGCTGTACATGCTCTGAAATGCAAGAATGCGGCTTGTTCTTTGTCATAACCGCTACGTACGTCGTTTTTCACCCGCGTCAAAATCTTTTGCACATCGTGAGCGTTCGACGAACTTACTCGGTTGTTGGTCGTTTGCAGACGAGGGAGGAAGATCTTCAAAAGTACTTCTGTCAGTTTGGCGTTGTGAGAGATACGAAGATCATTCGAGATAGGGCTGAAGTTTCCAAAGGGTATTTACGAGATACTTAGATGAGTTTAAGGGTTCTGGTGGTGTTACATTATGAATTGCGTTTGCAAAACTTTTTTATGTTTAGTCATTTAAGAAATGCTTTAGAGCAGGGGTCTCAAACACGCGGGTCATATGTGGCCCGCGAGGGCATTTTGTACGGCCCGCGACGTTTTTTAAGGAATTTTCAAAAAATTAACATTTACACAAGTCGGTCCGTGGTCGGGTGGTCAGTGCGTCCGCCTCAGTGCAGTGTGACGTCACGTGACACAGCGCCAATAGCAAGTCATCTAGCTACAAAAGGCGCTATGCAGCATAGACAATACAGAGTGAACCTGATCGAGGGGGGAAACTAGTATTGTTTGTGCTGCCGGAATATCACGGGCCTGGGTTCACGTCTCCAAATAAGCGACCGTCACAGCAGGTATGTTCGGTGTTCAAATCTCGACCGGGTCTTATCATGATCTTGTAAATTGGTCTGCAGCTTTCTTATCAGGCGCACGGTGTCCAGAAGGGCTGCGGGGAACAGAACACACAACATACTGAGTCAAATCATACCAGGGCACTGCACAAAAAACTGAGTCGTGGCGCTGCAAGACAACTGAAGTCATCAAGCGCCATCAAAGCACCATATAAAATTTGAAAAAATACATTTGTATTATTTACTTCATCACCGGTTTTTAAAAGTGTTCGGCTAGCGAGTGAACAAGTTCCTTTTAAACGAATTTAGAGACGGGTAGAAATGATTTGCCTATAGCTCATGATACCTTTCGCAGGAAAAAAGATGTAAAGCTGTTTCTAGCAAGATTCAGGTACGGTCACTGTTGCGTCAGCGTTATAACGCGGTTCGTAATACTTGGTAAACCTTCATTTGGCCCTCGGAGCATTTTGAGTTTGAGACCCCTGTCTTAGAGGTAAGAACATCCTCAGTGAGAAAAGCCAACATCAGTTGAACTGTTTTACATACCTCAGTCACTGGTAAGTTCAGTAGAAGTCAGTATTCATCCGTTTGTTTCTGCTTTTTGTTGGATTACGTTTGGATATTTATTCATTAGTTAATTGTTCGAGTCTCGGACAGCATTGCGCCGTACAAAGTGCTGTTTTTCATCCATGCAAAGGTAACCCACAGCGACGTCAAAAGCTTTTTAGCTTGTCTGTTAGTACCCTTTCCACGATCAGACTAGCTTCCAAACTCCCTCAACCAGCTTAAAACCTCGAAGATGATGGCGAGTTGAGCATCGCGCCATGCACGTTTGAAACAATGTTGATAGGAACACAGAAACATCGGTAGCGAGTTGCGCTTGGATAACAGTGAACGCAAAGCTGTCATCCATGCACTGTCACTCCGCCTGTAATTAAAATATTTAAGCAAATTATGTTTGGATTTAATTTGTTTCACCAACTGAATGCTTTTCATTCATAACTTCAAAACAAAAATTAAAAAGGTACAGAAAACATGACTTGTGTGTTTCGCCGCATTCCTAATACTGCCGTAGTTAATACGTTTGTATTTTATCCACACCACAACCTTAACAAGCCGAAAGCATGTTAGAGCTTCAGCAAATCCATTGCTTTTAATCGCGGCGAAGCTCGGACAAGCCAATGCTGCGCTATAGCAAATAAATGCCGCCCAATGTGCGTTTAACAATGCCTGTTTAGCTTTTAAGCTGCTGATACTGAAACAATTAGAAGTAGCGTTTTGGCGCAGATCGCGCTGGAAGTCTATGCTGGCCCATGCGCGCTGCCACTATTTGTTCAGCTCACTGAAAACATTAAAAAAAAATTGTGTATTAAAAAAAATATTATTTAAATGGTTGTATTTGTTAGAACTGCTTGCAATGCAATTTTAAAATAGTTTGTAATTGTTTATTCTTAAAAAGGCATTTAAAAAATATACATCCCAATGTGTTTTTCAAAAACAATTTCTTTTCGAAAAAAAACTTTTGCCCAAAATTTTTTTGTAAAAATGTAAATTTTAAAAGTTTTTTTTGTGCTGAAAATGGAAGTGAAACACAAACGAACAAAATTAGGTTTATAGCTTTACCACACCACGACCCCAGTGCCTCGCTCGGATCATGCTTCGGTTTCCCTTCAAATTGATTCAAAGTAACGCGCATGGCATTCGTGCAGCCTGCTCGTAGGTTTAATGCAGTGGTTCCCAACCTTCCCGTAGTCACAGACCCTTTCAAAGAATTATCAAGTCTAAGGACCCCTAAACTTCTAAAAGTTACCCTGAGTGGAAATTCGCAAAATTATACACAGTATATGAATTTTAGTGTTCAGATAAAATATTTTAACCTCATAAAGTTGAAAATTTCCTCAAACAAAAAACTGCACATGTAGAAAATATCGGAAACCAAAATCTTCGTATTAAGAGTATCGTCACATCACAGAAAATAAATAGTGAGACAAAAGTAAAGAAATTTGAAACGGCTGTTGTTGCATTTATTGCACCGAAATACTGAACTGTGGTCGGTTTCGGACAAGCCTACATGCTTATCATGTTTAATGTCCAAGCTGCTTAGGTACTTTGTTTTATGGTCACAAAAACTGTGAGTCCTGCCTCACAAAGGTAGGCATGGTTGCAAGTGGAACCAGAGCGGCAATTGCGTGCTTTGCAGAGATGGATAGGTTTTTGATTTCGAGCAACAAAATTCTAAACTTCTTTTGGAATTTAATTAAGTGTGTAATAGCTCGTTTGCTCTCAAATCGATAAGGTCATCTTTGCTGAGATCTTCGTCGTTAATGCTCTTCAAGTCAACGAGAAAGAGATTTTGAATCATGTTTCAACTTTCAGTTTATCTAAATTGAGAGCTTGCAGGGTGGCCCAAGTGTGAACAAAACTTTTTTCCCACAGGGATAAAAACGGCACATTTGCGGTCGTTCCAAAACTTCTCGGGAAAGCCAACGAAGCATCGCATGACGCTAAAGCACGACCCTATAGTTCCTGACGCTGCTCTTGCTTTACAGCTCCGCTTCTGATCAAATTAACGACTTTCTCACATACTGAAAACTTCTTTGAGACTTTCTGGTAAAATCTTTGCTGCTAAAGCCTAGATTTACTAAAGCAACATACCCGGACGTGTTCCCGAGCATACAGCTGGTGATCAATTCGTGCATATCGAACCGGGTTTCTGTTTCCAATCAAAACTTTGGTGAAAAAATAATTTACCATTTCAGATACATTGCTCGCCTTTGTCGTTTCTAAAATAAGCTCACAAACCAAATATTATTTGATTTTATCATCATGAGCATATCGCATGAAAACCAAGAGTTGGCTACGTTAGGAAATATCAGTGCCTTCGTCGAGCTGATTGCCAAATGCGAAAGGGGAAAATGCCAACTCTTCCATGACTAGTTCAGACATTATCTCAAATATCAGCTGCCCGTGACTGAAGGTTATAAATTTGAAATTTGTGGTATACCTTCGACTGTTTTTCTCTTCTCTGAGCCATAGACTAATTCAATCATATCTAGGAGCACAGGGTTTTATCAGTATTTGTGCATAAATATGCGGATTTTTATCTTTGGCAATCCGGTAAGCCACAACTGCCTCAACAGCAGACAAAAGCCATGTTTTTCCGAAGTTCCACCTTTTTCCAACCGAGCCTTTTAGAAAATTTTTCGCGGTTTGCATAATTACTTCGTGGGTGATCGGCGTTGAGATGTTCCTTCAGTGTTACTGGCTTCATGCTACTATTTGCAACAACTTTTCACACGAAAAGATTAAGGTTGTTCTGTACCATCGCGATCAAATGCAAATCTGCACGATGTGCCATTTCAATTTATTGTTTGCTAAATGTTCATGTTAATAACAATAATCATAACATGGAATGCGGAGTGTACGGACAGCCCCACAAGACTCCGCATTTTCATCACCGACACTGGCACCCACCCCCAGGAATGACCCTCCCAAGAAGAGCTTGGGTCCGGATTAACCGCCTCCGCACCGGTGTCAGACGTTTCCGCTCCTGCCTGTACAAATGGGGTATGGCCTCCTCTGCGGCCTGTGAGTGTGGCGCAGAAGAACAAACCGTCGACCATGTTGTCCTCCAATGTCCAATCCATCGACCTCCCTACGGATTGCATGGCCTGACGGTGGTGGCCGATGAGACAATTGAATGGCTGCCCAGCACCTGCCCCGAGATCTAGTGCGGCCAAGCAGTGGTTTCAACAACTCGCTCAAACGAAAGAAGAAGAATCATAACAAATGTTAACTATTCAGGAAACTCAAATAAAAGACTCCGGCCTCCTTTACTTAAAACGTGGCCACAGTGAGAAAACGAAATCACAGCTCATGTCGTAATATGGACAAAAACTTATAACGCAAGATGCTGTAGCATCACATAGATTATAATTCTCGCCTAGAAATCGTAGATTAAAACAACACCCTAATAAACCTGGCCTACTGAGAAAACATTCCCGCACGCGTGACAGCTAAGCGCGAAAAATGGCTAATTTAAACATAGAAGCAATGATGTATCAGACTTCTCATCGCGAGACACCAGAGAAGAAATTTCCAAGATGCAGTGTTGCATCACAATTTGCAGTACAATGGAGCCAACTCGCGAACACATAAAGGTCAATGTAATAAGCAAGCAATTCCGTTTTAACTTGGTTTATATTTTCCCAAAATTTCCAATGCATTCACGGACCCAAGATGGGGAATCACTGCCTACTGCTTGTTATAGTACATTATAAGCTGGCTTGATATATTTGATTCACATCATTACATTTATTTTATTGTTGCACTGCTACTGGATTGAACGCCCTTTAGGTGCAGCTTACTTGTGTTGAGTAGTTACGCAAAGCCTGTTACAATTTTTGCCTTGTTTCATTGTCAGCGACGTTAGAGAAAATCTCAGCGAATAAATTTTTTAGCAACTGATGGATAATCCTATTGTGTCTGTATCAAATCAAAAACCTTTTAAATTTTTCACACTATATAATAAAGTAATACCGAAAAAAAGGTTGATCAAAGGTTTTTTAATTAAAATTTTTTTTTATTTACCTTGTGGTCATTAGCAGTGCCGCAATTAGCTGACACTTTTTGGGGGAACAAAATGATGGTATTATAATGAATATCACGGCCAAAGCAAACGATACAAATGACATATTGCAAACGTTTCGATAACTCCTGTTATCATCATCAGTGCATAGCAATAGAACTGCAGTGACCTTGCTGCAGGTTCTTATTGGTCATTCTCCTCGTTCTCCTGAATGACCAATAAGAACCTGCAGCAAGGTCACTGCAGTTCTATT
>Ga0210059_1016971_pt1 | contig 10442 bp, 7 predicted proteins | sample Ectturendosymbi2_FD_188042 | JGI IMG/M metagenome (GOLD analysis project Ga0210059, IMG submission 188042) | Ecteinascidia turbinata endosymbiont from Florida, USA - Sample 2 (SPAdes) (version 2) | ecosystem: Host-associated > Tunicates > Ascidians > Unclassified | place: Key West, Florida... | reverse complement strand
AAAAAAAAAAAAACTACCCACCTGCTCCCAATCCATGCCGCGCTAAGATTTTAGAACCCAATACGGCCCACGAGTGAAAAAGTTTGCGCACCCTGCCCTAAAATATCGGTAATTCGCTGTCAGGTAATTGTTGTTGAAACGAGCCACAACAACCACCAAGTTTTCCCGGGATCCGACACACTAGTTTGAATGCTTCTGGGCCGGAGATTGAAAAAATGCTACGCGAACGAATAGAGCGTGGTGATCGCCCAGGTCACTCAATGATGATCACCCAACTTTTGGATCAACAGTAGCGAACGTACTTGCTCGATGGTGTTGATATTTTTGACGCATTTGTCCACTCGAGCCCGTTCAGCACTCGTCAGAAAATGTGCTCGAATCCGGCACGGTATTTCGACGTGGCGGATCACCATGAGCTCACCGCTAGAACTGTCCATGCCAACAAACAAAGTTGCATCATCATCTTTTCCTGCACAAAACCCACACGCCAAATAACAGTTCTCAGTTTATTCATTTATTTTTGCAAAGTTAGTGATGTCACGATTTGTGTAAGCGATAGTTAAGTGAAACGGACGTCACCTGACGGCAAAAATACGTAGATAGAGAAAAAATTTTTTTAGTTTCATACAAATGCTATAATCCGAGTTCAAAGCGATTTCGATTCAGGCAGTCGTCAGACATTCAACGCTAATGTCAATGCATTGACATAGGATATGAAACAAATCAGCATAAACGTCAAATTGCCACTTATCAACCCCAACATTAGCGCTGCTTAATCATATCCTCCAACGCGATGTCTCTCAGCACCGAAAACGGTAGACGATGCGATGTATACGGAAGTAGTGCCACCAAAACTAGAAACACGGGTTTCAACTTTTTACGGTCATTCAGTCACAACGCAGGAATTGCAACAAGCCGCAGCAGCAATAGATTCCATCACCCGCTGGTTGAAATTCCTGGCTCGCTAACCTAAGCAACGTCCCCTGTTGACAGCACGAGGAATCTTCCCGGTAAACTTGACTTGGACAACACCGCCGTACTTCTGGGAGTTTTCTTCTTCAAATGAGGCGCTGCTTGAACTCCGCCGTGTCCTTTCTAGAATAAAGGCGAAGTTTTCGCCCTTCTGTCGCAAGCACACAACTTATAAAAATCAAAACTGATATAAAAAGTACAACTGAACATCACTTCCCCAGAAGTATATATCGCGTAAAATATCATTATTTTAAAACACGAGTACTTGCCAGTAAGAAACATGGCATCTTTTTCTTCGCGCTTTAATTTCCTCAGTTTCTTTTCCTCTTCTTCTCTTCTAGCCAGTTCCTCCTCGATTTCCTTTCTCTATACGAAACAGACTAAATTTATCAGAACAACAAACGAAGGTGCAGGAACAAGCATTTTGTCACTCTTCATTTATTTTTTAACAAAGCTTAGGGCAACCTTATCGGCAGATTAAAAGAAAGTTGAAGCCCTCACACTCAGACGCTTGTAAACACACTTAACACCATCCAAAGCATGCCGACAATTTCATGAAACAAAAATTTTGCGCTGCCATTCACTGGAAGCGCTCGGTTCACGCAGATTCATTTTGAATCAGGAGCACCGCTTGTCTTCAAACATCGACGCGTATTCTATACCTCTAAGATGTTCATGGTTTGAAGGTTAGCCGTAATAGCAGCGTTGTTTCGCCGACATCGGCACCCACCCTCCTGCAATGGCCCTGCCACGAAGAGCGTGGGTCTGGCTTAACCGCCTCCGCACCGGTGTCGGACGTTCCCGCTCCTGCTTACACGAATGGGGTATGGACCTTCTGCGGTTTGTGAGTGTGGCGCAGGAGAACAGACCATCGAACATGTTGCCCTCGATTGTCCAATCCTTCGACCTCCCTATGGGGTGCATTGCCTGAAGCTTCTGGATGACGAGATAATCGAATGGCTGCTCAACACCTGCCCCTAGCTAGACCTAGCAGTGGATTACAAGAACTCGCTCAAACGATGAAGAAGCGGTTTCTCGTGGCTGCTATAGTGGCCGTCCATACAAGCCTGTAGCAAATCGTGTGAAGTCATCCGCCTCTTATTTTGTCTGTGACGCACCGACCAGTTTCGTGGTTCCACGTGCTGCACTTCATTTATAGAACTTCTGCTGATGATGTCAACAGCTGCACCAGAACAATGAGCGCAATTTTATTCAAAAATGTGTTATTTTTGTTTTTCTTTCTAACATCAATAAATGCAGAAATATTTTAGTAATTTTAATTCACAGTGCTGTGGAACCCCGAAATCTCATTAAGATGGGAGACCCTGTGTTTCACAGAAAATTGTTTCAACCGGTCGTGTTTCACAGAAAATTGTTTTAACCGATCGACCGCTTGTTTTAACCGATCGTGCAGAAGTATTAACACACGAATCGAAGTCATGCCAGAATGCTGGTAAGGGGATAAATTTAAGCCAACGAACATTTAACAGCCCAAAAAACTGACGGAGTAAAGCCGAACTTTATTCAACGGGCCTCAACTAGAATACCGCAGCGAAACGAGCTGCGAGACAGAAAGTCATCTTTTTCTACTTTATGATGCAATTTAACTTTTTCTGTTGTAATACGATTAGTTTATGTTATTTTTTGCAGACTGCTGCCTGATGAGTACACGCGAAGCCTTGGAAGTCCTATTTCTAACAAGAGATACAAGTTGAAATCGTTGGAAGCAGTTTGGTGCTGTTTCTCCAACAAACAATCATGGCGCCCTACTGAAACACCTCCCGTTGAGAGCAGAGCGAATAGGAGCGCCGTATGTAAATCTGCAGGTCGGAAACTTAGACAAAGAGGGCAACGGTGAATAAACTAGGTCAAATAACGACTGACATTCTGTTTAGTCAATTGCCTGGAAAGCAAGAAAACGAAGAACAAAAATCAAGGTCTACAAGTTAACTATGACGTGTTTTGGTTTTGTTCGGGTGGAGAAAATAGCCACTGACATCATTTGCTTTTAAGTTTTCTGTTTGATAAAAAATTACGAAAATTTCGAAAGCGTTACTGTGCTACTCTACAGATCAAGCAAGTAATACAGCTTTAAGCTATTAATTTAGGGGGCCTGATTTTTACTGCTACTCAAACACAAGGCCAAAATCCACCACTGGTGAGGTAACTTTGCACCTGTTTCTCTTCTCTTCTTCGTTGAATTTCTCGTTTTTTCTCCTCTTCTTTAGCTTCTCTCTCCATCTGTTTTTGCTGATTCAGGACCATCTCCTCATAAACGGAAGTAAATTGTCGAATGTTGTGTTTGTGTAGGAATTCCTGGTATTTTTTTGACAAGCAGTGAACATACAGGCAACGAATCATTGTTTTTTACACTAATTTAAGCAACATGCAAACTTTAAGGAAAACAGTAACCCTATTAGAGAAGGGAGCAGATCTAGTTATACTTTCTCACCCAAAATGATCAAAGCCCTTTACACCCACAAGTCTTCTCATCAAATGCATTCTGCTTCAGAAAAAATGCTCATTTTCCTTACTTCTCTCCTACCATCCGAAATTCTGCAAACGTTATAACATGGATTGCCAGACTATGCTTAGTTCTTTAAGAAGTGCTTATTCGCTGGTTGTGTGCTTATTTTTACCTGACATCATAGAAACACCTCACTGCTTTTAATCATTTGCAAAACTAAACTAACCACCTTGAAATAGAAAATTATTGCCAGTGAGAGGCAACAAGAGCTCTCTCAAACAGAATGCTTTCAACTGCTGGTTATCATAAATTATTTGAATAATAGCTGATGATGCCTGCTGACAGTGCTGATTGGGCAAACCATTTACATTGTCAACAATCGACATATGATTCTTTGCTGTGAAAGGGTTTATTTTCAATAGATCCTATCATATGGACTTGGTCGTATTCTGTGGTTTCACAATTTCATTTATGCACAATCTGTTGCATATGTAAATTTTCATTTGCACTGTAAGTTGTTTGGTGCTTGAAATCTTTTTTCTGAAACATGCTTATCTTTTGCTCCAGAAAGATAGTAACCTTGGTTATAATCCAATAAGCATCACCACTGTCAGCTGCCCCTCCAGAAACAAGTCTGGATCTGCTGCTGACACAACATACCAATAAAGAATACAAACACAAGCAACACCAATGAATCTAAAAGTTATGCATATGCTTGAAAGTTCAACTCTATAAACACTTAGCAACTACATTCAGAAGTCCTGGTGAAAATGCAGTTGACTTCTTCAGCCAATACCTGAACTGTACAGCAATTGCTTCACAATCTTTCAAATAGTGGCATAACCATAGTACCACTACCAGACATGCAAATGAGAAGCAATACCACACACATTCAAAGAGCCTTTTAAGTAACATGCTGGAATACCTGAACAAATTGTGCCAACTGCAATACCATAACTTCACCCACTAAGACTTTGCTTAATTTGGAAATCTCTTCCTCCATATGTGAGACAGCATCGCTTGACAAACCATGGGGATTTTGAAATGTGATGACTGGTTCACTAAAACAGACACAATGAACTTACAATATATATTATCACAAAACATAGCTGTTCACCTTGTCAGTCAAAATCATGAGGAAAGCAAAAGATGGCATAGAATTTGCAGTCCTCAATAACAGCATTCTGCATGAAATTTTCTAATGTATACAACAACAGCAATTTAAAAGTCAGATTGTAAATTACTCATGGTCCTCTAAAGTAAAACATCAAGTAATTAACTGCCACTGCACATATCTAATGCAGGTGGTTTGAAACTGACAATAGCAGTTCCCTTCTAATGTCGCACAGGACTATTACAAAACAACTATATCACTGTCTTAGTGCTGGAACCAGGAGTGGGAAATTTTAGTGGTAGTCACATTGTTCTGTCAGTATACCCAGCAAAGGGCCAGTTTCTGCAAATTATACTTTTTATCTAACATATGAATCTTTTTTTATTTTTTAACTCTTTCGCGTCCGGTAAGTTTCGAGGATTTCACACCAAAAAAATGGATCGCACGTGGCTTTGTGCAAATGTTACTCTGGCACCGAAAGCAGTGGAGAGCTGTTCAAATGCTCAAAAGACTCGGCAAGTCTTCTAGTCTGCACTAAAAAAAAATTTTTGGTTGGGGGTTGTGGATTTTTTGTGAGTGACGTTATAAGTGGAGGACTTTTAGGCCACCTTGGCCCAAACCATTAGGTGGTAGCATTTTGCTGAAGTTTTTATTGGAAACTAGGCTACAATCCGAGTCTTTTGATACTTTGGATGACCTGCTGGGGTTTCACATTCAAAAGTTATGATCTAAAGTAAACAAAATATTTAATTAATTGGTTAATTACATAATTAATTAATTTTCTTATTTTAGATCATATCTTTTGAACCAGAAACGCAAGAAAGTTGATCAAAGGCTCAAAAGACTCAGACTCGAGCCTAGTTTCCAATCAAAACTTCAGCGAAATACTTTTGGCCTAGTGGTTGTGCCCTTGGCCAGGTAACATGAGCGAAAATGGGACAAAAACTACTTCACTTATGATGTCAATCACAAAAAATCTGCAACCCTCAAACCAAAAAAAACTTTTTTCGAGTGCAGACTAGAAGACTTGCCGAATCTTTTGAGGGTTTGAACAGCTCTCTAGGGCAATCACCGGAGGAGCTATGTCATTGGTAAGGCAACCCAAAACTGCTGGTTTTAGGGCAATTTCCAGGTACAAATATATCGTAGACCGGCCGTCAAGGTGCTAATATATTAATGTTTTTATTATTCAAACTTAACTTATTTCATTTTATCGAGAGGATGGTGTTTTATTACACGTTGCTGATGTGTTATATTATTAGAATAAGTGTGAATTGTGTACAGAAGGACTGCAAAAACTGTTAAGCGGATCACTTGAATCAATGTACATTGATAACAATCTGCATTGATGCAGTATGTGTGTTGAACAAATGTGTTTCAGGATTTTCTACTTTGCCAGTGCCAAATGCAATTGACTCAGCAAGATTTTTTTAACCTCCCTAATGTTTGAAGACATAATTTCAATCTTAAACTTAACAACTAAATCACCTAAATGCTGCAGCATCGCTGAATAGCATTGTAGTTCAGATTCGATGAGGAAAAATTAAAATCAAGATGTCACAAATCTTGTTATGACGTTATAATTGCCTTACATATGTCTGAAGGCAATTTGCTAAAATTCGTTTTTTTGACTATTAGAAGGTGTATCATTGAAATTATGGCTGACACAACCCCCAAAAAGCATGAAGGTATTCTTACTCTATATAGGCACTGTCAGAAGACATCAAGGGAGATTGCAGGTATGGTTGGGGTAAGTCAGTCCACAGTTTGTAGAATTATTTGAGACTTTAGCGAAACTGGGACAACCTCTCCAAGATGCAAAGGGAAATGTGGCCGAAAGTGTGAAACGTCTGCTGGGGATGATAAAATGCCATATCACTCAGTGTTGCTAATCCCAGGAAGACTAGTAGTGATTTACAAAGAGACATGATGACTTATGGAATTCATTTAAGCAACACTTTAACAAAAAGACGTCTCATTAAAGCTGGAAGAGTTGCTTGAAAACCTCTGACAAAGCAACTGCTAACTAAAAAAATGAAGAGTAAAAGACTTGCTTGGGCTAAAGAATACAAAAACTGGTCTTTGGCTGATTGGGAAAAGGTAATGTTTTCGGATGAAACTGATTTTTTCGTCGGAGGCAAGCATCCTCGCTTTGTGAGGAGGAGTGCAGGAGAAAGGGTAAAACCATGCCACCTCAACCAATAGGCAAAATATCCCCCAAAAAATGTTTTGGGGATGTTTTAGCTACAAAGGCGTAGGACCGCTCTTTCCTGTCCAGGGAATGATGAAAAGTGACCAGTATATAGAAGTTCTCCAACGAAGATCGAGTCCAGATATGCAAAACGCTTTTTCTAATGGTGAGGGTATTTTTCAACAAGATTTAACACCCTGTCATTGTTGAAAAAAAGTGAAGAAATTTTTATCTGACAATAACATTGCAGTGTTAAAATGGCCTGGTAACTCACCTGACCAAAATCCGATTGAGAACCTGTGGGTTATAATAAAAAAAGAACTGCAGAAATATGACTGCACCACAACAACCAAGGTCATTGGGGCTATAATTGCTATATGGTACAGGGGGGAGAAATCACCAAAATGTGTGAAAAATTGGTGGAATCTATACCTACGCGAATTAGACAAGTCATCAAGAACAAAGGAAGCCATATCAACTACTAAGGCTATTTTCAAAGATGTGCTATTGAAATAAAATCATAAAAACTGAAAAATTGCTTGTTTTTTTGTTTGAGTCAATTAATTCGGATGGTACTGTATTTTATAATACATCTTCATGGTGTGAGGGCACAGTCCCAAATCGTGATTGTTTTGCTTTGCAGTTTAGGCTTACGTTTTATCAGCTGTTTACACCTACCAGGTCAGTGTGGTTTAACTATTTTTGACCTATGGGCTATTTTTCAAAACTGTGACAACTTGCAGGCCACTTCCCATAAAGTGATGCATAAAACCACAGATTCACAACTTTTGAAACTAAAAAAGTGGAGATAAGTGAGTGCGTCATTAAAACTATTACACAACAGCGAAAAGCAACTTATTGCAAATTTCTATCAGAGGGATGCCTGTGGTCGAAGTTTCTCTGACACTATTGTTCCTTTATCAATACCAGTGTTAGTGGTAGCGATTTGGAGAATGTCATCCAGTGTTCCATGGGCCATTCCAACTGTTTTTAGATTTAACTTGCTTCATAGATAGAAAATGTAGGCCAGGCTACTCTCACACATGTATACGTGCTTCTAAACATGAGTGCGTTTTTAGCACAAAATCTTTCAGTTTGAGCAACTTTGCTGACTAATTTGCAGAAGCTCTCTATAGTGTGCAGGTACGGGCAATCAATTTTGCTTGGGGGCCACTTTGAGAAAACCGCATTTAGCAGATACATAGACAAGACTTATTTGGTGGTATTGAGTTTATTGTGCCAGATGTACTCTTCAAGACAATGAATGCTGGGGCACAGAAAAAACACGGAGGTTCTCCAAGCAAGTTCACGAGCGGGTGGTTAGCCAAGCGCTGTACCTTCTAATTTGATCATAAAATAAATATATACAACGAACACAATAATTATACACAGAAAAGGTATTATTTATTGTTTTGTGCAAATGCACTTTATCCAGCGCAAGCAACTCAGTGAGACAAATGGAACTTCACACGCTTTTCAACAAATTTCAGATTTGAAGATTTTTCCTGAATGCTTCCACGGGACACATGCAGCCCATAGGGCTGTAGTTGGACCATACTGTACAATGTTAGGAAAAGATCAAATAAGGTCTCCAATGTCCTGCCAAATAACATGGGTTTATTTCCATTGAAGCTATGTATTTATGACAAATTTCTCATATATATATATTGAAAGGTGCAACAGGTAGCCTCAGAAATTTTTGTTGCATAATCTGAGCAAAATATTAGTCAAACGTTGTGTTTCAAAAACAGCATAAATAGACAGTTGATGACCCTGTTTGATGCACATTAAATCTTATATTATTTTCTTGTAATTCACTTTTACATCATGATGCAAAAACATCAGAGATATATATTTTAGCAACCTCATCTTGTTAGACAGCACTTCCCAGATGCAGTTGTGCAGCTGATTGTCAGCATCAAATTTGTAAAGATAAGTACATTTGGATGAATAGAGTTGTTGTTGCTGTACAGCTGACTTTTGTTGTTTGCTGAACACAATATGTATTTTTTTAGCACCGCATTTGCAGGAAGAAAAAGCAATTGTGATGTAATAAACGTGCTGTGACCAAAAGCTAGTGACATGATGGAAATCTTTCTTTGTGTGTTTCAATGATGTGACTGGTACCACTGGTTGTGTTAGGCTACTAGACAAATTTGATTGGGTCTTTGCCTTCAGTCACCTGCAGAAACTCTGGTTTTATTCTGAAAAGTATATGTTATCAAAAGTTGCTCTTCCATGACAGACACCCTTTTGCCAGGCTAGATGTACCACTACTGCTGGAACATGTAATAGACTGATGCAAAGTTTACATACCAATCAGGGTATCTTGAAGGTAATTTCACTTTCATCTCTACATGAACATGAACTTGTTTTCTTTGGCTCATACTTTCTTGTGGCTGCAGTTTCAGTATGAATTCGGGAGGTCTTGACACCTGCCAAGATTTTACAAATGCAGTTCAAAGATGATATCTTGTTTGTTGCAAAAATATATCAACACATTTGCAATAGCACAAAGTCCATCACCACCAGATATGGTAGACTAGTTTTTTGTGCTGTAACTAGTATTGACTTTTCTTTGTTGATGAGAGCTGAAATAACTTGTATCTTTGTTAAACTATGACGTAATATTACCGTAGCACAAAATACCAAAAACTGTTCAGGTACATTTAAAAGACAAGTTTTCACGCAAAGTACCATAGGGTTTCAAGGAATCTGCCTGCCATGCTGTGCTTTTATAACTCTGCAAGGCTTCTGACTGCACTTTTCAAGTTTCATAGTACCACAAGGGCAAAACAGCCACTTCTGCTCACAGAGCATTTTATTAGGAAAACTGTAAGCTTCTGCTTATAATTTACAGGACTGAAGATGCATAGTTGACAGAAAATCGATAGTCAACCTGGGATACATGTACCCTTAGTGGTACATTTGCTTATCTAAAGGGGTACATTTAAGGTTAGCAATAAAAGGGAAAAATATAGATTTCCAAATTTTTATACATATATATAACTTTGAAAGAATAAATTAACTTTCAGATATAAAAATAGAGTATACCTTTGAAGTTCTAAAAATCTAAAAGTTCTACTTAAAAGTCAGTGGATTTTTGCTATTTTTCTCAAGGCATTTAGATATTTTCGGACTGCATGCTCATCTGTCAAAATGCTGAAGGGGTACATAGTCAGAGAAAGGTTGGAAAGCCATGGTTTAACCAATAGGCAATTAACCGGATTTATCTGTGTTAGTCATGTTCAAGTTGTCAAGTCACGACAAACTACAAAATAAAATATTTTCATGAGTAGCTTTGCCGCAACAGTACCGTTGTTACTTCTTTCCATTTTTCAACCTCAAGAAGTAAAACTTTCTATTTTGTTTTTCAATACAAACTAAAATACTTGCCGCATCCTTTGAGGGTTTGAACAGCTTTCTAGCTCAATTGCCTAGCAAGTTATGGAGTTGCAAAGACTTTCCCAATGTGGGCAAATTATGCTTCTATCGTGACGTCACGTGCCATCACCATTGGCGCGTATCCAGCTGAGTCATGTGACTACGTATGCTTCGCGCCACTACGTCACTACCGAAACAGCCGGTTGCGTTTTTTTCCTTTTTACAGCGCTTTTCTCCTGAATAACCAATAAGAACCTGCAGCAAGATCACTGCAGTTCTATTGCTATGCACAGAAGATGATAACAGTTGTTATC
>Ga0210059_1016969_pt1 | contig 10442 bp, 8 predicted proteins | sample Ectturendosymbi2_FD_188042 | JGI IMG/M metagenome (GOLD analysis project Ga0210059, IMG submission 188042) | Ecteinascidia turbinata endosymbiont from Florida, USA - Sample 2 (SPAdes) (version 2) | ecosystem: Host-associated > Tunicates > Ascidians > Unclassified | place: Key West, Florida... | reverse complement strand
AAAGCATAAAGATCACAAATCGTAAATCCAACGTCAATCACCGGGTTCTTTGTCGGCATCGGCGAGTGTTGCAGAGTGTGCCAGTCCGCCACCCATTCCCAAACATTACCCACCACGTTGTAGAGACCGTATTTGTTGGGCACGTACGCGTCGACTGGTGCGGTCGCGACGTAACCGTCTTCTGCGGTGTTCGATTTCGGAAAGTCGCCTTGCCAGATGTTGAGCCTGGTTTAGAAAATACGCAAATAAACAACAACACCGCTGCGGATGGAAAAAAGCTTGTGCTTTTCGTTCGCCATCAAATGTCCAGACCGGCACTGATGACGTTAAGATGATGACCAAAACGACATTAATGTTAAAAATTTACGATAGTTTTCGACGTCACAGCGTTAAAACGCAAAACAAGATCGAACTTTTTCACACTGACATCGTTGGTTCGAGCGACACTTCCGTCTAATCTGAGATAGCAACCATACGTTGCTGCCGAAAGCACAAAAATTAAGAGTTACTTTTCAGAGTTTCTTCTTAGCATCGAGACTCAGCCACACACTAAAAAATAACAAACTCTTTGATTTATAACAAGCAGCGAGTTGACAGACGAGTTGAAAATAATAAGTAACCCGATTCGGCGAATCCCAGTGAGTTGAAATGTATACTTTTGGGGTTTTGATGGATTGCCAAGCATTGATTTACCGATTGCACGCTGCTGAACATGTGCGGGACATTTCTCAAAAATATTTTCTTTGTTTAAATTCAAATGCAGAGAATCTCACCAATTAGGGTTCACGGGCATCAAAGTCGATCTTTATGGTTTTCTTACTAAAAACTCGAGCACTGGTTTGCAGGTGCGCATCGCTTTGATCGGCGACAGTGCGAATCGCATGTGAAGGTGTGCTGCTGTCTGCCGTTGCACAGACAGAAAACCAGACCTGAATTCATCCTTCGGCTTGAACTTGTTTCCCCACGGAAAGATCCGCCTCTCCAGCCCTCCGCGCGCAGCTCTTTCCCACTCCGCTTCGGTGGGAAGGCGCTTTCCGGCCCATTCGCAGTAAGCTTTTGCGTCGTTCCATGAGACGTGCAGGACTGGATGCGTTAGCCTGAAAGAAGAAAGCGTTAACCGGCAGGGATTTCATTCCAGTGCGTTAAACCAAAATGTTCGTTGAATCTGCAGCGACGCGAACCACGCACAGCTGAGCTCGTATCGTTGAACGTGCCGCTGCTTAACAAAGACAAGTGACTGGTCTTCACAAAGCAGACGGTGTTGAATCGGCCGGCAAACCGATTTGAACGCTGTTCTCTTTTTTTTTGATAGATCTTTAAAAAGAAAGTATAACTTTAGAAAGTTTACTTGTCTTTGATGTCGGTGTCAGGTCCGGCCGGATGGAGCCAATCGGCTCCATCCACAGGCAACCACCAGGGCGAGCCTGCCACGGCTTGCACAATTCCAGAAAGTGTCTTCTTGCTGATCAATAGCTCGAGAACAAAAGAATTCCCGAACTTCTCTGCCTCAGTAATGTAGTCGGTATCTTTGACAAAACGCGCGAATTCGATGTTGCTTGCTTCGTATGCGTCCATGTAGAAATCGTCCAAAGTAACGCTGTATAATTAAAGAACAGTATCCTAATTCCTAAACGGAAGAACCGTGGGCCACGACACGAACGAAGGTGTTTTGTTGACGTACTGGATAATACGTACCATAAAGCCTACATTACCTTTAACACTTGAGATCTAAATTAGGTGAGACCACAGGGTTCCCACGCAATTTTGAATATAAATTTCGAGACTTAACTTTTCCGAGTAACATAACCATGTCGAATACAGGCACTGCAATGATTAACACGATGAAAGTCAAATTATGAATCTTATCAAAAATATCAGAATAAAATATTATCAGAATGCATGTCAAAAGATCAAGTCTGGAGAATTAATTCCTTTTTCCATACTAACAGACCAAAACAAAGTTTTTCTCCAGACTTTCCAGGCCGGAAAATGACGTAATTTTTTTCCATATTTTTCAACACACCGCAGGAATCCCGAGATCTTGATTAAGCCCACAAAACGATTCTAGATAACAATTCGACACAGCCTTTAACATTTTCTAAACCAAAAAGTACTGTGACAACAGACAGATCAAAGTAAATCCGAAGTGTGTAGAACCTTCAAGATACCAATTGAGAAGAAGCGTTAAGCACAAAAGAATGAAGATGCATAAATAATTCACTGCACAAACCTATCTGAAATGCTTCAAAATACCGAATCCGTACTTTAAAAAGGTTAGGAACATTGTGTTACACTAAGCAAAAAAGGGGATAATGGCAACTTTACAAACTGTGTGCTTTTATCTGCACATCTCAGATGTAGTTGCGACGGAAATCTCCTGTCTAGTTCGAGACCTGGAAAATTGTCGTATTAAACCGGATTTATTTTTAATTTATGCAAAAAAGACCTACCAACACGTGTGAGCTTCAATATCACGGCATTTCACCCAATTCTGTCACATTTCTGATTTTTCCTTCAGCAAAAATTAGAAAACAACGAACAGTGTAGGTATACATGTAAATTTCGTTGTTTAATCCTGATGCGTTAGGGTGTGAAGACATAAAAAAATGCAAAGCCATTTACAGGAAGTACTGTATTCGGATTTTGAGACAAAGGACTCGTTTTTCAAAGCCTTGAAACAAAGATAACTGTATGCTTCAAGACGGATAGTCACAAAAAGAGGTCTCGGGACGGAGACCAGATTTCGACACCACGCATCATTGCTGATCATATTCTTACTTTCTCGCGGGACCCTCTCCGTCTTTGGTGATCTGCTCATCTGTTCCCATGATGAACGTTCCACCAGGAATATGCTGCATTCCATGGTAACGATTGCCATCAGATGCATCATAGTCATCAACAAAACTTAAATCTTTTGTTTTTTCTGAGGCAGAAAGTTTTTTATCCGAAGTAATTGACCTAAGTTTAGCAGAAGGATCGGAGTTGTCTGATTCAATCTCTATGGTAACATCATCGAGGTCTTGACGATCCTTTGTACCTCCACAACAGGTCTCCTGAGAACCTGTACAAATACTTCGCAAATAAACAGAAATGAAGTTTCCTTTAACATCCCCAAAAACAATCAAACAAGACATGGTTGAAGGAACTTTCGCCCATCGATACTTTCGAGAGCTACAACTGTTTCAAAATCGCTTTTCATAGACATACTTAAAAATGTTTTACTGGTTGTTGGATGTTTCCCACAGAATATGATCTAACTGTCAGGAAAAAAGCAAGAAAACATTTTTTTGGGTCTAATGTAAGTTCAAATAAAAACTATTTGCAAGACGTAGTTGAACTTACAAATAAAACCTTTCTGTGACTTTGTGCATGTAAGCAATTTCTGTATATGGTGCATCAAATACAGTTTTAGGAAAGTTATACCTAATATAGTCTGTTTCATGGTACACTTTGACAAAAAAGAGATTCAACACATTAATGAGCTGTCAATTAAGAAGCAAATATTGTAATGGTCTAAGATAAGTGAAAAAGCATAATTTTATTTGGAAGGCAGTTTTACAGATAGATTAAGCACGAGGTGGTTTGAGCTTGCCCGCATCAGAGCCACAAAAATTTGGCTAATTTTGAGCCACATGATTTTAAAATGCCCTGATAATTCATATTTGATTGATTAATGCAAATTCTCTTTTCTGTTCCTTATGGCCGCAGCCTTATGACTGCATCAAATAGTGCGTAATATATAGACTGCTGTGCAATCATCCCAATAAACCATATTAATCACCCTGGTTTGCACAGAAATTGATGTTGTATGGGAGTATGTCCCTAACTTATCACAATCTCCTCTTTCATTTATAAAGTGTAATTATTACATTTGTTTGTGTGGCTTACATACTGATGAAAAACATGCAATGTAATGACTAATGCAGAGGTTCTTAAACTTTTTTAGTCGTGCCCCCTTTAGCATTAGCAATTGTTACTCGTGCCTCACCTAATCTCCAAATCAAACACAAAAAGCAGAACAACAATTAATTTGCATTTGCCATTTCTAAACACTCCATGCAGAACAATAGTGCATTGGCTTTTATGAGCAAATATTGCTATGTCAGAATTTTGCCGATACGATACATCAGCAACATTGCCAATATATATCGGCATGTTGATCCATCAGTCAAGCTCATTAAAAGTTCAGCATTTTTACATTTTTCATTCCACGCCTAAGGTTTTATATATCCTTACAGCTAATGCACATGACAAACATTATCAGTAAAACACAACACATGTAATGGATCACTGCAAAACAATGAGAATGTTATGATGACATAGAACACTTTTTTCAGGAATCATGGAGATACTATGGAACTGCACTGTAGATAGCACTGGAGCAGAAGAAAGAACAAAACTGCAAAACTGAAACAATGCTAGGCATTTCAAATCAGAAACATTTTCTGAGCAAAGCCCTAGGCAAAACAAACAGGATGTACATTTTAAGTACCTTCTTGGTCAGAAGAATCCACAAGCAAGAACATTATGCTGAAGATGAAGATTATAATTCCTCGGCATAAAGTTCCATGCATACTGGTATGGTAGTTGTAAATTTTGAATGCAATACCAATTGGTAACACGCACTTAAAAGCTGTTTAGAAAAAGTTTGTTAATTATTAATTAATGCATATCACACAAAAAACTAATTAGACAATAGATAAATTAAGGTGCAAATAAAATTTGACCAAATTATTTAAAAATGCAACAATTTTACTTTTATTACTGCAGCCAGAAAAGGGCTTGCCAACCATCAGATAACTCACTTTGCCAATGTTAGCAAACCTGCTAAATTTCAGTGGCAATGGAGCAAAATCATCAAGACACTACAAGGCCGACACAGCTGTATCTGATGTCAAAATGTTTTACTAGGAGATCCATTTCCCATCAATTATGCATTTTTAGACCAGTAAATTTCAAGTAAAAGCTTACAGGTGAAATGAGGAAAAAGACAAACGGATGATATAAAGAAAGTGTGCACACTAATGGAACAAAAGTTCAAGTTTGGTTTTTCTTTTTAGTGACAAAACTTATGGTAGTGAAAACTCAGTGTATTAGCAGGGTTGATAAAAATCATCTTTTTTTGAAAAAATCACAAAAATCAGATTTTTCTTTATTTAAATCAGGTTTACCTGATTTTAATGACTTTTTTGAGTTAATGTGTAGGCCGCAGGGGTGGCCGTCAACACTATTAATTGTAAAAAATTTGTTTCAATATAACTTTTTGTGCCTTGGTTTTCGCAGTACAGCAACTAGAAATAGCTGAACTTTCATTCAGATTTTCTTTGCACTTCTGCGCTATCCCATAAGGCAAATCAGTTCATAATACCAGCACTGGTATGCAGAACGAAATATTTATTGAAATGACAGGACCATACTCAAACCATTGGTTTATCAAATCCATGGACACTGAACGGCATGTTACAAAGCTTGTACATAAATACAAGGTGCAAAGTCGATGGTTAAGATTAATTGCTGCTATGCAGCTTTCATTAGTTCAGGTTCTGCAAAAGTATGATTTATCTGTTATTATGAATCAAAAATATGTTCTAAAACTACTAGATGTCTACAGCCAACAGTCTACATATTTGATGGAATTAACATTTTACTTTATGCCTGTTTTTTTCTTTCACTGACACATTTCAGTCACTTTTTTTTGCTGAGACATTTTGCTCAATGACATTTCAGTCGTTTGTCCCATTGTACAGTAGAATATGTCTAATTTGTCATCGTTTAATTCAGTCGCTCCCGAACTGTGGTACGCGTACCACTAGTGGTACACGAAGGCCTTCTAAGTGGTACATGAGACCCTTCTGTTCTTCTACACAAAAAGAATACATTCTGTTTTGACTTATCGGGTTCTGTTAATAAATTCCTGCATTTTTGTGTACTTCCCTTATTAGTTTTGAAAAATGGCCATTATCATTTCTCACAGCCATGTTGTTCATGCCGCATTTGCATCAAGTCTGGTTTGCCAAACTTTTGATCGAATTATATTGGGTAGATTGAAAAGTTTTCAAGGTGGTATGCAGTGAAAATACAGGGCCCACAAATGGTACGCAATCAGAAAAAGTTTGGGAACCGCTGGTTTAATTCATCAGTTCGTTACCTTTTGGTCAGTCCCGGCAGACCCCATCTTTTTGTGTACATTTCTGTTCACCTAATTCGCCACCATCTAATTCGTCAATTTGCTCAATCTGTCACCTCATTATATTCCTTAGAAGCATTTTGGTTATCTAATATGCCATTCGCAGTTTTGCTTTTGATGTCTAAGCAGCTAGTACATGTGGGAATTCAAACAAATTATGGCTGGTATTCAGAAAGCTGGATTGAATCTTGGATTGAGGCTATTCTGGGATTGGATCTGATTTCGTATCAGAAAGTGCAATCCAATCCTGAATCAAGCAATCGTGGGTCGAAGCTTGAGCCACAATCCTGAGGCGAGATTTGTTTCAGAAAGTCGGATCGCTGCTCAATCCGGGTTTGAAAATTACTCTTATCAGAGTCGATTTTGATCCTGCTTTCAGGGTGGATTGAGCACTGGATTAGGATGCCAGCAGGTCCAGCAATTAATTGGGACTGTCATGCATGTGCCTTAGATGCGTGAAGGTAACAATTAGGCACTTGTTAAAGATTAGACCAAACAAAGGTCTTTATCTGGCCCGGTTTTCTTATTTGCATTTGTTTTTTCAATAGTTCTAGTTAGGCTAGTGCAGGATTGGAAACTTGGGTGGAATGAAAAATTTCAACAAAATATAATTGGTTGACACTGCTCAAAGTTTGTCTGAAATTAGCCTCCACAGCTGCCATAACATTCAAGAAATAGGCTTGGGTTTCCTTGTTGCAACATTAAAAAGGAAATGTAGGCTATTGCCTGTTCTAAACCACCCGCATTACAGACCTGCAGTGACAGCGTTTGATATTTTATCATCGGCTGTAATGCCTAGGCTTGAGTTTCCTTGTTGACAGCAACAGCTAGTTTGCAAATGGGAAAAATGGGAAATGTGAGGCAGATGCTAAGGAAAACTGAAGCAGTTGGTTTCTAACAATGTCCTTGCACAGCCTAGCATATCTTTTTTCAGATGTGTTATTAAGAACCAAGTTCCAAGTAATAAATTATCAAATTTCAAGTGTTTGTCTGCACAGTGTAGAGGAAAAATAATGTACCATTAGTTGCACAAAATGTGTGGGAGAAACTTTGTCGCATGAGAGATGTTTGGGTAAATTTTACAAAAATCAGGCAAAACATCTTTCCAATTGCCTGCTGCACAATGTCTCAAGCTGTATATAGATCATCCTGTAGGGTAGGGGTGTGGAGCCTATTAACTATCACGGACCACATGATTTGTTCATTATCACTGGCAGGCCACAAACTCCATTTTATCCTAAATTTCTGCCTTTACCTAACTATGAGCAAGAGTGACTTCTTTTGACTTACTACCTAAGTACCTGCTTATCATGTAGCTGCGTATTGACGCAATTTTGTATCTACTTTTGTAACTAAAATTCTTATGCGGGCTGTAACAAATGTTCAGCATGTGGGCCTCAAGTCCCCATCCCTGATGTAGGCCATAAACAACCTTACAGATGACACTTCTACATTTCATTTCCCTTTAGGGCATCATCTTTAATCACACTGATGTATTACAAAAACTGCTAATATCAATTAGGATGTCTGATGTTAGAACCACTGTTTAGCCTCAATGGTTTGACTTATGAAATTACTGCTCTATTGCAAATAAATTTAACTAGTTGAAAGATGCTATGCATGCAATCCTAAATGAAGTTAATGCTTTAAAAATAGCTGCCACAGAATTTAAAACCACAGGTTTAGAAGCCATCACTGCTACCACACTATAAGCAAAACCTAGGAGCCTACACACTGCAAGTGATGCAGTGCAAAATAACAACATATAGTTTCAATTTTTTGTGAGTTCACACAATTTCAAAGTGCCCAAAAAAGGTAGGCTATGCGCATACTCATTACTGCACTGTAAGCAAATCATGTTCGAAGTAGGCTACAAGCGTGCTTATAACCTATGTAAAGCAAAGCACTTCAAAGTTTAGTATAGGCGTATAAGCCTGCATTAGCAAAGCAATAGGTAGCCTATCCTTTATGCTGTTTGCTCAAACCAAACTTCTGGAAAAAATTTATACTGTATTGCTCACGTTTGATTTTGAATGAGAAAAGGTACAAAATATGATACACCCTCATGCAATTAAAAAAATGAAACCTTGACCTAGGCCCAGACAGTGCACAATCAGGAAGCTGAACCACAACAACAGATGGCCTGATGTTGATGACTTAGTAGAAAGCAAGTTTCTGCGAAAATCAATCCAGGATTTGCAAGATACACGGTTGATTGATCTCCGATTCTCTCAATCCACCTTTCTAAAATGAAATGTTTTCTGAGCCTTAATCCGGGATCGGCGTAATCCGAGATTGACCGCCGATCCTGATCCAGCTTTCTGAACACCACCCCGCACCTCACAATTTGTTTATCGAATTTGTACAAGATGTGCAACACACGAGCCGACTCTCCATTGAGAGAATGCAGGAAATCCTTAAGTTTATTAAAGATTCAATAGATGTTAGATTAAAGGGGTCTCAATAGAGTAGAGGAATTAATTGTTGTATCCAACCATAACGCTGTAAGCTTGTATTTTACTGCAAGTAAAAGCACTATGTATACGATTTACTATGATATACGAGCTTGTATGATTGAGTTTTCACCTGTTTGCATAATTCATCACTTTTTTCTAATCCCATGAGGTGACGAATTTGACAAATTCTGTTATAGCATTAAAACTTAATGTAAACAGTATTTACTTGACTGAAAAAGACTGCATTTACATAAATTTTTCAGTCATTAAAAAAAATTGGTTTACAACTGAAAAATGACCAAAAAAATCTAGTGTTGCAATCGGAAATCCCGAGCGGCAAGTGCGCAAACCTTCATACCATGGAAGTAAGCAACAACAGAGATCATGCTCGCAATCTCTCTTACTATTGCTTGCTCGCGCTACATATATAATGGTGTTATTCTTCACGCACATCCCGTTCGTGGTGAATCACACAATCAACGCAACAACACCGGAGAGGTTGCAACAACATCCCTTCCTTTTTGCAACAAACCACACCGATCGCATGTTCTTTGTGTGAAGGCTGAACTCCGCACGACCTTCACATCCTGGTTACAGCACCATTTTGTTGCGATCGGAAATTCCGAGCGGCAAGTGCGCAAAGCTTCGTACCGTGGAAGCAAGCAACAATAGAGATCATGCCTGCAATCTCTCTTACTATTGCTTGCAAGCGCTACATATATAATGGTGTTATTCTTCACACACATCCCGTTCGTGGTGAATCACACAACCAACGCAACACCACCAGAGAGGTTGCAACACTAGCTTTATGGCAGTCTACACATTTAAACTTGTTGCATTCAAAGAGTAACAGTCAGTAAGCGTTAGTGATTTCAGTCCACATGTAATTTAATTTTTGCAGATCGCTGACATAGAATCTGTGACCTCACAAACGCTGTGATTAATGATACTTTAATTGATTTTAACTTATGTTGTCATAAGAATTCTCTGCCTTTGACACTAATATAAGTAAAAACCTATTAGAATATTAAATAAACATATCATAGAAATCACACAAAGCTTCAAAACTACATATGACTTTTGTTGCTAGATTTTTTTATTTTTATTGCTTGATGTAAATCAAGATTTAAATCAATCATCCCTTGTACCTAGTCATAACACGCCTACCCACTTTTCATCTATATCAAGATGGGTGATAAGGCAACAAATACAGATTTCTCAAAGCCTTATAACCAGACCAACAACTCAGTAGTAACTGTACATTTCAATAGACCTGCCAGTTTGTAGCAATAATGTTGCTTAACACACATATATATATTCAAGTGTGTGTAAAAGATTCATCCGATGCAAGTATCAGCTTCCCAACCTTTTTAGTGTCAATGACCCTTTTAATAATTTGGCTGAAATCTGTCGACTCCTTTAATAAAAGGAGTTAATGCCGTTATGCACAAGTGGTCTCTGCCAGCGCTCCCATTCAGTATTTTTTATTAAACCCAGATTGTACGTGAAAGAAACCCATTTATCTGCCAAAAAAACATGAATGTTAATTTGCAAAAACATTTGGTTTGTTTTTACCAAGCCCACTGCATTCTCATTGTTCATTACCGTCACGTTACTGGTGGTGGACAAATAAGGTTTCAAACACTAAGCTCCACAAACAAGCAGACCTGCAGCCACCCAGTGACCCACTGCTATAAAAAAGCCAGATTTTCAAACTCTGGCTTTAAAAAAGCTAAACTAGCAACCCTGTTTGCCAAAGCCAAGCTTTTCCTACAGAAAAAAAGCTAGTAAAGCAAAGT
>Ga0210059_1016968_pt1 | contig 10443 bp, 4 predicted proteins | sample Ectturendosymbi2_FD_188042 | JGI IMG/M metagenome (GOLD analysis project Ga0210059, IMG submission 188042) | Ecteinascidia turbinata endosymbiont from Florida, USA - Sample 2 (SPAdes) (version 2) | ecosystem: Host-associated > Tunicates > Ascidians > Unclassified | place: Key West, Florida... | reverse complement strand
CAGCTTGATTGTGGTGCTACTGGAAAAGCTCTCATGTTTTCCAAGTTATTGGTAATTGCCGCAGATATGCTGAGTAATGCCTGTGAAAAACATGCCGGAAGAAACATTGGTTGTGTAGTTAAGATAAATTTTGAGTAAAGCTACACCGAAAAAAAATTTCGTTCTAGTGTACAGCACTGGCCAAGCCAGTGATTTCAGATCGCAGCACTCACTCGTTTTGCGTTTTCTCTTGATCGCGGTGATTTCTATTTGCCTTCCATTCAGTCGAAATATTTTCGGTAATTTCGCCGCCCTATACAGAGCGTAGATAATGAAGATCATGGGAGGAATACCGGTAATGATGACCTATAACAACCAACAAACGTATACGAAAAAACAAAACTTTAAGAATCCAAATTTCACCAAGTTTTGTGTGGACAATCGAGTTTTAACTTATGTTAACTAAACACTTTTCGGAGTTGTCGTATAGTTAGAAAGAACCGATCAGTTATAAGTATAACCACGGACAAATATGTATTTTTTTTAATTTAAACCCAGTTTCATCTTTTCAAAGTGTCACAAAATCTTGACAAGACGAAAACAAATGATGTTTGAAAATGTGGGTTCTTGGACATAATCTCTGCAGAACCATTCCGTAGTCGGACATCTTGTCGCCACAAACAAGTACGAACAAATATGAGGTAAGTTACACTTGGTCCAACACTGCCTTGCAACAAAATCGACATGTCAGTATCACCTCATTTCGTTATGGCAATTTGGCCTTGTGATGGTTGATCTTTCATATTAAGGAACTGATTGCTGCCGAAATATATTTGATCAGACAGAATGGTAACAAGCATCACGTGCTTTAACATTGTTCAAACGGACAGTGTTAAATACCTTTTTGTTGAGCTAAGACGATTCGTGAAACGTAGCCTATACTTCACATTGACGACAAAGAATTATAAACAAAATCACTGAAACTAACCAAGATCCCTGAAGAAAAACTATAAGCTTTTATCAGCATTTTACGCTTTTTTGGAACGCAAACCAAACTTAATTTCATCTGTTTGCACAAATTTATACTACAAATGAAGTTGTTTCAAAATAAGCACTGGAAGCTTTGAGTATGCATGGAACCATCGATTGGAATGTTTAAATCAGATCAAGAGTTGTACTGCACTGAAGCTTTCTGAATGGGCGTACTGAATAAGCCTCTTTCATTGTGTTTGCAAATATTCCATTGCCATTGATGCAGTTAGGCAGCAGTTTCAGGCACTTTTTTATACTCCAGTATTGATGTTAAGTAGACACACCTGAAATCCCCAAAATCGAACATGAGAGATTGGTGAAAACTGATTGAAACAAACATTCGGACATCCGATTTGTTTCGTGTTGCACCTGAAACATCAAACAAGAATATTTTAAGTCAATGAAACTTCTGGTTAGTTAAAAACAAAAATCTGAGGTTCAAAAAGCGAGTCAATAGATCAGTGTGGCCATACGTCTTAACACTATTTACAGATAAAAGGTGGCGACACATGTCTCAAGAGTCTTCTTGTTCAAACGATTTTGTGTCCGGAAGGATTTTTATGCTATTGATGCGAAAAGATTCCTGTCAAAAATTTATCACTGAACGCGTTTTAGTTTAACACTGACGAGATGTTGTGAGCATGGTCTTGACAAATGCAAGTAGAGCGAGACGAGGTACAAAAGAAACGAAAAAAATGCGCATCTTACCCGTAGGATAGTATAGGAACGAATGAGACTTTCTGAACAGTCAAGCGCCATGAAAGTTAATTGGAGTAAACAAACAGTAGATGGTAACTGTTGCGTAAGTTTGTGTAATGTTAGAAAAACGAACACGTTGATGAAACAAAATGAAAAACCCAAAAATTAGAATAAAAAATATATGTCGTTTTGAAATCATTATTTTCCTCATTAGCAAAACTCAATAAACCTGTGCTAATAACATAAAACCTTGCAAACTGTGAAAACAGTTGTTTTCCAATTGCTCAACAAGGTCCCATTCAAATAACTGTATTTTGTGGCGTATACATCTATAAATAAAAACCTTTATTGAGCTACTGCAAGCTTGGAATATTTTATCACTGACAAAGCTACCAAGACTTCTATTTGGACTAAAGCGTGAACTTCTGCAGCGCCACATGGGAACCTTGACAGAGACGCATCCATAACTTATTTTGTCATAAGTTATTTGCATTGTATTTAATTCAACCAGTGGTTGATGGAAATACTATGAAACAACGAACGCCTACACGTACTTTGCAGAAAGTAGGAAATGGCAGAGCGTTAACAGCTTTTTCAGTTCTTTCCGTTACTTTGCAACTGAAATTTCTCCTCCGCTTGCTCTTTTCACGTTTATGTCTTTTATTAGAGCGTTATATCAGTTGATTAGGCGAAAGTTTTCACTTGCAAATTCTTCCGTTTGTTTCTTGCTAACACAGGGCTATTTGAAAAAAATAAATACTTCAGGAAAATAACAGTTATTTAAAATCTTATAAATCTCACAGAAATGATCCATGTTTTACGAAAAAAAGCGATATTAGATCGAACGAACCAGTAATTTTAAAGGGGATTTTGAATATTGTGTACATCTTTAGATGGGTAATGCAAGGTAAAAGAGTTTAACTTTCCGCTTTGGGCGCAATAAAGAGTCTTCTTGTTCCAAGTCCCTTAAATAATTCAACTGCCAATGTTTCCCAAGCATACGTAACTATGGGAAACCTATGCATACAAACTACTTGCGCATTCTACGCTTCAATTCTTAAGTTTCCCAAGCGTGAATAATTAATAGGTAGCTTATGTTGCATAAGTGCGTACTTCGCGAGCTGCCTAATTTTTTTGAAAAGTGCCAGCTAACTGCATGGCGTACAAATGACGCGAGTCGAAATTTTTGAAAAGAACGCCAAGCTAGGCAACAAGGAAAAGTGAAAATTGTTCACTTAGCACGACAGAGAAATCAGCAAATATTTTATTCGTTAGCGCAGAATCAAATTTGAAAAAGCACCAAGTCGCTTCAAAGGTGCCAACTACAAGAAGTAGCGTAGCCAGCCCAAAATTTTGGGAGGGGCCAAATATTTTGAATTTGAGCGAGCAACAGTATTCGGTTTGGGACACCACCTCTCGAAGCACGAAACGACAAAATATGCTAGAACTTGAAGGGGGGCATGGCCCTTTGGCCTTCCCCCGTCTACGCCTATGACTACAAGTATCAAAATATAGTTTCCTTTGTTCCGTCACAGTACAATTATTTGTTGCCAAAAGCAGTTAATTTCCGTTGTATTAACTTTTTGCGCTAATTTGACAAACCATCTTTTGCCATATAGTCTGTCTAAGTCTCATTAATAATAATCAAAAGTGCTTAATGGTTGACGTACCAACAACCATGTTTCATCATCTTTCGGAGATCATCACGAAAACGCTGCTGAGCTCACACTACTGAGCATTTAAGTTTTTAGTGCAATATTCAAATAAATTTAAGGCTGACAGACGTCTTTAATTTTAGTCACTTTCGAGATTTGGAAAGGGAAATTATACTTTTGGGAAAGAGCACAAAGTTTAATATTGTATTGATGCATGCCTTGGTCACTGCATGTTCACGTAAAGCAAAGGATAATTGCCTGCAAGAGATGCTGCATCCTGGGGTATGTTTATTCTCATTTCAGACTATATTTAAAAGAGTTTAGATATATGCACCTTATGAAAATGTTACAAACGTTTGCAAATCTGATCTTGATCAATATTTTTAATTCCATTCAATGAAAGAACACCACACGTTGATGATGAATATATCCTGCTTCATACGTCACTGTTTTTGAAATACCTTTGCAGAAACAGTGTAACTTCACAACGCTTGGAATAACCAGATAAGTAGAAGAGTTGTCCCAGCTCACTGCGTAATCTATAGCCCTAACTTACATCTAAAGTACAGCAGGTGTGAAGCTTATCAAATGCTTCTACGGTTTATGTCAGAAATTGAAGCAAAGTTTACAAGATAATTACCTCACAGAGAACGTGTATTGCCTACTTCCCACAATTATTGAAATACTATGTAAACGCAGTGAACAAAACAGCCTAGATATACAAGTCTACTCGCAAAAACTATATTAGCTTCACTGTACGCAAGACGATTAAAATCGATCCAGCAGGTATTGGTGAAAATGAAGTAATCAATTAGACTTAATTGACGATGCTAGCGATTTGTGGCTTGTTTTGGGTCAAACTTTGTTGGAAAGCAAGGGCAATTTCATGAAAGACGCAATTGATGATTCACAAGTTTTTACAAAATTCTTAATCGCAACAACTGTTAAAACAATAACTATCAATTAAATGAGTTTCGTTAAGCGTGTACAGCTGATGAGGTTGCGTCAGTTGAATATATTTCTAAAATACACAATTTTTGTCTATAAATGTTTAAATGAGTGGATACATTTTTGTTACTGCAAGATACGACTGAGATGTATTGCGGTATGATACTTAAACTTATTGGTTTGTCACTGCAATACGCCGAGCATTCTAGAATAAAAAAATGTGATAACTGAAATTCGAGCAGCAATCTTTGAGCAAGTATCTATGCGGAGGATATTGCATATCGTTTTCAGTTTTAAAAAAATTTGTGTAATTTTAGGTCTGAAATCAGACGTTGAACCGAAGTAATTCAATAGAATAAAAAAATTAGATATGCCAGGATGTATTGTATAATATAACTTTTCAATAATTTTGGCAACTTGAAACACTTAACAGCTAACAGCCAGCAAGAATGTTCCTTTGACTTTTAGACAAGTGTGTTTTCTCCATTTTAGGCCTGACTAGAACCACCATCCATTTTGTATTTTTATATTTCAATGAATTGTAACGAATGGCGTCAGATACATTTAGTTTTTCTACATATACTAGTCAAAGAGTTCTCCTACATTCAACGCCAGTTCCTGAGCATGGTTTTGCACATAAAGGTTGTTGTTTAGAATGTATTTGCTGTGTGGAGGTTTTCACATTGGACGCTTACCACAGTTTATCAAAAATACGTCAAAAATCCCCTTTTCGATTTCCAAGCGCTCTTTCTAAAATTGCTCGCGATAATGCTACCACTCAAATGTAATTAGTTACGGTTTCTAACTGCATTATAAGAGAGTCAATTCGGTGACTCATCGTGTGAGGTCAGTGCCAGGAATTTCCTAATCAATTTGGCTGAAAGCGTCTGTGCACAGAGTGATCTAAAGTCGCCGGTTTATTATTACCTAATCACAGAGCTTTAGCTCTCAAATTTGAATACTTTCAACGCAGTGAGGTTCATAGGTAAAGCAGACAATGAATTAAAGAGAAAAAGGCATCTTCAGTTGACACAGCTTCCGAAAACAACAGTTTGATTGAGTGGAGCTAAGAAGCCTTAACAGCCTTCAAAAAGTGGGCAATCAGAAATCAGTTTATTGGCATTGTGTAGGCCTATAATGTTTCACAAAAATGTAACTATTATTTTTCTAAGGGAAATTAAAGAGTGCCTGTCAAAAGTCAGAAACAAATAAACTGAAAAAATTGAACATCAATCCAGCTGCATTGGCAAAGTATCTAGCCGAAAATGAAAAACTTGCCTGAAAGCAACTTGCTCATCAGCATAAAGGAAGTCGCCAAATCTTGTGATTGCTATTATTCGAAACACAAACAAAAACATAATCCACAGTTTTCCAACGAAGGTGGATTGCTTGGATACTTCCTCCAGCAATTTTTCAAGCAAATGCCATGACATTTTTTTCACAAGACTATCAGTCTTCTTGGTCTTGGTGTAATCGATGTGTATGTCAAGTCGTGTTCAATTGCTAAGCTTACTTTTTCTCTCTATTTTTACTCATATTTACGAAATCCTGACACAGGTCACTTCGCCTGAGCAATCAATTTCTGACAAAACACTGCAAAATCTAAACATTTTAATTAAATAGAAGCAGCAGAAGTACAGAGAAGATACAGACGATTAAGCATAAGTAATCACTGATGACTTCATCTTAGCTGATATCTCTTTATGCAAACTGGGCACAGGGTTACATGAATTGAAAGTTTTCATTTAAAGCAATCCCGAAACCAATCTTGAAACAACCATACGAGTATGCCATCCGCAGTTCATCTGATGCATACTCTTGCGGTGCTTTTGCAGATAGTGCTGCTAACAGGCTCCCTATGGCGATATTGATTAGCTGATAGAAAAAAGGACCGTTTGTTTTCGTAAGTCTTTTCTCTGCTATATCATTGAAACTATTGACATCGTCAAGAATAACGTTGGTGTACAAGTTTAAGTCGTCGCTTTGCATTTTCGTCGTTAACTAAATACCTTCTAAGCGAGGCTTATGTTACTTTCGAAAAGGGCAAGGTAAACAAAATTGAGAAACACATTTTTGTCAAGCCACCTAGAAGCTCAAGTATAAGAACAACTATCGTTTTCCTCTGCGCATTAACTGCTGTAGTAAATACTGTGCAATAGCACTCTTTCTAACAAGTCGCATGGTGCTGTCCAACTGCAAGCTCGTTATCTGAAAAAAAATAAAGGTTTTAAATCTACTGAATAATTAGGCTTCTTCAGCAGTTTAACGGTTGCATTTTCATTTCCATGCGCAGTGGAACATATTGCAAAACTCTGAATTGCCACGAATTTTCGGGTCAAATTTTGAATATTCTGCTATCCTGGAATTTGAATACCACACGCGTGAAGCATGCATACGCGCTTGTTGAACTCAAGTCTGCTGATTAAAGCTTGACGGTTGTGGGTGATCAATCGCGAAGACCAATTTGCTAATTGTCGTCTCTTCCAATTTGTTCTCCGCAGTGTATTTGCACCTAGAAAGTACTTGCTTTTCAGAAGTGAGCACAAGTGAACTTCGTTTGGTTACTATTGTTTCAATTGTACAGTATGCACAAAAGCTAATTACACCAATCAGTTGATGCCATAGGCGTACGAGGCGGGGGGTCGGGGGACGGCCGCCCCTCCGAGTTTGAAAAATTTCAGGGCAAACTCTATTTTCAGGGCAAGCGCTAGTTGCTCAAAAATCCTGAATGTAAAAACTATATTCGATACAGTGAAAATTTTCAGGGCAACTCTGTTTTTCAGGGCAAGCGCGAGTTGCTCAAAAATTCTGAATGTAAAAAGTATATTGAATATCAATACAGCGAAAAATTCCAGGGCAACTCTGTTTTTCAGGGCAAGCGCGAGTTGCTCAAAAATCCTGAATTATAAAATATATTTCGATAAAGTGAAAAATTCCAGGGCAACTCTACATGTATGTATATTATAAAATTCCAGGGCAACTCTACATGTATGTATATTATAACATGTATATTCCATACAGCAAAAAATTTCTGGGCAACTCTGTTATTCAGGGCAAGCGCAAGTTGCTCAAAAATCCTGAATAGTAAAAAGTACATTCAATACAGTGAAAAATTTCAAGGGAAATGGAAACTCCGTTTTCAGGGTAAACGCAAGTTGTTAAAAATCCTGAATATGAACAATATATTCACTACAGTGAAAATTTTCAGGGCAAGCGGATGCTGCTCATAAGTCGTGAACTGTGAAAAAATTTTCAAAACAGTGTATATTGGGCTAGTGTAGTTTGTAATCAGGACCAACGTCGTGATTGGTTATAGTGATTTTGATCTGGACCAAGTCCTCGTTTTCTGTAAAAATCGAACAATCGGATGTCGATAGTTCAACAGCTTGATATAAGAATTCGGTAACTTTTTCTTTGCTCGTTTTCGCTGGGTAGAGGTGCAGGATGTTAAGATGATAGATTTTTTGGATTGAGTTTTAGAAGCGGACGGCACGGACGTGCAGATTGCTTGGATCTTTTGAGTGCGCTCAAGCGCACAGCAGCGATAACACAGGCACGTTTATGAAGTCAGACCGTACGATCCGGAACAGTCGCTTTCAAAACATTGCGTTGCGTCATCGAAGTCCAGAACATTTTTGCATCAGTAAAGGCAACTACCGTAACATTTATTGTCTGGAAGAACACAACATGCAAAGACCTTCACCCCTTTGAGTTAACAAGCAAGTTAATTACAGAATTTGCCTATAACGGCACCTCTAGGGGATTGCATAAAAAACGTTATTGCTGAATTGACATTATAAGCGAATTGAAATGCATATAAAAGATGCCATCGAGACCAAACAAAATGTAACGTTATGGGCGAATTGACGTTACAGAGAAGGCGGTTATAAACGAACTCAAGTGTACAGAACAGATTTACATAAGGTTTCAGGCCTCATTCGGATTAAAGAAAAAGTTAGTGTCAGAGCAAATTGTTTACTTTTAGGGCAAATGGTTATTTTCAGGGAAAATTGCTATTTTCAGGGCAAATGTTTTCCGCCCCCCCAGTAAAATGCTTTCCCGTACGCCTATGGTTGATGCATATTAATTTTAAGTCTGGCGATGGAGTTAAGCGAACGAATGAGCGCGTTGGTAGATAAAATAGCGTGCAAACACGCTATACAGCAAACCATGCAATTACAAAAGAAATAGTTAAAACAACTGTCTTCGTATTTCTTCTATCAGCTAATTGCAAAAAATTTGTCACATTTTCTAAGCAGTTGTTTTTCTTTGCATAAAAGCAGCTTTGTCTTACTGTCCAACGTATAAAATGACACAGATATCTTAGTAGTAATTTCTGGATAAAACAAAAGAAGCATTTCCTGCGTTTAAGGTAGCAACCCTCAAAGACTTTTCTAAAGCTCGCGCTAGCTTCACACAGACCGATAAGCTGCTTACTTGGTGCAGCGTCGTTGATTTCACGCTTTTTGCTACGAGATTAAAACTCAGCGGTAAATAAAATAAGTCTGCGACGTGTTGTAATGCCGACTAATTACTAACGACGTACCCGTTTTTGAACTCACTAGCGGTTACTGCTCTTCACAATGTTCATGAGACATTATTATTTTTTAACCCACCGGTTATACAAACGTCCAGCAGTGTTTTTAGAGATCGGCAGCATTAAGTACAAATACCGAAGCTGGTTGTCAGAATAAATACTCCAAGTTGCTTGAAACTTTTTCAGTTTACGATACATCTAAAGTGATGTGTACCAGTTTGAAGATAATTATGAGTAATACCATGCACGTAAGCGTATCATGGCCAAGCACACTTATCCAGGGGTATCACAGCCAGATATGGTTTATATGCTTTTTGATGCAAGTTCATATTAATTATGTTATTATTATGACTAGCTTTTGTTTTACTGGTTTTAATTCTTCAAAGATGTTTTTATTAACTTGGCATCAATTCAAAGTGAAGTCATTTTTTTTCAAAAGTGGCCTGTAATTTATAGCAGGTTTTATTTTTGGTTTCTAACCTATACAAGGCAACTTCCATCAATGTCATACATAACAAAAAACCTGCTCTTAATTTTGTAAAAGAGCGGAACAAGATATTTCTCAAAAATCGAAAGAATTTTCAGTATAAAACACATGTAATGATATACTTGTACATTCAGTTGAAAAACGCAAATTCGGCATCACTGACGCAGCCACAAGAGGCAAGGTTGAAAAACACTAGGCAATAATTGGTAAAAGAATGGAAAAACTTGGTTGTTTGACGTACTCACTATTCAAACCCAGATTTCCTCCCACGGGAACAACAGCCCTAGCAGCTATTAGAATACCTAAAAGTTTGCAGAAATCTCTGACAGTTATGCTGGCTCCACACCAGAATCCTGAGAGGGGCGGGTTAAACCGCGCGTGTTGCGGGTACCCACAGAGCTATACGCGGGTGTGGCACGGGTGCGGATTGAACTTGGTGAGGGGGGGCGCGCGGGATAAGAAATTCTTTGTGCAATCAACTGAATGTTGAGCTTATGGATGTGAAAGTGACATGGGCAAGAAATTTAATGCTACAGAGAGTTTGTGGCACAAGGGTGTAGCGACATTCTCCTGTAATGGCGAGACCACAGATTGGAGTTTCCATTTCTCAATGATCTTGTAAGAAATACGTTCTGCGTGATGGCAACTAGCGGTCCTTCTGAACGAGCTTTTAGTATGGCTAGCCATGTCGTGAAAAGAAGAAGATCAAATTTAAAAGAGTTCGTCAGTGAACGACATACTCTTTTTCAAAAGTGTTTTCGAAGCTAAGAAAGAAGCGCTCAAGTTTGACTAACAGATTTCACAGTTTTTGTTTACAGTGTTCTTCTTTTAAGAGCTTCTGATACCTTTTCAACGAACCACTGAATACATTGCCACTAGCGATGAAGCGCATTGCATGAATATTTGTTTTTTTGGCACATAGTGGCAGGTACGTGTTTGGGACGAGAACAGTGCGGGGTGTGGCGGGCGCGGGCGCTGGTTTGGAGGGTGCGCGGAGCGGGCAAGATTTCTCAAATTCCGATCAAAAAGCAGCAGCAGGCAAACAATTTCAACCTGCGCAGGGTTCTACTCCACACCAAAGTGAGACCAACCAAGGAAAGTGTCGA
>Ga0210059_1016967_pt1 | contig 10443 bp, 6 predicted proteins | sample Ectturendosymbi2_FD_188042 | JGI IMG/M metagenome (GOLD analysis project Ga0210059, IMG submission 188042) | Ecteinascidia turbinata endosymbiont from Florida, USA - Sample 2 (SPAdes) (version 2) | ecosystem: Host-associated > Tunicates > Ascidians > Unclassified | place: Key West, Florida... | reverse complement strand
TTATGTTATGTGCTTCAACGGACAATTGTTGACATAAACCCCTGTTGAATTCAATATCGCAGTGCTTAACGTTATACAAATAAAACCATGAGTGAATACAATCTTGTTGTGATACACTGAGCGAAGTTGAGCTAGACCGGCGGGTCCAGGTTTCTTAATTGTTAACTTGGACGTGCCATGGACATTCCTATGGACCGGTGCTCTTGCGGAATGTCCTAAATGTGTAATGGTTCGCTTCTTTTAGAAGGGAACTGTTACATAAAAAATGGTGCCAGCAGTGAGGTCTGCTTTATTAACAATGGGATAGTGCCTGGCATAAAAGGGTACTATCTAAGCTCGTCTTTTAAGCAACTTTAATATACCAAAAACACGCATTGAATTCCGTAAAGCCCTTGTATTTGGCTTGTTCTTTTAATGGAGAGAGAGTGAGACCCTTAGTCATATCTTGAATGTGTGAACTAGCACAGAAGATAGGACATTGAGACAGAACAGAACCATGTATGCTGAAAACACGAACAGAATCGGCGTGACTTACAGGGGAGTACAAAAGTCACTAGAACAGACGTCGCTTAGACAGCTTTATTATTTCTGCGGAAACAGGTGGTAAGTTTGTGAATTTTATTTTTGTTCTTCAGGACTATTATCGAAGGTAAAGAAAAAGCTATAATAAGGATGTCGATAAAGCAACATGAAAGATGTTATTAAGCAATACGATTTTTAGATTTCAACTGGTCTCAAGAACCAGAAGAAATACCGAACGAACAATTACAAGTTATTGGCTTAAATTCGGATTATCTTAAAAACGAGCCTGCATTATTTGAAAATTCCATTTGGCAAATAAAGATCATGTGGGTAGTCTTAAAAAATATACGAGGCAAAAAATTGAATTATAAACAAATCCGAAAAGCCATCAGAACACCAGAACTAAAATTAGACAGATGCAATTCTAAATTACTAAATCACCTGGGCCCTGAAGAGGTAGTCTGGTAAATAAAAATTAAGCGTATACCATTAGAGATAAAATAAAAGAAGGGATTAAAACCTAGAGCAGATAAAGGAAAAAGGCCATCATAGTATAAAATTATAGAAAGGGTGTTCTGAGTAGTTCTTCCTTGACCTTGCAACCTGAAGTTTACAATTTTATAACTGAACTGGTTAAGCTGTTTTATGATCAACAGTAATGGATCAATAAATTAAAAATGACAACAAAAGCTACTGAAAGCTGTATACAAAGTCTAATGGTTAATGGAGTAAAGGTTGCTGATGTAATGACCAGAACTCCTAAAGTTATTCTGGATACTTTTGCCTTGTCAATTCTTAAAGTCGGAATTGACATTGCCTGCCAAGCTAATACCTCAAGCACAAGCCGAGAAAACGAGTTTGGGTAATTCTGGGAACATATGGACATGGCAGAAACTCAATTGGATATGTTGCTGGCAGAAGCTGAACAAGACAATTGGAAATATGATCCAATAGACACTATTATACAAGCTATTAAATCTACACATTTTGAAGGACCACAATGTCCTATATTGAAATTGCAAGATCAGCTGCAAGCTAAAAACTTGAAGATGGATCTATTAACAGAAAACCCTTTACTTTTTGAAATGTTTAAACAAAAACTTTATAAGGAATTTCAAGGCTCTCTTTTCTGGTATTGGCCATTGCTGGAATATGTGAATATATGCGATTTCTAATGGCAAGTTATGTGGCTCTGGGAATTTTTGATAAACACTCCAATTGACGACAAAACTTATGAGTGGTTACAGACTCTCATTAATGTGTAAAGCAAGTGCTCTAAAATGTGGAACTTACTCGAACTGATTACCTCGTGGAAGTGAGGGAAGATCACTTTCGGGAGAAGAATTCTGAGTTAAACATACGTGGTAACCAATCCGCTGTGTTTTTCGCGTTCACGCGGAAATTGTATAATAAATTTCGTTACTCTCTTCAATCATATCAACCATTATTTGACTCTGCGACCCTAACGTATTATTGAGAGCCAGTAAATTGGTTTTGGGGAATATTTAACTACCTCTATGACTGCAGAAATATGGGGGAAAGTTCATACTGCGATAGACACATGAGGTCGTGGTAGTTTAAGATGAATTTTCGTTACTAATTTGTTTCAGAAAACCTAGAGCACTTAAAATCATTATAAGGACAGTACACCCTACCATGCCTAAAATTGAATTAAAACCGGAGGAAAAGAAAATCTTCAAGCCGTCAGTGAAAAACAGGAGCGGATGAAGAAATACCTTTAGTAGAAAAACCAAATCGGTTACCCATGGGTGAAATGGACGAAGTTAGGGAAAGGCAAAAAATGGAAACAACAAACATTCTACATACTTAATACAACGAACTTTCGCTGGTGATGAAGCCTAGTTAAAATATTACCGGACCAATTTAAAAGTTCCAGATTAGACCTAATGATCTTTGACGAGAATCCTACTGTTTGGTATTTAAAAAAATAGAGGTTGTTTGGAAAATTTAGTGGTGTTTTAAAGGAAAACATCTCGCTGTAACCTCTAATAAATCAGAAGAATTGGCCATGACAAGTTGACATGATATGGGAAATTCTTTTTGAAAACTCTCTGGAAGAGACTGTGACCTGTATCACTATGTGATATTACAAACTCTATGTAATGTTGTTGTGTTGCAGGAGATTGTTGAGTAAAACTGTAAGTTAACAAAATGGCCATACATGTCCCAGATGAAGATTTCGAACAAAAATATAAGGAAGTAACAGTGTGGATTATTGACCGAATCTTGGATCCAGTCGTGGCTATCCCAGAAGCTCTGGCGATTTACCCACGCAATTTCTTATAAGTACCACCTGGCAATACCCCTTTCCGAATTTTCTGGTTTCCTCAGAAGAATGAAATAATAATACCTCGAACATTTGTAATACTTAAACAATCAATACCACCTGAATTAAAAAATCTTCATCGTTGGAATAGCAGTATGCTGGAGGATGCATTTAACGACGCTCAAGGCAAGTACCTCCAAACTGGAGATTCTTTAAACACTGCAATGTTCCGGACGTGCCCTACACTTTCGATGTTATAAATTATATGAAAAATATACTCATGTACAAAACAAATATGAAACCTTGTGGTGTTGACTCTGTCTGTTTAGACAGCCAGCCTAAGGCTGAGTAGCAATAGTTTGAGAAAACTGTACATTGAGGTTTTCAACCACACGTTATTCCATTACACTCCTATTAGGAAAACCTGAAGTTTAAAACATATTAGTCAATAAAATTCCCTTTTCTATTAAACACCCAAAATGACTGATACTTGAACTACTTATGCTGGAAATAAGACAACAAACTGATATTTTGAAAATCATGAGTTTTATTAAAAATACACAGAAATTGAATTGAATACGACGAGAAGCAGAATTGGAGAAAGGAAATAATCACACGAAAAATGAATTTACTAAGTCCAATCTTTCACGATGGTAGGTTCAGTTTCAATGAACCGGCCCTCCGACATCTGTAGATCATCCAGTAACAAGGAGCAGTCCCAAGTTGTGAAGCTCCGGATCGCCTCTGACGCAGGTTGATCGAATCTGATGTATACGGCGTTGTGTTGCCAGCTGTCCTCTCCGAGGAACCAAACGAGCCGGAAAGCCACGTTGTCAGGTGGCAAAGTAGCATTGCAGTATTTGTAGATGTCCTCGGTTTGATACAATGCCGAGACGGGATCGAGACGATGACCACGTTGATAACGGCTTAGGGCCAAGACCGTCTCATTCTTGAAGACCTCTTCGACGTTTAAACCTGGTAACAGTCTCATGATAGTAGCGTAGTAGACGCCTTGAATTTTGAATGACAACTAGTCTTGAAAACCCGGCTTATACACTCGAAACGAGTGGAATTCCCCGGATGATGCAATATTGCATCACCTCCCATTAGCGGAATGCTTTAATTAAAATTTCGAGTACAAAAAGGGAGTACCCTGTTTAGACTTAAGAATTCTAGAATTCCAATAGGCACTAACGAATTGACCTAAGACTACTCCGAATAACATAGTATATACTTTTACTTTTACTTTAGTTTAATAAACCACCTATAAAATTCGCATTCGAAAAACAATTTTGGAAATGAAACAAGCATCTAGTAATATATCTATACTTACGCATTTGAAATAAGCTTCTCCAAGTGTTCTGTGTCTTTGCAAAAACTGTAAAACATGCGTAAAACCCTAACCATTGAAGGTTATCTACTTAAGACGAACTTCACCATTTTTGGGGAATGCACATTATATTTCAAAGGATTAGCAACGAACCAAATATGGCCAGAATTCCTTTATTAAACAAAAACACCCATTATAAAAATAAAATTTTTGAAATTAAGGTATAAAAATTTATTGATGACTGAGCTTAGTGCCAGGACCCAGGATGCTTCTTAATAAAAACACTGGTCGTGCAAAAGTTGGGTTAGTAGTATAAAATTATGTCATGTAAGGACTTAATGAAATTTATCCCCGTTCTTCACCTTTAACAATTATAGTCCTCTTTTTACTAAATTCTGGTGGATTTTGAAAGAGATTGACACCTCTGGGGGCCCCATCGTGAAATCAGAATCCCATTAGCCTCCTTCAGGGCATTAAGGAAGTAGGCTAGAATTTTTACAAAATAATCTTTTTAAGTTGACTTAGATTTATAGACAACACCCCCGCTGTATACATAGTGGAAAATTGTTGTTAGTAGTTAAAATCACGGTCATGAATCTATTAAATAAAAACATTTATCTTTATTAAACAAAAACAATGAAGTTAAGACCACGGTATTAAATAACATGTTTAGGAACGATGTATTCTCATATTCCTACTTGATAAAAGCTATTAAGTCCAGACCAACACGATAACAACCATCTTAACATTGGCGTTGTTATCTGATCCATTTATAAATTCCTGTTGGATATGTCCCCCACTTATCTGATTGACGTTAAGTCATCTTGTAAAAATGTTATAAACGCTCTCTGTTTAACCTTCAAAAATAACATTAGCATACCCTTTGTTTACTTTGGAGGTGTGGAACCAAACTCATGCAGGATAAGTTCGTTATATCTAGCTGATAACATTATATAAAAACCTTTATCCGACAGATTCTGCCCTGAATGGTGTCGGAGTATAAAACGTAAACCACATTCTTGGACTGCGATACATCCTACTAAAAACAATACCCTGTGTATGCGTTTTAGACCTTTATTTGTTAAAAACTTCCTGTATAAAATCTTGAATTAATTATAAAATTGCTGAATTATAGAAAACGTCAAGACCTGGCCTAATCACTATGAGGAAAACGGACCATGTCCAAATATTATTTTAACATTGTTTGAAAAAAGTAAACTCTCTCAGTATAGTATTAAATTAAAATCAGTTCCGGGAAAGGCAAGCTATCATTGTTTCGAGAACATGCTGTTTCACTATAATATCCTTATGCATGTCTCCACTTTATCCCTGACTTCTTGAATCCTTTCATAATCGCTTTCCCTTTCGGTCACTATATGATTTGTAATGCTTGTTTAGACTTTGGGGTTACACATACTTAGAATTATTCAGATTCGTCTGGAACTGTCTCCTTAGAGAAACCCACTTATTGGGATCCATACCTTTGGTCAAGGATCGGATTGAAATACCTAAACTTGACATGAATTTCATTTTGTTGGAGACTATTTTTAATCACATACCCAGAATCAATGCCAAACATAATACCTCACCTTTTTGACAATCACTATTTTATAATTTCGAAGTACTGTTTATGAATTTTGAATAGGACTAACATTGTCAATAACATAATTATCTTTACAATCACTTTCATGTTATCGGAGACTCTGCAGACCATCAAAATGATGTGAGCTTTATGATAATATACCAAAACAGCGGTAGAAGAGCCGAACGAATCTGATTTGGCGACTTGAAATTGAATAAACCGCTAACCTGAATTATATTAACAGGACATTAAACTATTGTCTTGTTTAGAACATAAATTTTTCGCAAATTTGGCACATCCCGATCAATCTTATTTTTGGAAACCCCAGATTTTGTCTCCGTCAACTTTAGGAATCTTCGTATAGAACCTGATTTTGCAAAATACCCTCCTAATAACAACTAAAATGTTGAAAAACTCTCCTTGGCATACACTGCGTTGCCGGTGAAAGAAATAGCTGAAGCTATGAAATTGAAACTTGAACCTACTTTATCTTGTTTGAAACATCCGTTGAATACCTATGGTAAATGTAAACAATTCACACGATCACGGAACGGAAATGAGGACAATCCTGTTTGAAACTTTGACTACTTATTGAATTCTATTTCTCTTTGGAGACGTGGCGAAAGACTTTGTTCTTTTCAGAATACAGGGAGAAGGAGAAATGTAGTCACATTTCGTAACCGTCGTTATTGCAATCCTATTTAGAATCTACTCTCGATCCAGTGGTTTTAAACTTAGAACCACAGTAATAGTGTGAAAAAAGGACTCTTATTTGACAAAATGAACCTTTCCTGTATAAAAAACTAAAAGGTTTCTGTTGTGGTAATTTCTGGAGCGACGTCTATCTTATAACATTAAGGAATTATGACATACTGTAGGGGTGAAACGAGTCCCCACTTTGATTTTGGACGAAGATTACGTATGGTGAGCTTGGTGCACAAATTACTATTATTATCAATAAGCTCACGGCTCCTCTGGCTTAGGAAATTTTCATCATACAAGAGATTATGGTATGATGAATTAGAATGAGTACCTGCTCGTCAGATACTCGCTCTCCAGTAGGAGAGGATGTTCCCCTTCACTTTCATACAGTGGGACCGACGGACCTGAATACTTATTCTCTGCGGAAGCCGGACCGTAGGGATTAGGCAATTGGGAAATTATTCCTATAGCCAGAAGGAGAATTATGACATTTATATTCACTCACAGTCACTGTAGTGCATTAATATATGACATTTTATGGAAGTGACAATTTTAGAAGACTTTGATACGCTATGAACATATGGGATATACTTACATCATAATATGAGTGAATAGGATGAGGGTGATGATGGGTGGATGAATAAAAGGAAGTGATAGACTCTTTAGTCCGATGTACGACACCAATGTTCCGTGGCTGTGAAGGACTATTGTTCTAAAATTTTAACTCAATTGATTACGTTAATTTGCCGATTCCTATGAAGCTGCAGATAACGCCTACTATGCCGAATGTTAAGGCAGATTGGTATGTACTGCAGATTTCATACCTATGATGCCGAATGCAAAGGTAGCCTATAGGAGTTTCGGACATCTCACAATCCTGTGTAGGCACCATGCAGGTTGTGTTCACGCTTCTTCTGTTCTGCTGGTCATGTTATCTTTATCCCCATTACGCATCATATTACTGTTTCTCTTATTATTTTTGTGACAGACATCTACATCTACTCCATGTCGACTATGAATTTCATTAGGAAAGGTTAGTAGAAGGTATTTACTCGATAAAAATTATTTGACATTTTGGGACTATATAGTTTAAGGAAAATGAAGGACCTACAAACCCTGTGACCACGGTGAAATTGACATTAGGGAGACCTTCTGATCGGCAAATGGCCTGGCGATATTGGCGAACCCACCACTCGTCACTATCGTGGGGCCAGGCAGGGAGATTCCTTTGGTGGTGCTTAGAGAATCTTCTTGCTAAAAGATCGGGAGATCCTTAATAGGAAATTAGAAACTAGATTTAAAAAACACTGATGTGCTTTAAATGCACAGACATTTCAGACATTTCTGCATAAAAATCAACAAATAACATATTTTGGAAGAAACCATTGAATCTTTATTGAAAAATCGTTGTAAATAACGACGACCTGAAAAATCCTCATACACAAGGACTATTCCTTGCAGAGAATAGTTAGTTGAGACGTGAATAAACCCATTTAATAATCCTCGAAACAAATGACACTGTTATAGGACAAATAACAATCTTCTTGTTACAGGATAAATAAACTGGCTTGAAAAATGGATGCGGTAGAATTGCAACAATGATGTAAAGGGAAGAAGAATATACAGAAACTTGAAGAAAAAATACAAATATTAGAAGCAAAGACGGAAATCAATGAGACAACTGTCCTTATCAAAGACAGAAAATCGTTTCAGGAGTTGAGGAAACAATTACTCCAAGAAAGCCAGATGCACACACCGACTACCTCATCTGATCGGAAAAAATTACAGAGCCAACACTTCTGTGGAGCCTCTACCCCTTCTTCTTCTGAAGAAGATTCATCAAAACATGAACCTATTAATACGGTACATTCTATGGAGGTGGTTTGTGCCAAACGTAGTGAACTATCTTTCATAATCACCGATCCTTTATCTACAAACTGGCAGAATACTCAACGACGTTTTTTATTAAAATGGCCATATGATTTTGAAATGGAAACCCTTTTGCAGGAAACTTTATCAACTGATCCCCATTTAAAAATTAAAACTAATTGATCTTTACATCCACCGGTAATAACGTTCTTTAATAAAAAGGGGATCTTATTCTTTTTTCACCCAGCAAAACTGTGGGCTGGAAGGATTCACGCATTTCATATTAAAACCGATAATGGTTTGACTTTGTATTTTTCCAAGAAAGCAAACCAGGAACAAATTATAATACCTAGAGGAAAAGTCTTGGGATACCTTTATGCCTTTGCTCGACTGACACCAAGGATATGCTATCCTCAAATTTCCACTATAAACAAATAATACAAGGACTCTTATGTCCAAAGATCTGTCGTAAACTTGATGTTATAATGGTATTAAGATGTTGCCGTAGGATGAACTCCAATATTATCACCAACAGGTTCGAAAATAACTTCCAACATTCTTTAAATAATTATGACCGCTAGTGTTACACGAACTGAATTAACTTATAGACTATAAAACTATTTTTAGGTCACCTCTTATTGTAAAAAAAACCATGAGTCCGAAAACATTCTCATTTGATGACATAATTTTCTAAAAACTTTAGATATCCTAAAAAGATGATATAATTTGGCTTCAAAATATAAAAAACGACCCATACGTTTTGATGAAATCAATCACCAAATCACTTAGAATCTTGGGTGCAAAAGATTACGATAGGTCTCCTTTTTGAGACTTCGAAAAAAAATAGTCAGCAAGTAACATTCGTTGACTACCAATGTTTGAAGAAAAATAAAGTCAAAACCTCTTGATGCACAGATTTAGTGATACTTTTTATGATCACTATTTACTGGATGGTTGAAACTTATAAATTCAATTTCATAATGGTCAGAGTAGAAACCATCAGGCATTTTAAAAACTATTAGAGCAGACGTTGTTAACAGACTGTGCCTGATAATGATGAACGGACTTTACGTTTTGAAAACAAACTATACCACTAGATTGAGTAAAAAACCTTGACGAACAAGGTGATGTAAGATAATATTTGAAAAAATTATGTTGGACATAACCTTTGGATTGTGAAAATAACCTCATGTTATCCCGAGAACACGTCCATTTCCATCACTATCGCGTATATAAGGATAATATATCTTGAAGACATACCTCCAAATTATAAAAGAAGGTTTTTCTGCAAGGATATTCTATAAGGTTTCAAAAATGGTTTTAACCTTTGGCCAGCTGGATACGAGCTGCAGGCTTGATTTGGATAATATGAATACATGACGCCATTATTACACTTTATTGAAAATGTTGAGTACTTATTATTAAACAACTTTCTGATGATATCAGATCTTTATCTAAACGAAAATAATTATCATCTCTGTGAAAAATATTGCTTTATCTTGCGATGTTATCTAGAAAAACTTACAATACTTTTGATATCCTTCTCTTAAAACTTGATTTTGAAGAAATTTATCTGAAGACTTTGTTTTTGGGCGAAATACCCATCGCCTGGCAGCTCCTAGGTCATCAGACATTATCCTGCATCCAATAAACTACGAGACTCCTCTAACTACTTTCAAGGAAACACTCATGGTTGATTCAATATCTTTTATTTTCATGTGCCGATGCAAGTTCAAATTACAATGACAACATCTCTGATTCCACTAGAAGACGACTTTCCAACGAACAACTATCCTAACCACGTAATTCTCGCGGAATAATTTTTGCAGCATCAACTATGCAACCTTCTCTTGCGAATGGATACCGACATTTCCATCCAAACAAAGCGGAAAGGAATGTTGAGTTCGTTTTACTCCTCAACATGAATCCTCTTGTGATCCTGAAATAATCTTGAATGAAGATGCAGACTACACACGAAAACAACCAACGAACGAAAATCCGAAGTTTATTGACAAATCCAAGTGAAGTCAAGCGAAGCCAAACATTTAAAAACATTATTTATTATAAAATTGTATTTGTGTATTTACTGTATTACGATGCAAAAGAGAGAGTAACAAAAAGTTAGTTGATGTATTAAGAAACTGTATTTTA
>Ga0210059_1016966_pt1 | contig 10447 bp, 5 predicted proteins | sample Ectturendosymbi2_FD_188042 | JGI IMG/M metagenome (GOLD analysis project Ga0210059, IMG submission 188042) | Ecteinascidia turbinata endosymbiont from Florida, USA - Sample 2 (SPAdes) (version 2) | ecosystem: Host-associated > Tunicates > Ascidians > Unclassified | place: Key West, Florida... | reverse complement strand
ACGGCTCATGAAAGTTTGAGAACCACTGTTCTAAGTGATACTGACAAGTCTTGCTAGCTGATCCGCAATCAGGGGAAGAGCAACTGGGCAATTCCCCCCGAAATTTTCAAAAACATGTTCAGTAGAATATATCAGCTAGGTGTGTCCCTGTTTGCTAAGTAAAATAAAGTCATGATTTGTGATTTCGTTGAAAACCATGGCAATCCAATGCTTCTTTCTTTACAGATGATTGCAATGCTTAGTTGAAAAGAAAAGCCTTGCGTTGAAAATCTGCAGATAGCGTACTGTGTAAATTGCCATAATACTAATATACCTGGCTATTGCTGTCAACGAAGCGTTTTTTTGTGATTGTTACCGTAACATGGGGCAATTTATTTGTAGTTTAGAAAGGATAAAGCGTTTTGTGAAAGTCCATTTGCATTGCATCGTCAGCAATGTTCACCGTAAAGTGCGCAAATACTCAGGACCACCAGAACTGTTGCGCAGTGAGATCTCATTTTCGCGCACTTGCAACATTCCAAAACGATGAAAACTACCTCAAAAACAAGGAGCATTTGAATGAAATATGTATTTTGTTCTCATTTTCATAAGATTGTATATTTACTGTGTAATTCACAAAGTTTGTAATTCATTGAAAACTCCACTTACTCATCCCTAAAATAATCATGTCCACTAAAACAAATATTTGCTCAGTGCAAAATTATCTTAGAGGGAACACTGATCGTCAGCGATTTGAAAATGATAAACAAAATGTCGACGCTCCTCCCGTGGAAAAATTTTGCGGACACCCATGAATGATCGTGCTTTCTCGCTTTCGTTTTTTCGTGCTTTCACTCATTACGAATTGTTTGTTACTTTCCGTTCTCTTAATTTCGGTTGTAAAATAAACAGAATCAATTCGCTTCTTTTTATTATTTCATCAAAATTACCTGCAATAACAAATGATATGCACAAATTACTATGGGTGTTGCAGACTATTCCAAACGGCAATTAAAAACTATAAGGTTCCCCATTTCAAGAGCACTGATCTAAACCGCATCCAAGTGACTGCATGCTCACTTGCTGCAGTAAACAAATTAATCAGCACTACTGCACTATGCTGGCTGCTGCCACCGGTAATTGTGATGTAACAATTGTAACCTAAAATGAGAATAAGTATTATGTCGTCACGTGAACTATCCGTTACAGGCAAGTGTACCTGTAACAACTTATTGCTGAACAGAAAACAACCTGATGAAATAGTTCCAAACCGGAATCAGCCAGAACAAATTAAAAATGGAAACAACCAATCAAAATCGATTATTTATCAGCTGACCTGACTGTAAATGGTTATTCTGGGACACTAACCCCAAGTCACCCTAGTGAAAACACAGCTGAAACGTCAGCACAAGTCACAAGACTCGAGTCACAAGACCCAAGTCACAAGACTCGATCATATGATGACTGATCACGATTCGGGGAGACCCCGAGCACCGACAAGCACCTGAAGGTGCTGGAAGCATTTAAAACCAACCAATCACCGAACGCCCCAGGAAGCAATAACCAATTAAAACACCTGAATTAAAGGGGCACCACCAGATCACAAGACCACTGATGAGTATAAATACGGCATATTTGCCTGTAACAACTAGCTGCTATACAGAAGGCTAAGCCTGCTGAAATAGCTCCAAATCGGAGTCAAGTCAAACAAAATGAAGACAAAAACAACCAATCAGAACCCTCCATTACCAGTCGTTATGACGACAAGAGGTTAGTCTAAAACACTAACCTCAAGTAACATCACCGCACACATCCACAGGAAGCCATCAAGGCCAGTTAAGTAATTGCTATGCTGGTTGCATTACCGTATATGCCACACTTGCTTCATTGCCTAATTAGGGCATGAAGCTGCTGTACAGTCGCATTACCTCATAGGTTATTCTTATCTCATTGCCTTAATAGGGCATGAAATTGTCACAAGTCCTACCCTTCGTTTTATTACCTTATTGGGGCATAATGAGCCTTCGTTATCTCCAAATTTGGGCATATTATCATCGCATCAGGTAATCAGCTGGGGAAACCCCAGGTAATTATGTGCTCATAAACAGCCAATTACCAGTTGTCCCAGGAAACAATAGCCAATCAAATTGCCTCATTAATGAGGCGATTAAGTACGTAATGGGGCATCACCGTATTTTTGTTCTTCGCGCACATCCCGTTCGTGGTGAATCACGCTATCAACGCAACACCACGACAGAGGTTGCAACAGTACTTTAATTACATTCAGCTCGCTCATTAAAGAACACTAGACACCTATGAAAAAACAACAGAACACTAGATGAAATGCAAAAACACTAGATCGAGTGGATAAACACTAGGAGTGGCACCAGTGGCCTGATTATGAGAGCAGACTCTTATCGCTGCTAGTCATCTTTGTCATCCTGAAGGCTGAACATTCGAACCAGCACAATATGTGTGTTGTACAATTCCTAATGACGTCTTAATTTCGCTGAACCTGAACTAAACTTGAATAAATTTATACAGATCAATAACATTATAACACATAATGTCATTGCACAGATTAAAAACAGTAATCTTGAAACTGAACCAAACGTTATAAAAAATTTAAACAAAATTATCAAATCCAAGTCCAAATCCGGGTAGTCAGAAATTATGAAATCCAAATCCAATCCAAATCCATCAAAAAAACTGCAAATCCGCAGGATTTATATCCAAATCCATGTCCATCTCTGCCAGACAGCAGAGGTGGGACAGGTCCGGCTACCGGAGTCGATTCCGGCAGGATTCTGAGTTTTTCCTCCTGACCCGGAGTAAAAAATTTAGGAAAAACCAGACCCGGACCTGGAGTCACTTTTAAATTTCAGCAGTAACATGAGCCTGTGTGGTCATTTCTTTAGGAAAAACATGGGTGAATTGATAATTGTAGCCGGAATCTGACAGGAGTCGGATTCTCAAATTTGAAAAATTGCCGGACACGCATTCCAAAATTTTAGAACATGAGCGGAGTCGGACTCTGAAAAAGTGACTCCAGCCACCTCTGCCAGGCAGAGAATGCGATGGACATTGGACTGGACTTGGATTGGACTAGATCCGGGATGACGAATTTTGTTAATTTGGGATTGGATCCGGGCTGCAAAAGTATCATAAATTTAGGATCAGTACCGGATTTTGACTGAGTTAATGGAAAATAATTGCGTATTTTTTGCCATTAAAAGGCCGTATTTTTTATTTTGGACTTTATTTGAACTTTGACTTTAAATATCTTGCACTTTTTGGACTATAGTGGGACTTGGACTAAGTTTTAAAAATTCACGACTGGATCCAGATGGAAAAATATTACAGCCCTCTCCTCTCTGCAGCAGTCCACAAGAAGAGGTGGCACCGGCAGGATTCTGCGTTTTTCCTTCGGACCCGGATCCGCACCCGGAATCTAAATTTTTTGAAAAACCGGATCCGCACCCGGAGTCACTTTTCAATTTAGGCAGTAGCAGGAGTCTGTGTGATCATTTCCTTATTAAAAAACGGGCAGATGTTCGTTGTATGAATCGGTAGCCGGAGTCGGAACAGGAGTCTGATTCTCAACTTTGAAAAACTTCCAGACGCGGATTCAAACATTATTTACATTATTTTATTTTTCTCCACGCATGAAGTCCATAGTAGCCTGCAAACCAGGCCTGCGGAGCCTGAGCCCCAGAGCTAGTCATTTTCAGTGGAGACGGAGTTGTTTTCAAAATTTAGCTTGAGCCGGAGCTAGAACTGGTTTTTAAATTTAGTTGAAGCCGGAGCTGGTGGTTAATTTAGCAGATCCATGCCCGGACCCTTTCTGAAATGCATCAACCAACACTATTTATTAAGCACTCTGAAAATCAAGGCTCTCTGTACTGCCGCACAGCAGGAAGTATCGTCAATTGTTAATTTTGACTAAACAACAGCACTCAGTGATGTATACAACTGTGTAGCCGACACGCTTGCTCGCACTTGCGAATTGCATCGTGATTGTTTACACAGGTCAGTAGCAGAGATGAGCACGGATCAGGACTGGATCGGACTGGACAGGACTGAAGCCAATTTTGGCCGGATCACGACTGGATCGGACTGCAGTTTTTTTCAAAATTGGCGGATCAGGACTGGAACTGAGAAAATTTTTGTTGTTTTAATGTGATTATTCTGAAAATATCAAACCTTTTAGTTGTGACCCGATTTCACAGGTTTGCTAAACGGCAGTGCACATTTTGCCATTAAATGCAAAACCTCTGCTGGGGCTATTTTGCAATTCCAGCTGCATTCATCTTTGTTCACGTATAACGTTGAGTTTTAGTAACAACGTGAACATAGTTGAGTGGTTGATGCAGGGGCGCAACCAGCTCTTCATTTCGGGGGGGACAATTTTCACGAAATTTCATTCGATTACGTCATCGTGCTTATTCACCGTAGTAGAACTTTATCGCAAACGGTCACATATAATAATAATGTATTTTTGCCCGCAGATACGAAGTCCATAGTACAAACCCACACATCCTGCACAACGCTGGTTGAACAAAAACGGACAAAACAAAACGTTTTACAACAGCGTTGGGGGCTGAATCACCGGTGTCAAGCGAAATTTCTCACTTGCGAAATTTCTAACTTCACGCCATATGTGCATGCACAGAGCAACATTCAACATATCAAATACGCTGAGAAAACTGATGATTAGGGCTTATGATTTGGTATTGAGGTAAGTGTGTCGGGTTTATGTTACAGTTAGAAAAAGAAAAATAATTGAAGTCTAAGATCAAGTCCAATATTTTTCACTGGTTTTACTTATTCCTGTACTGCAGCTTGTTGTGGGTATCTGACATCTAGCCGAAAAGTTTAATTTACACAACACACATCAAAAATGTAATCGCCAAGCTTTATAATAGGTATGAAATTTTGCAAAGGTCAGAAATTTCGCTTGACACCGGGCTACAGAAACTTACTTAACAGAACGTTTTGTAACGGCGTTGGAGGCCGAGCCTCAGGTTTACAGACGCATTCTTAACATTATTTGTTCACTTGGTACAACACTATTGCAGAGTGGGACACTAATTCCTAAACTGGTCAAGCCCAGGTAAAGTACGAATGCACTGTGACATGCTAACCTTCAAACGAACAAACACTGCATTGTCAGAGCACTGTCACAAAGCAAAATGCAGTTGTAGTGTTCAAATAATAAGGAAGAATATAAACAATCTGACTGCGTCAAAGCAGGCAACTATTTCGTTATTAGACCTTCTGCATCTTTCGAGAAGCAAGTTCATATTTTTTCTCAAATAATGCCTCAAATGTAGGAGTGTTACATTCAACCTGATGAGTCATGACTATTAACACTCGCTCTCCATAGCAGGTTGTATAGAGCTCTGCATCCATAATTATAGGCCACACGCAGTCATTGCATGCATGACTTTCTGAACATCCACCATATTCCACCATATTGTGATGCATACATGGGCGTACAAAAGGAACGAAAAAGTTCATTTTCAACTGCATTTCAGCATCGGATAAAAAAGGCTCGCAGCTTGTTTGTTGCACAATATTTTTATCGCAGTTGTCTCTGAATGTCTTTGTCATCTGAGATCTCAGTATCCAGTACAGCTCCTAGATCTGGGGCGCAACTACGGGTTTAGTCGGCATGCCAAGTCCCTTTAACAATAATCTCTGTGCTCTTGTCGCATTTGACAGAGTTCCACGCAGCGTGTGATGCCGCTTTGGCTTTCTGTAATTCGACGAGCTTTCTACAATGTGGCCGTACACCTGCATGACACTAATTTTCTACAGCACTCCCGCCGTGTTCTTCTATGATGCGGCCAGATATTTTTAGTGGTTAACCGATTTTAGATTTTTACCACCCATGTGTCAGTAATGCGGTGACAGTGCTTTTTGCACTTTAAAAATTATCTTCGCAACATTTCCGAAAATGAGCACTTTTCAGTTTTCAAGATGCAAACCGAACGATCAGGACAGAGTGAAAATTAGTATTCTCATACAAACACCTGTTTCCGTACTTAACTAGTGTAGTCATGGCTTTAGTGTGACAGATATATAGGCTACTACAGTAGTAAACCTGCCTAATTTTCCTCTTGTTTTAGCTAATTCGTTCTATCCCCATTCTTCTAGCATGTGCTTGAATTTGTATCACAAATGAAGATCCCAAACTTGAAAGATAGCCTATGTCATGGGTGAGGGATCTTTGAATGCTACTATTTCATCGAAACGGATCAGGTGTCTTGTGCCTTTGGCGCATAACGGATCAGGTGTGTTTGGGGAAAAACGGCTTTTTCTGGCTTCCATGAATTGTGTGAAAGTTTTTAGAAGCACGTTTAAGCCTGTGAGCTTTCAGGACTTGGACTGGTTACAAAAGATAGGGTCTTGTAAAGCGTCATTTGGAGCCAAAGAGTTCTAGTAGGTAGGTGCATTCAACACTTGACTAGCACTCATATGACACTTTGCTAAACTTTTTTTCCCAGGCCGTGGTACTGGGATCAACCCAGAAAGACACTAAAACGTGAAACAGTCCTCATCCTAAATTTAATTAAAAACTATCAGGTTTCGAAGCGAAAATGCAGCTAAACAACCCTTTTTAAAGATACGTACTACGTTAATAACAGTGATCCGCTTTGCCCCTAAAAAAATAATCAAAAGGTCATAGAAGAAGAAGCGGTTTGACGAGGCACTAACTGCTCTGTCAAGATTTCTCTTATCAATGCAAAAGTTTCAGCAATTTGCACCGTTCAACAGAACCCTAATGTTATAAAGTTTCATGAGGGCAAATTGTGACAAAATTTTGTTTCTGTCTAAGACAAAATAGTACACGAACAAACAGATAAAAATGCCTTAAAAACATAGGCGTACGAGGCCGGGGATCGGGGGGGAGGCTGCTCCCCGGGCTTGAAACTTTTCAGGGCAAACTCTGTTTTCAGGGCAAGCGCAAGTTGCTCAAAAATCCTGAGTAATAAAAACTATACATTCAATACAGCAAATTCAGGGCACCCTCTGTTTTTCAGGCCAAGCGCAGGTTACTCAAAACTCCAGATTACTAAAAAATATATTCAATACAGCGAAAAATTTAAGGACATCCTCTGTTTTTCAGGGCAAGCGCAAGGTGCTCAAAAATCCTGATTAAAAAAAATAAATTCAATATAATTAATTCAGGCCACCCTCTGTTTTTCAGGGTAAGTGCAAGTTGTTCAAAAATTGTGAATGTAAAAGCTGTCCCCCCACATTTTACAACAAAATTGCGCCCATGATTGGTTATAGTGACTTTGATTTGGACCAAGCCCTCATTTACTGAAAAAATCGAACAATCGGATATTGGTATTTCAACAACTTGATTTGAGAATTAGGTAATTCTTTCTTTGATCATTTTCGAGTTTGCGCTAGGTAGAAGTGCATGGTGTTAAGAGGATAGACTTTTTTGATTAACAGGAGTTTTTGAAGCGGGCAGCACGGACGTGCAGATTGCTTGTCTCTTTTGAGTGCGCGTCTTTAAGTGCCTTGCTCAAGCGCACAGCAGCGATAACACAGGCAGGTTCAGAGAGTCAGACCATACGATCCGGAACCGTCGCTTTTAAAACATTGCGTTGCGTCATCGAAGTCGCGTACATTTTTGCATCACTAAAAGCAATTACCGTAAATTTTTTGTCTGGGAGAAGACAACACGCAAGGAACTTCAACCTTTTGGGTTAACAAGCAAAGTAACTAAATAATTTGCCCATAACGGCAGCTCTAGGGGTTTGCATAAAGAACGTTATTGCCGAATCGACATTACAAGCGAATGGAAACGCATCTAAAAGATGCCATCACGACCAAACAAAACGTAACGCTATCGGCGAATTGACGTTACAGAGGAAGCCGTTATAAACGAATTCAACTGTATAGAACAGATTCACATAAGGTTTCAAAGTGGGCAGTACCGCTCCTTTGGTGGTGGTGAGAAACTCTAGGGGGGCGGTGAAGCAGAAATGGGCGGTTGGGGGGCGATAGGGAGACCCAGTTTATAATTACATTTCTGTTGTTTTACTAACTTTGAGCGACCAAATGTCATAAATGACAGGATGATCAACAAACATGTATGTATGTAATTTGCAAACAAAAACTTGGCGTCTTACTAAATTAAGTTTTATAGTGAAATGCGCGAAAAATTGTGTTGATATGTGTGCTAGGCATGGTTGGAGTGCGATAGAAATTTGTTTGTCAGAAAAGGGGGCGCTAGCCAAAAAAATTGGGAAACACTGGTTCAGAGTGTATGTTTTTAAGTGTCGGGTTAGGGTTTTCCTTTTGGGTTTAGGCTTCGGGTTTCAGTTTTAGGTTCAATTTTCAGGTTTATGTTTTGGGTTTGTGTTTGAATTTTGGGTTAAGGTTCACGTTTCGGGTTTAGGTGTTTGGTTTAGGTTTTTGATTTAGGTGTTTGGGTTAAGTTTTTGGGTTAGGTTTTTGGGTTAGGTTTTTCGGTTGGGTTTTTGGGTTAGGTTTTGGGTTTAGATTTTGGGTTTACGTTTTGGTTTTAGGTTTAGGGATTTAGGCCATGTAACAAGGACCTTACGCTCATCCAAATGTATCATCCTTGTCACTTGACCAATCCCAGCAATCGGATTCTCCTAACGGCAAAATAACTCCAGCAGTGCTTTTGTGTCTGATGTCTAATAGACACTTCTTTGTTAATTTTAGAAATGCCAAAAGGTTGTGACTATTTTGCCTCATGAGGCAAAACCACTGCTGGAAGTGTTTTGCCTTCATCCAATCGTATTTGGCCAAAGGCAAAATAGCTCTAGAGTTCTTTTGCCTCAAGAGGCAAAATAAAAATGCATGATTTTATATTGGTGGATCAGGACTGATGATTTTCAAAAATTTTGTGGATTAGGGCTGGATCGGATCAGGAATAGACTCGTACTGAAAAATTTCGCAGTCCGTTCATCTCTGGTCAGTGGTAGCTGACTAGCTGTTAGTCTCCGTAACCCCTGTACGGATCAGGCTAGAAAACCAGTGAAAACATCTCAGGATCCACGAGATAGCAAGGACTCGAATGAGAATGACACAAATCTACCTTTTCATTTGACATTTGTGAAAAAAATCCTTATTTGTGCATTTGCCGAACTGAAATTTCAACAAAATCCGAAGTAAATGCGAAAAAACACACATCGCATCCAGTTTAGCTGATCCGGTTTTTGCGCTTCGCTGACTGTCGGAATACTCGACAACAGGATGCTTTTGAAAAAAGTCAATTTGAGCCCTTTCGAGGGAGAAATTTGGGGGCCCAAAAGTGTAGGTTGAGAAAATTTAGTTCTAGATCATTGTTTGGGATCCAAACTGGAGATGTCAACCGCGCCACGACCGCGTATCGCGCGGTGCGGTCTTGGAAAATTTTGCCGCGTACCAGCCGCGCTGCGTGACTTTTAAAAGTGTTAAGTAGCGCAGTGTACAGCGTGGACGTTCATCTAATAATGAATCTTTGCAAAACGAAGAGACTTTTCGGAAGTTTTTGTCTTAGATGACAACAGTTGTTTTTCTTGTTTATCCTGCACCTTATACCTGCGTTTTAGCGATGTCTCTGGACGAAGATTGGTCGGGAAAATATTGCTGTTAGTTTCCTGCAGGTGGCGTGCTGCAGTCACTTCTCTGATGCACTGACATGCGAATTGCTAACTAGGAAAATGCTTTCAGGACCGCAAGTTTTAGGTTCAAGGCTGCAAGTTTAAAAGGTTTGTTAAATACCCATTCTGTACAATGTGCACATTTTATGAGTATCTTGTATAATGCTGCTTTGACTGTATGCCCAAACTGCTCTGAATGTGTGTCATCTCTCTCCATTGACAATTTTAATGCAAAATTCAGGTTCAATGAGGTTTAAGTTAACATACTGTGACCTTGGCATGCTGACTAGAAATTTGGTGAAAAATATAGTGCATCACATAAACAATGCTCAATTGCAACAGGTACGGAACACATATAAAGTTTATAAAACTTCGACACAATGCAAGCAGGGGATGTATGTTGGTGGAAGCAGTGCTAAAGGGATTTTTGTTTGTGTGTCAGTTAGTGCAACTGCAAAAACAAATATCTATTTTGATAATTTGTGACAGAAAGCTTGCAATGATATTGCACACAGTAGCCTAACAAAGAGTGGCGTGACAATTTAAAAGAAATAAAAACATTTTGTAATTTGTAGATTTATAGGTAGTGTCTGTTTTTCGTATATTATAGGTAGTGTCTGTTTTTCGTCTGTTTTATATTATAGGTAGTGTCTGTTTTTCGTCATGAGGCAAATGATGTAGGTCTACATATATATGGTGCCTGTGCTGGGGCTATAAATTTTCCTCTTCTTGAAGACCATTGGTTGATGTGTCCTTATGACAAATAGGATAAGCAAAGAAACAACGGGTTTAGGAATACGGTATAAGGATTTAGAGGCTCAGGTCAGGTTTTAGCG
>Ga0210059_1016965_pt1 | contig 10447 bp, 10 predicted proteins | sample Ectturendosymbi2_FD_188042 | JGI IMG/M metagenome (GOLD analysis project Ga0210059, IMG submission 188042) | Ecteinascidia turbinata endosymbiont from Florida, USA - Sample 2 (SPAdes) (version 2) | ecosystem: Host-associated > Tunicates > Ascidians > Unclassified | place: Key West, Florida... | reverse complement strand
TTTTTAATAGTATATTAAAAAACGCATTAGCTCGCGGCACCCCTGGGTATTGTAAATGGCACCCCAGGGTGCCGCGGCACCCCGGTTGGGAACCACTGCTTTAAGCAGATGTTTGATAGAATACAAGGCACAAGTGAAAGCTTGTGGCTACTGAAGCGCATCACGCACTGTTGTTTCGCACATTTCGTCATGCCTTGTGACTTTTCTCACGTGACTTGATCGATTGTTACGGAGTTCCGGATCATAGCGTGCGATACGTGAGTGCAAAGTCTGGTTGGAACCAGCGATGCGGGCGCATCTCACTTGACGGTTATCGCTTAATGAGCACACGCGACGTCGGTGGCTACAAGCGCATGCTGGCGAGTGTTATCAGCGTTTGTTGTCGGCGATCTTACTGGTGCGAAGCACCGCGCGCTCTTGCAAGGGCGGGCAATGCACTGTGCTTTCTTTGTCTATAATGCTTGACCCCTGGTCAGTCACCAAACAAAGATCTTCTCTTCTGTTGTGAAATGAGAGGATTTCTTGTCATGAATGTTTCTAAGAAAAAGCTTGGTGTCTGTTTTTTGCTATGCATGTTAAGTCATCTTGCCAAAGCTTGTTTTTTTATTTATTATGTCAAGTAGAAGCGTATCTGAGAGTCTTAAATGGAAAGGACGCGTCTCAAAGGTTGATAAAACTTGAAGCTATTTCAAAGGCTTTTACGCTCTATTACTAAAACGTGGTGACATTTTTTGACAATTTTGGTTTTTCTATCTATCTGCGCTCCTCATTTCTATTAATGATTATGTTTCTTTCACTTTTTTGTTGTTATTTGTTTAATTATTTGTCTTGTCTTTATTTTTGCTTTAAAACTTTTTTCCTACTGTGCCATCAACTTCTTTCGGTTGAATGTTTTGTACACGGAGTTCTGGAGCTTCTTTTGGAAAAATCGGTGAAAACCTGAACATATATAAATATTTTGTTGAAACAGTTCACCGTCGCTGTTATTGAACTTAAAATTGTGATTTTGCTGCAAGTGGTGTTAAAAAATAAACTGAAGTTTTTTGAAATGTCATGTACACAAGTTTCTTTTTTTAGGCAGTATTGCAAAATATATCAGGAGAGCAGCAGGTGTGGCAGAAGAACGGGAGCAGTTAACAGAATTTTACCGAAACTTTAGATTTAAATTTATAAATTTTTCATCACAAGTGCTACTGTTTCTTGCTAGCACTTTATTTCAACAATGCTATGTTTCAGTTCAGCTTTATCTCAGTGGACTGTGCAAACAAAAGATTAAAAGTTGCCATCACGTAAGCAGGGATCTCCAAACTTTTTTGTGCGAGGGCCACATATGCTGTTACACAATAGTTCGAGGGACGGACTTCTTACGTAACGTGATTGTTTCGGGTTGCATTCCACCAAATCAACGCATTTTTCGTTAATTTATTATTTTTTCATCATTGACTCAACGGCTTCGCGGGCCGTAGTTTGGAGAACCCTGGCGTAAAGTCTAAGCTTTGCTGCAATGGTTGAGGGTCCGGTGGGTTTGAAAACGGAATTCGCCAAGAAGCAGTAGTTTTAGGACATTCCGAACGAGTGTCTCAAAACGATACCTCCGTCTATTTCTTGTAACAGGTTACAATCACCTGTTAAACAATCGCCAAGCAGGCTGAGTGAAATGCTGTATAAAGGATACAGGAGAATCGAAACAAGTCTTCGGCCGCAATTAACGCCGAATTTTCTGCAATTGCTATTTCAAAAATATGAATGTGCACAAAAATGTTGCATATCCATATTTGCTGCTGTTTCTAGCTTGTCGATCAAATGCCGCAACAAAATAACTCAAAAATGTTTCCGAGATCCTATTCCAGCCCATTTTCAGCTGTTGAGAAACTAGAAACGCTAGTTTATGAAAAAAAAGACTGAAATGGTAAAAATTTCTTTTCCCTCAAAACTGCTGCCAGCTGAGAGTTAACGTTCACACTGTTAAAGAATATTGACGTCAACATACCGTAAATAGAATTTGCTTCAGGAAACTAACTTCAAGATTTTCGAACTCCAAGTTGTGGCTGCTGAGCAACGAGCACCACCTGGTTTCAATCCGTTTATAGAATTGTCACAGTTGTTATGAATTAACATTTTCTCCTTGTTAAGAATTCCCTTCCAGCTATAATGTAGAAAGGATTACATCAGGTTATAGAAAGTAAAAAAGTTTTGCCTGGTGACCAATGTCGGTACCAGCTACTTGTGCTTTTTGACGACGACGCTTCACACATGAAAGCACGCCGCTATCTTTACAAAAAATCAGAATAACAAACTTTCTTCTCAAACAAACAACAAAGGATGCTTCTTGAACTGGAACATCTTTTTCTGCAAACATTCCATCTTTTTCTCTGAAATGCTGCTCTGAGCAACATCAAGTCTCGACGGACTTTTCGCGCATTTTCCAACTGTGCACTGCAAATCGACTTTTGGGTAGGGGCACGCAAAAATTTTAAGCATGTTTAAAAATAATTTTCAACACAAAGAGACAAGTTTCCCCATCACAGCCTAAACTTAATTTTTCTGGAAAGGGTTTCAAATCCGACTACTCCGTAAGCTCAGTTCAGGAAATGGCTGGAAATCTGCTACAGTAACAGTAGGGAAGTATTTTTTGAAAAAAGCAAAAAAGTCAGTTTTCTCAAAAATTTCAAATGCAAAAGTACATTTTTTGGCAGAAAGTTCACCATGTTTTCCATGAAAGATGTCTTCGTTATCTCTTTACCGCAAATGTTTCGTGATTGATGATCAAACACGTGATCTAGATGATCAAACACGTGATCTAGAGCCACTGTAGTGGGTCACACAGCAAGCCCAGCCTTTCCATTAAGCCAACTAGGCGGCCGCCTACAGAGCGCAGCCTTCAGGGAGCGCAGAATCCGCTTTTTCTTGGATTCCATGTCCCGAATGTGTTCGTGTGATGTGTAACCGGGGCGTGAATATTGCGCTTGCCTGGGGTGCAGAAGTGTCTCGGGCCGGTCCTGCCGCGCAGGCCCCAAGGGAATTGAAAACGAGTTTTCAAAAGAGCGGCGATCAAGAAGTGTAATGCAAGTGTCGGTGGACAGGAAATATGGCATTTTTTTGTTGATCTTATCCAAAACGCAAATTACTCTGAAGAAAGAAATGAAAGATGCATGGGAGTTAAAAGCTTGGGGAGAAATTAATCGGCACAAAAATATATTTTTGACGCAATTTGATAATGTGACGTAACACAAAAGGGCGGATCCAGCCAGTCTTGAGCATACGTCTTGCGAGGAGGGATTCGAAAGCGTTTGATTTGACGTCAAGCATTGGGTAAACTGCGAGGGTGTTGACTACACACGAGCTAATCAATACGACCCTTTCATTGTGACGGCATAAAATGGAATCGTTGTACCGAGCTTGTATTGAGAAACACGGTTTGAGTCAACAGAAAGTTATGGCGGAGTACTGCTTGGATCAAAAGACATTATTTTCTGCGCATTAGAAACGATCCAACAGCAGAGTTTGTAATATGGTTAACAATCCAGCATCAAGCTTGATTTACTTGTCATCCAAACGACAATATTTGATTTCTTTTTCCTCTTAAAAAAGTACAGCAGCATACACAGCTTAGCACATGGCGCAGTGCATCTTATATATTCTGAATTTTGCTTTTTGGTCTAAATATTTTAAATAATTAAGAGTTTTCCTGCGTTACTTTTTTAGTTTCATAGTTCTATGCTTTCAATTCTAGAAAACCAATTCAATGCTGATATATGGATCATTTCCCTTAAAGCAACAACCGTTGACGCAACAATCATCAACATGAAAAAATCACGAAATCCGTAAAGTTTATTTCAGCACGCTTCGTTCATGTTTCTTATTTCTAAATATTCGCACGTTATGTTGAAGTGTTTTATCAGTTTTGTTATGATACGAGTTCACAACCGAATTCCTTTGTTGCCAGACATGTTGCTTTGTTACCTCTTGAGCATCCATTGCCATTTTCGCAGCCACTAAGCAAGACTTGTGCTTCTCAGTGCTTGATGTGATATGACTTTGTAAAGTTTTGAATAAATGCATTTGTCCCTTTGTTGATTTCTTTGCGATTTTACACCAGGACCTCGATCTTTCACAGAGCACTGCGTCACACAGGCAGCGGAACATAGTTCTGTTGTGCATAAGGTGTTCTTTATGACTGCCTTGTTGACGTTCTGTAGATTATTTACGCGTGTGGTGTGAATGTCTTCAGCGCATACTTCCTGTTTCGCTACTGTTGCCTTCGTGTTCAGTGGTTATTCGCAGTTAACAAGACATGGTGTCAGAAGTGAGATTTGAACCCACGCCTCTCGGAGAGCAGAACACGGCAAGTACAATTCAGGATTAGATAGTGCCTCAAAATATTGGGGTTTCGTGGAGATATTTGGCATCCAGAGGGGGATAGTGGGTGACAAAGTTAGGGTGATAAAGTTAGGGAACCACTGTTCTCAGGCTTCTCTACCTAGACCAGGGGCGGAGAACCCATTTACTATCGCGGGCGGCATGGATTGTGGAATGTCGCTGGCGGGCCGCAAAAAATTGATTAACTTTATCTGAAAATTCCACATTTATCTTCCGAAAGCAAGTAAGAGGAGGCAAACGCGAGGGAGAGAGACTTCTCTTGACTCACTGTCTACGTGTCTGCATGTCATGGAGTTTCGTTTTGACGCGATGTTATGTTCTAACTTAAGTAACAAAAATTCTGATGTGGGCCATGTTCAGTGCTCACGCGGGCCACAGATTCCTCAGCCCTGATCTAGAAAACTGGCAATAGAGGAGTCTTAGAACACCTATGCAGTTGTTACAGGTACAAATGTATGTACATACACATGTATACAAATTTACCTAGTAGTAAACGGCTTACGCAATATTGCATAATTCTCGCACTTTCGCAAATGGCCGATTTGTTTTGTATTTCTCTCTCATCAGATTTGATAAAGCTGTTTGGGTCATACTTTTCATTTGTTTACCAGTGGGTTTGGCTATATCTACAAAAGTGTTCTATAAATGAGTAGAAAGCTTACTTAACAAGAAAAAAGTTGCACGATATTGCAACGAGTGACCTCATCTCGATGATAGACTCGCTCCAGCACGTATGCCACACAATCACCGCGGTGGGTTGGGTAGTAACCATCGGGGTTGGGTAGTAACCATCGGGGTTGGGTAGTAACCATCGAGGCCTCAGGCAAATAATTCGCAGATACTCAACAAGCTCTGGTAGTTATGCTCAAGCAGAACTGATGGCGCCATGGAGAAATGCCACAATTTATTGTAAACAGCAAATGATTGATCAATGAACAGAGAGTAAAATTTCTAGTTCAGTCCCAATTCTGTGCCCCTGATATGAGGACTGCTTTCAAACTTGGACCACATTATAAAGTCAGGAGAAGACGAAATGGTCGTCCCTCCTATGCATGTTATTTCCAAAACAAATTCTCAGTCGTCAGTACTTGTGATCTTCACCCAAAAAATCACGGCGAAGTGAACTTGATCTGCAGGTCATCAGAAAGTTTGTTGAAAAAGGTCCTTAGTTGCATTGCAACATCTTCTACTGGCGTGGCATACATACGCAATTTTTGTAGTTTTTCCTCAGAACAACATTGAGACTGCCTAAAAGATCAACATTACATAGCGAATTGCACGATCAGCCACATAGCTTCGCTAGTCAACGCGGTAGTCATGTGAGAATCAAAACTTGACGATTTTCGTCAAACGGGATTAAAAAGACCTTGACTGCACAGCCTGACAAAATATAAATGAGATTTTGTGGCACATTAAGTTTGGAATCAACCACTTTAGAAAAAACATTATCGCTTAGAATGCAAATAAACTTTTGTGACTAGCCCTGGCCGTCGCAGCAACAATCTGTGATAATAACATAATTGCTTGTCACGAAACCAGGATTAGTGCAACTCTTGTCTCACAGGTTTCAAGTCCTTCAATCAAGGGCTGTAAACCTATAATCCTTCTAGTTTTCTGCGTATCTCAAAAAAAATAATAATAAAGCCGGGCACTTCGATGTGTGAGTAGATTAGGTTTTGAAATGTCTGGAAAAAGCTTAGTCAGCTCGTTTTCACTGCTCTTAGAGAATTGCTGGCCGCCCTGCAGTTTGGTCGATGGCGCTGTCAGTGGTACAGATTAGAAAAACCTTTTGTAACGACTGCAGCAGACAATCTTTTTTGACAGACGCCGACGTAAAAGCCGCTCTGTCACAAGATCATTTACAAAATTCAAGTGAAACTGAAAAGAGGGTTTTTGAAAAACTTTGCCCATTAGCTATAGCTTTGTTAAAAATATTCTTATATTATATATCCGACCATCAGCCATTGGAAAATCAGGAATTATGTGCTAAAGTTTTTTTCACTTCTTCTCCACTGCCAATCCGCGATATTACAAACAAGTCTATCAGCAAGCATGTCATTTTCATCGACATTTTATGCACCGATGATTTTGATCTACACTTTATTAAGGACCGCAAAGCCACGGGCGTTGTGATTTGTGATTTGGGCGTTATGGCCTAAAAACAACAACTTATATAATATTAATCTCCAGTGGATTAATTAATTCTTTGTTTATGTATTTTGTGGTTTTAAGGTCATAACTTCCCAACCACAAACGCTGGAAAGCCAATCAAGGGCTCTAAATATGCAGATCTTCTCCAAGTGTAAAAAGAAGAAAAAAAAATTGCCTCTTGGATTGAGGCCAAGGGACCGGTGACGTAAGCCAAAAAACCCTGAATCTACCCCTAATATGACGTCACCCACAAAACACTCATATCCAAAACTTCCCAAATTTTTTAGTCGTAACTAAAAAACTTTCCGAGTCTTTTGAAGCTCTCTTGCTCAATCGAAATATGCGGGAGTCTAGTTTAGGTCAAAAAACGGAAGGTTTTGAATTTTGTGTATTTTGTGGGTGAAATCATAATGGGTGTAGGTTTACGCATTTTTGCTCGAGGTCATCGGGCCCTGGATGCCAACACCAAGATCTTTTGACTCAAGTTTTTAATGAAAACTAGGCTACACTAAAGAGCTCTTGATTGGCCATCTAGAGTTTGTGGTTGGCAAGAAAAAACAAACAAATTTTTGGCAAAACATCTATTTTAGGTTATTTTTACCAGTTACTTAGTTCACTGACTGATGTTTTCTTAACGAGGCATTAGATTTAATATTTTCTGAAAAAGGTTTGATTCGGACAAAAACAATTGGTGTTTCACAAATCGGTTGCACTTCTTCGTTTTAAGGAATGGTACTTCAACATAAAATATTTGAGTTTGCTTTGCTGGCTGGTTATGTTTCAAGTTAGGTCGTTCATTATAAAATTTTGTTTCCATCCAAGAAACGGCTGAAATATTTTTATCAAAACACTTTTTTTATCAATACACTTTTTATATCAACTCAATGCCTGATCGGCACTGGTTTGATCCGTCTTTGATTCGTGAGCGACATCTAGCGGGAAATTATTAGCTTGGCTGACCGCAACTCCTCTCGAAGTTCTGTATAGTTTTTGATATAAATTTCATGTCAGTTACTTGTTTCTACTCATCTTCTGACTTATAATGTCTGGTTTTCTGATTCAGCTTTATTCGAATTTAACAGAAATTTAAACAATGCTGTCCTGTTTTCGTGTTAAAAAAATTTAACCCAAGTGAAAATTTTATAAAAGATTTCGGTTTAACAAGAAATAATCCCAGAAATTATTTCTATTACATATTTCAGTGGTCCTCGAACGTTTCTGAACGCGTACTAGCTTTTCATTGTCGATATGTAAACCTGTTTCAGAAAAACTTAACTTGTTCGAAAGTATTTATTGTTTATTTGTCGCAGACTCGTGGTCCATACCACAAGCACAATCGAAGAACACAAGAACAAAAATGCGTTGCCACAGCGCATCGCATTACAGAATAGGTGTTAGCACACATAAGCGTACGGCATGGGGATGCAGGGGATGCGGTCGCATCCCCAACGCTGAAAGATTGGCCATTATTCGGGCAAAAATTTTCAAAATTTGGGCAAAATCTACAGCAACATTCATATGTAAGTGAAGTAGTGTCTATTTTCCAAACTAAGGCAAAATAATAACCAAATCAACGGTAAAATAATGGCCAAAACAGCAAAACAGTCTGAGACTATTTTGCCATACTTTTTTTGTCCCTGTTGGCAAAATAAACATTGCCCTTGAGTGGACTGGAATCATGTGGTAATTCCAGCAGCCTTCATCGAATCTGAGGCAACTAAAAAACTTTGACAACGTTTTGGGTAAAATTAGAAACATTTGAGTAAAATAGGACCATTTGGGTAAGTTCCAACAGCTTCAATTAAATCTGGACAAATACGAAAACCTTTAGATTAATTGGAAACACTTGTGTGAAGTCCATCCGTCAAATCAAATTTTGCCAATTTGCAACAGCTTCATTCAATTGTGGGCAACTTCAAACAGTCTTGTTCAAAGATGGGCTACATAGAAAAACTTCATTAAAATTTTGGTACTTTCAGAAATGTCTGGGTGAATTATAAGAGTTTTATTCAAATTTGGATACAATCAAAATCATTTGGTTATATTTTAACAACCTTAATGAAATTTGAGCAAATTGGGACTACCGTATTTTCCGGGGTATACGTCTATCCGGGAGATAAGTCGACCTAAATTTCTGGGCCTAAAAACTAGAATTTCAAGCTATACTCGACGTATAAGTCGATCCCCTTTCTTTGTGGGAAATTCTTTTCTGAAGTGCGGCATTTCGAATTCGTTGGACGGAGAGGAGGACGACTGGTTATGGAAAGATATGGATGCCGTGGACGATACTGCTGACGCCGAAGATGAATGGGACCCATACGATGATGTGCTGACGGGACTTACAGATGCGGAAACGTTAGAACTGTTTAAATCGGACGATGAGGAAGATGAATTCGATAGATTTTAATTGTAATGTAAATATGTAGTGTATATGTATAAATATTTCTCAATAAAAATAATTTTTCAATGTACCCTGAAAGTCTACTCGGCATATAAGTCGACCCTGATATTTAAACAAAAATTTTAGGGGTCAACAATTCGACTTATACCCCGGAAAATACGGTACTTCATTCAAATTTGGGTTAAGTTAAAAATGTTTCCACAAATTGGAAAAATTCGGGTAACTTCCAACAGACTAAATCAACTCTGACCAAACAACAATACCTCCATTCAAATTCGGGCCAAGTGGAACATCTTTATGCAATTTTGGGTAACTTCAAAAAGCTTCATTTCAATTTGAATAATATACAACCACTTCATATAAATTTGCATACATTTAGAAACATTTGCGCAAATAATAATTAATCGTATAATTAATCGGGTAATTGAAACAACTTCATTCAAACTTGGGTACAATTAGAAACATCTGGTCAAATTGGAAAAGTGTCATTTAGATTTGCATATATTATAAATATTTGAGCAAATTACAACAGCCCAAATCAAAATTGGGCCAACTGAAACAACTTCATTCAAATTTGGGTAGAGTTAGAAACATTTCAAAATTAGGAACATGTAGAAATGGTAACTCACCATTCCAACTAACCCTAATTTTTGTAAACCTCATATTGTTGATGCTGTAATGTGTACAACTAAAATGTAGCTGTAGCTGCAAAATGTTTTGTGGTAGTAATGTGGTGTAGCTGCGATATGATAGTGTGAAGTTTTCGTGTTTCAAACGTGCTTGATGTTGTGAGACTTGCAAGTGCAAATCTGTTTCCATGAAGTATTCATGAATAAAATTAACTAACAATGCCCCAACTATTAATGTTATTCAGTCATAATAATGTAGGGATTTGACAGTGGGAGAGAAATGAAGGTATTCTTGCATCACTTTGATATAAACAGCTAACAAAAAAAAGTGAAAATAAATCGGATAGGGGTGCACATTGGCGCACAGGGGCATGCAAATTGCTCCCATCAAAGTTTCAGTGGTTTCGCGACCGCTTAGCATGAGGTGGACAGCCAGTTGTTTTTGCTGAATTCAAAGCAGAATTCGACAATCAGTGTTTTACCGATTTTATGTCGTACTTTCTGTATGCTTGGCTTACACACGTCGTCTGCATGTCGGAGGTGATAGAGGAATCACAAGAACATAAAGAAATCTTGTGGCGCCACGAAGCACACGGAAGGTTTTCGTTGCTACGCAAAGCAATACTGATGAGTTGAGTTTATTTGGCGAAAGTTAAGAATTTCAAAGACGCGAAAGAAATCATAGCAATTGCAAAAACGCCGGGGCACCGAAAAAACCGCAAGGTTATCGAGTCGTTGCCCCTTGACTGGTCGATTAAGGTGCACAGCAAGCCAAATTTACATCAAATCGGATAGCATGTGTGGGAAAGAGCTGCCAGATGATCAACACAGTTGCGCAGGGAGTGCTGGGTCGCAACCGGTCTCTCTCGGTGGAACAGGTGCTCAG
>Ga0210059_1016964_pt1 | contig 10448 bp, 8 predicted proteins | sample Ectturendosymbi2_FD_188042 | JGI IMG/M metagenome (GOLD analysis project Ga0210059, IMG submission 188042) | Ecteinascidia turbinata endosymbiont from Florida, USA - Sample 2 (SPAdes) (version 2) | ecosystem: Host-associated > Tunicates > Ascidians > Unclassified | place: Key West, Florida... | reverse complement strand
GTATCCACCAATTTTTAGGTATTTCAAGCCTTAAAGTCGTTGCTTGAATGCGTAAAACATAGCCAGTGTCATTGGGAAATCCCCATTCAAAATCCAGGGCCTCTGGATATTCGAAGTCTTTTAGGTATCGTGAACGAAGACGTAAACGTGCGAGGACGTTGCGTAAAATTCCTTTTGGAAAGAATATTCTATATTCTGTTGCATTATAGTGTTGAAGTTTTGTAAGAGTGTCTGGCGGGCAGTAGTGTGAAACTTCATCATAATCAAAAGAGCCGTCGTATCTGGGCATGGGACCGTACATGCTTGTGATTACTGAGGGAAAGTCCTGGATGTTGAGGAAACAAGGGCCACTGTGTTTGTGTGCCCAAGCTATATGATGATAAAAAAGTTTGAAGCGAACGAGCTCATATTTTTCGTAGAAATAAGAGATGATTTGAGAGATGAACATTAAAGCGTCAAAAGAATTATGTAAATGCATGTGGTATGGTGGTAGTGCTGCATGAATATGCGGAATTAAGTAAAAAGATTGTTTAATGAGTTTCAAATTTATCATTTCAAAATCAAGGGAACTCATGAAAGGATCGCGTTGCAAAATTGTCCATTGATCAGGCTTCCATTTCAGTTTATAGTAATTGTAACAGTTGCAGTCTGGTGTGACATTCAGGGGTTTTATCATTGTACGAATTTGTTTTTCTCCATAATACGTTGTCCAATTGTGAAGGAGGTGTTTCTGAAATTGTTCCAAGTCAAAAGGCAGTGCTAGAATGGGTTTCATTAGTTGTCGACGTGTAGTTTGTTGTGAAGTTGGGAGAGACGTAATTATCGCTTCTGTATGTTGTAAGGCTGTAGTTAGCGTTGAAAGATTGGTGGCATATTGTCGTGTTGAGAAAGAAAAACTGACATAAACATGGATCAAGAGAAAAACTGTTGAATAAAAGGCAGTCATGCATAGGCATGCTGAGTTGAAGTTGTATCAAGGGACAGAAATCGTAAAATTTTGGTTGATAAATGTTCTGCGAAAATGAGAAAGAAAAAGGGCTGATGACTGCATGAAAAGCAGGCACGAGAGAAAGAAAGGTAGCCGTTGGGTGTCGCACCAGGGTAAAAACTCGTGTATTGACGATGATGAAGAACAATATTTGTAGCTTAAGTTGCGAGAAGTAATTGGGACGCTTTCGTAAAAAAATGATTAATGAGAACTATTCGAAAAATTTTATAGGAGACTGAAAAAGGAGTAGCCGAGTTATTAGCTTTGAGGAGGTGAGGCATTGAGATTATGTTTATTGATGGACCTTTGAAATGAGGTGCAGGGCTTTGTGTTTGAGAAGATATTGTTGATATTGATGGGCTAAGGGGGGCTAATTTGGAGCCATGTGTAAGGAGGCTCATGTTTAAAATTTGAAAAAAGTTTGAAGGTGGGCCAAAGAAGGTTAAAATTTTCTGATTAGAAAGGGCATTCTTGTTCTGAGCATGTGGTTGCGGCGTTGAATGAGAGCTGGATTTGCCGTATAAAGTTTTTAACTCAAAGGAACTTGGCACATTTGTCGAAGTGGTTGCCATGTTATCAGGTTTTGGGGGGGAAGTTTTTGGAGGTGTCTGTGGTGAGATTGAGACTCGCGCTGTGCGCGTAGGTTCAATAGTGCCATCAACATGAATGGTTCGACGCTCGTTTTCTGGTAAAAGTAAATCAATAAAGTCGTCTGATATAAAATGTCTGTTTATTTTATATGGTGCAGAATAAATTTGACCATTTGTATAAGTATGAGTGTAAAGAATGCCAGGGCTAAGCGAAGAGTCATTTCTCAAGATGCGCAGCACTCTGCTGTGTAACTTTAGAAGATAAAGTGTTGAGAAACGTTGTTGGATGCTGCGCAGCGTTACCGAAAAATAATTAATTAAATGATGAACTTCATTCAGGGTTTGTGTCGCTTTGTCACGGGCGTGGACTGCATATGACCATGATAAAGCGAGCGAGTTGAAGTCATGAGCGTAAAGCCGACGTTCGACAGAATAGTATAAAGATCGTCGGTGAAAATAATGAAAGTGGTAAAGTTTTTGGTATAATTGCAGAATTTTTGGCTGCATGTTTTGCCATAAAGATTGTAAAAGAGAAAATTCGTGATTAAAGGCTGTTTGAATTGAAGTGTCGTATTCTCTGAAGGTTGTCTGATTATCGTGGTACGAGAAAAAGGTCGGCTGAAAATGAGGATTTTCAGTCAAAGCCTGTGCATGGTAGTTATTGCGTAAGGCGTTTAATGGTAAGGAGTCACTCGCATGCTGTTTGCAAGAAGCAATGTTTGCGACTTGTGGGGTATCTGATAGAAGAGTCTTAGCTTTTATTAAAGCTCGTTCAAATGAGCCAATATGTGGTGCACAGATGGTGCTCAGGTTGAGTGGGCGATTCTCTGTTTGTTTTGGAAGGGGCCATTTCTGTAAAGTGTAATTATTTTCAGTGACGTTTTGGATCAAGTAATGAACGCCTGGCAATTTGACATATAGGCCGTCAGCATAATAGTGGTATTGTCCACGCGCGTAGGAATACACGGTTTGCGAGGTGCGAAGTGATTCGGGTGCGAAAAAATTGTCATGGTAACCTAAAACACTGGGTGATTGGCGATATATCCACCAAAGGTTTGGGTTATTGGTGAGTCGTGGTCCCACTTCTATTTGTAAAAAAAAGGCTTTGCTGGATGGGCTGGTCCACTGGAAATCTAAAACGTCCAGATGGCCAGTCGCTTGTTTATAAATTTCATAGTTTCTAATTGTAGGGACACGATTTTCGATTTGTCCCTGTGGAAATTCCACAAGAAAGGCAGAAGGTGCTGTTTGTCGAAATCTTACTAGTCGTTCTTCGTTGCACTGCTCGGGGTTTGGTATGTGCATCGTACCAAATGTGTGTAAAGGCAGCTTAATATTGGGTAAGCGTGCAAGAGCAACAAAACATGGTTGGCGTTGTGTTTTTGGCGGAAGGTTGTCGCTGATATTGAGCTTAAACTTTACAAATTGATAAAGCTCATAAAAATACGATATGATTCTGGAAATGAGCAAGATTGTATCACTTGAATCGTAAAGATACATATTATGTGGCAAAGACGATTCGTTAATATTTCTAATGATGTACAGGGCTTTGTCAATTATTTCAAAATATATCATTTCAAAAGAAAATTGCTTAGCTGTCGGTGAGTGTTCAAGACGGTTCCAAAGTTCCGGTGTCCATTGAAAGTGACGGTAATGGAAGGAATCACACTCTGGTCTGACGTACAGTGGTGGAATTGGTGAACAAACTTGAGTGTGACTTATATAGTGTGTCCAGTCACTCTGTATTTGTGAGACAAAATTCTCCGAGTCGCATGGAAGAGGGACCAATGGTGAAAAGCTTTTTGTGACATTGTGACGTTTGTTTGGGGGAACATTGACCAAAATGTCATGGTTTGGGTCAATTTTTTTGATGACATCGAGGGGTTCGGTTGTAATGAACACAGCTTGGGTTTTAATGTAGAACAGTTGATTGTGCAGGAGGAATATGCAGAGGGTAAAAAACATGAATGTTTGTTTAACAAAAAGAATATCCAGGGTAATTGCTTCTTCGATCAACGGAGATTTTGTCAAAAATGAAGATGCTGTGTCTGAGTTTTGTTATGTAGAAGCACTAATGAAACTCGTGCAGATTCTGCTGCATGAGAAAGCGTTTGTGATGCTGTGCAAAAAATATTGTAGATGCCATAGAAAAAAGTCGAGGCTAGGGCGAGAGTTCCGGTGAAAAGAGCTGCAATTTTTCCAGGGTTCCAGAAAGTTTCTTGGTCTGTTATAATGGACGGAATAGTATAGCGTGGTCCAAGATCTTTGTTGTTTATAATTCGGAATTTATTCGTAGAGGTTAAGAGGTTGCCTAGTAGAGAATGTTCATATATTTCGTCGGGAGAAAAAAGATTGGACGTATTGAGCAAATGAAATACTTGTTGCATTCTCCAAAGCTGAAGGGCTTTTTGAAGAATGTTTTGTTTTATGAAATGCACACGCCATAGTTGTTTTGCGAATACTTGCATGTACTGACGGCTAGAAAATAGGCGGTTCTGATAGGTTAGCAATGTGTTTTTCAAAAAGTCCAGGTTTCTTTGAGAAAAGTTTTGTTGAACTAAGGTTTGCTGCAGCAGTGTGACGTTAAAGTAAGCAAAGCTTGCATCCAGTTGTGTTTGATGTAACAGGCGGGTGTAATAGCGAGTAACATGATTGAAACTTTCATAATCTTGTAGTAAAGTTGGCAGGGAAACATTTTGATTTTGAAAGGTTATATTCGTATGTACTTGATTGCGAGTTTCGGATGGCAGAGGACCCGAAAAAAAATGTATCGGATTGTTAGTCCTGACTTCGATGAATGTTCGTAGATTAGCATACGATACATTAGGATTACGTACATCTGGTAATTGTCTGCAGTAATCATGTGGGTTGGGGGGGGGTAGAATTTTTAATAATTCGATTTCAAGTTTGCCATATGGTTGATGTGAGTTTTGTATTAATTTAGTGTCACACCAGTCTCTGTAAGAGATGACCTGAGTCCGGTAAATGGGTGGATGTGTGAATGAAACTTGAAACGGAAAGACATTCGTAAAATTAGCTTGCGATTCATTATGTGGGGAATCATTTGTTGTGGGGGATAGGTATAAAATGGGAGTGTTTTGAGCTTGCAGAGCCGGGGGTAAAAACAAAGAATTGTGTTCTAAAAGGTGCGAATATCCCCAGTTTATGAGACGTACTCGTGGCAGGAAGGCTTGTAAAGGCTTGCCGATTGTGATGTATAAAATAAACCAGAATATAGGGTCATCAGGTGACGTAGTAGCAACACGTCTATAATAAACACGATCGTTTCTTGGATTTATGGGAACGAAAGGTATTAATTTGCCACTGAGAAATGATATTCTGAAGTGTGTGGAGCCTTCCGGAGAAATGCGAAACCAGTTTTGTGGGTCGCAAGGTGGTGTTTTGTTTGCATGAAGGGAAATCGTAGTTTGGGTGTAGTTTAAAGAACTTAGTCGGGGTAAATCACTTAAAGGTACATAACAAGGTTTCGCAAGATGTCGAAGGTCAGGTTTGTCGGAGGACACCCATAATTGAAATACGATTTCTGTATAGCGTTCGGCAAAGGAGGCTATAATGTGATACATATTGAGGAAAACATCGGCATCTCTGGGGTATGAAATAGTTAATGACTGGTGGTGATTTCTGCCTATTTTTCGTATAATTTTGGGTTGACCTGGTTGAGCAAAATCGTGGAAAAAAATTAGTCGACATTGTTGAGAAGGCGGGGGTGGGCGAAGTCTGTTGGCGTAAGAAAGACCTCTGTTGCTCGTGACCATAGTATAGCAATTGTCGTTTATGTTTTGATAGAGGCGTGGCACTAAATTTTTAGGGTTAGACCACGGTTTTTCGGAAAAATATTTTTGTTTGAGATTATTAAAAAAGTCCTCTTGGTTGCAGACTAAATTCGGCATTTCAGGTATGCGAGTTTGAAAGGTATGCTGTTCACGCATAGGGGCATCCACTAAAAGGCTATTATTTTTAATGACTGATAAAATGATTTGTTGCAAGTTTTCGTTGCATGCGATGGCCTTTGCTTCAGAGATTGAAACATATTTTATCATGAAAAAACACGTTAGGAAGACACAAGTCTTGCTTCCTTTAAAAGGCATGATTTGTAAAACTGTAGGTGGGAAAGAAATAAAACTGATAAGGTTCAATTTAGTAGATTATATTCAGAATTCTGTAAAGAAAAAAGTTTTTTATAGTAATCTGGAGAAGCCTTGTGTGAAAGGCAGTTACCAAAAAAAAGGAAAGGATCACTTAAAGTAGTGTTAAGAACACAATTGCAACGCCGAGGTCTGTGCATTCATATATTCTGACGACATACAGTCAAGCACATCTCTGCAAATCGGGAAAAGGACACAAAAAAAAAGACACTTATGTACAAAATCTCGATACTTATTTGTCATTAACGATCTTAATGACATGTGTAGGTGTTCTTAGAGTCTGTTTTTAATCGTCGTTGCCAATGTAGCTCCAATAATGACAGGGATACGTTATTCTAATGAACTCCATCAATGCTGATTGAGTGATGCCCATATAGCGAAGGGTTGATTGCATTTTTTCCTTATTGATTCCATGGTCATACAGAAAATGATGAACTTGTTCCTGCAGGACTGGAGATGCAAAGATGATATGAATGTCATTGATGGGCTGTGGTTTTTCTTGAAGAGAGCGACGCCACGGATACATAAGACCGTAATCCGAACGGCGCTTTTCCTCTTGGGGGGCAGAGGATTTAATTGGAGTTTGGATTTTGAGAGTTCGTACAACCGCGACGGAACGCCGAGGTGTCAATTCTGGGGAATCTGGAGTGCTGTAAATGGTCGGTCTTGGTCTGTCAGGAAAAGGAGCAAAATCGGTTTGGTAGTATCGCGGAAATCTTCGTGGAGGGCCATCATATGATGGCGAGTAGACTTCCGACGTTCGTGGGTCACGTGAATGGCGGCTGAAATCGGGGGTGATCTGTAGATTGGCTTGCATTTCCTCGCATAAAGAGGAAGGTCTAATTCTAGCCATTTTAAAAAGGTTTTAAAGTGAGAGAAATAACTAACAAGATTATTCTGTAGAAACAAAATTGCGAGCCTTTATGAACTGACAGACAACAGGAATTGTCACATGCAAAGAGAAAACGAAACACAAGTGGAACAAATGTACACATGACACCGAATTCTGCATAATTGTCTTTCAGAAGAGGCAATCAAAAAATCAGTCTTGTAGCAATGTGTGTGGCTTGTTAAACAATTGCTTCGAAGTCTTGCAGGAGGAATCGATTCACTCTTCGTCGTCTTCTTGGCTTGTCAAGGAAGAGTCGTTCCAACTTGCAAAAGTAAATCTTGAATTAATTGAAGTTTGTATGGCAAGTTTAACAATTTTTGTCGGTTAGTTAGTGGTGCAGAATGTGCCACAACATAAGTCTTATAATGTAAAGTAAAAGTGTTATGTAAAGTTAATAAATACGTGTAGCGTAACATTTTTTCAAGATCAAGATTGAGGCGTCTGCAGTGTGCATGAACTGCATAAGCCAGGACAGGTATAGAGTCAATGACAAATTGTCCAATAGGAAAAACAAGGTCGACAGATTGTGCAATGCTAGTTGCGATTTGTGAAGTATAGAGAAATTTCCGTCGTTTGCCTTGAATTTCTCGTTGTCTCAGATTTACTACAATATGCATTTTCAGAGTTTAATATAAGGTTAAGTTATCGAAAATGAAAATAGCTGTAAAGAAACATGGTGAAGTCAGGTACAAATCGTCGCTGGTTTTGTTTACGTCTTTGTATAAAGAATATCGGAGCACGGATTTTTAGTGGTTGTTGACAAAATTGCATGGAAAAGCCGGAAGCGTTTTTTGAGTAATCGAAAGGTTTTTGGTGCAAATTTATTGATGTTTGGAGTCCTGTTTGTCGAGACGCTAAGTTTTGAAAGGGGAAAAGAGTTGTTGCCTGAATTGTTGATAAACAATTAGTGAATCTTAACGGTACAAAGGTGGCAGCATGCTTTATGAGAAGGTTCTTTGTAGTAAAGCCAATGAGATCCTTCCATGTGTTTGTCGAAATAGCAGGGGAATCTGGTGATGGCGTATAGTTTGTTTCCTGAAAAAATATTACCTGTTGAAATTTGAATCCATTCTTGCTGAATGAGGTGTATTTTGCATGGTCTTGGGAAATGTAGGCGGTGGCAAAGCCAGCAAGAATCAAAACCTCGTTTTGTTAAAAGAAATTGTACGATATGTGCTGGATTTTGGTAAATGCATTTATGTAACCAAATGAGGGAAAGTTGATACAAAAAAGGTTTTAATCTCAATTGTTTGATTAGAATGTGCCAATCAGGATTTAGATTTTTAGACAACAGTTCAATCAATCGGGCAAATACCAACCGTTGTGATAGAATCACTTGAATGTCAACATTATGTGTTAGATGCGGTAGAAAAGCTTTGAGAATCAAGCGAGCGGGATTGACTGTCCAGTCAAAGGAAACATGTTCTAGTATGTTCAGAATTTTTCTAGTTGTGAAAAGAGGGCATTTCGTAGGTTTCGGCTTTAACATGTGTCGCGGGAAGCGGACACACCCTCTCAGTTGTATGTTGGACGTGGTCATGATATTGAACATTTATAAAAATGTTATATATATGTCCTGAAAAAGAAAGTTTTTAATGAAACGCGTATTATTATCTAAAAAAATCGGTTACCTTATTGCAGACATTGTGTGGAGATCTGGATGATTGAAGTGATTTTTCTGTTGGGAATTTTGAGTTCGGCCTTAGATTTGTGAGTTGTGTGAATTCAGCTTCCAGAAATTGACAAAGATATGAAGGCATGTGGCTTTTATAGTTTAACAAAAATCGCCAAAGGGTGCAACGCAAAGAGGTGAAAGAATTTGTAGGACAGATGACAGCGTGTGGCTCATCCGTGGCAATTGTTATTTTTACGGCACAGTACGGTATTTGTCGCAGGGCGGCGAGAAGGTTGCTAGTCCATTGACAAAGGATTTGCTGTTGGGTGTAATTAGGAGCGAAAATTTCAAGGCAAGGTATGAAATCCAGGGACCAATGACTGATGATGGAGGTTTGTGCATTGATGACAAAGGTTTCACGTTCGTTGAAGCGGACAACAGAAAGGTTGTCGGCCGAATTATGGTCTACATCGAGAGTGTCCTCCATTAGAAAGCTTTTTAAATTATTTATGGAAAGATTGAGGGATGTATGAGATGATGACGATGATTGATTAAAATTGAGGAGCCTTTCAGGGATTTCCATTTTTGGTTTCTTTGAGTGTGGTTCATCCATGTCGGTGGAAGAGTCCATTTGTAGCAATTATTGATGACAGATTTGAGTAGACAAAAGTGCTGCATAAAAAAAATGACGAAGGGAGGTTATATAAGGTTTAAGAAATGTGAAATAAATTTTACCTTTGTGCCGTGGGGATGATTGTGAAGATGACTGATCAGGGTATTGTTTCAGCAAAAGACTGTAATAGCCATTTAGCGTATGTCTCGTAGTTTGTGGAAGTAGGGGGACAAAATCCAATAACAACTTCGCTAGTCGTTTATGCGTAATATGAGCACAAGGAACCGTGGGGTTTATAGAGGGTGGGGTTGGCACTATTTCCAGAAAAATGGGTGAAGCATCAGGAAATTTGGCAAAGAAATTGTTTATTCTTAAAATTTCAAGATCTAAGAAGGAATTATCATCAACAATGAAAGTGATAAGGGGTATTTGGTGGGGTTGTAAAGTTTTAGCTTGGGGTAGGGTGCATTTAACGAAATATGAAGCCATTGGTTCAGTTGCAAGTTTTATTAGGAAAGTGTCTGGTTCCAATTCCCATATTACGCGAGGATTGAGTATTATGTCATCTTCGTAGAATTGTATTATGATCTGCTGTAATTGTTCAGTAACGCTTTTAGAAAGCTGTTCAGAATCTGGACTTTCACAGGTAATTTTGTCAAATATTTCGTCTAGCATAGACAAAGATGGTAGAACAGGCACAGAAGGAAGTTCCATGACAGAAATGAGATCATAAACTGTATTTAATCTAAATGATTTAAACAAGGACCATTCTACATTGTCCTATGTAATGATTAAGACAAAAAATTGAAAAATATTAATTTAAAGAAATTGGTTATTAATTGGAATAGTAAAACATAGTATAAAACATAACCTGGATTTCACGTCGTCTTTCGGTCGCGGCGAATACCCCAACGAGTTCAATCGGGGAGAGTCAATCGCTGGAAAAAAAAAGAATTTTTCCTGCAGTTTTTGTGCTAAGCAGGTTAAAAAGTGAAAGACATGACTAGACTATTAAAGTGTCGTCTCGGTTTTTAGAAGCAGACTAAACGCTGGTCGAATGAATTATGTAGAATTGTTCCACAAAGTCAGTCACGAAGTCGGTGGATCTGTTATGGAAAGACGTGATGATGACATTGAACCTCAGTCGGGTAGACTTAGCGCGGCATACGGAGCCATGCGCATACTTATTCCGGAAATGTGACATGAGACGATCACTGTGAACCTGGCTTAGTCTGAAAGTCAAAAGATTAATTACTGTGACGGAGTTCGGTGGATCTTGTTTTTCACAAACAGCCGTTCTGCACCCTGTGAACTAAAGGCATATTAGTAACATAAAACAAATTGATTTTATGCAAGAGAATTTTTAAATAAATATAGAATTTTGTGAAAAGGTATCACACTTGCAGAATTTCACCAAAGTGCATTGTGCACAACGGACAAACACATGCCATATTACATGTTGAGTGTATGCAACATTAAAAATATTAAGGTAAAATCTCGCCCGCGCCCAGCAAAAGATATCGCCGCTGTCGCACCCCAAGGGTTGCGCCCGCCCCCGAAATATGGCAGCAACGACACTTCCTG
>Ga0210059_1016963_pt1 | contig 10448 bp, 6 predicted proteins | sample Ectturendosymbi2_FD_188042 | JGI IMG/M metagenome (GOLD analysis project Ga0210059, IMG submission 188042) | Ecteinascidia turbinata endosymbiont from Florida, USA - Sample 2 (SPAdes) (version 2) | ecosystem: Host-associated > Tunicates > Ascidians > Unclassified | place: Key West, Florida... | reverse complement strand
TTCTTTTCACACAGCATAAGACTATACGTGGCGTACTGCTATCAGCAGTGTCACTGTCTCGCTGCATTACCTGCCAAGATATCTGTGTTCAACAGTCACTCGCAGGCTCCCATTCAGTGATTTCAAATAAATCCAGATTGCACAAGGAAAAAAACATATTCATACAACAAGAACCCAAAAAGCTTGTGTTACGGACAAAAACACATGAGTGTGCCTATTTGAACAGAAATGGTAATCGAATACTGATTTAATTGTAGTTCCTTTTCCAAATTTTCTTCTGCAGCGCAAACATTAACATTTGGATGATCTTTTTGTTGCTCAAGACATTCTTTATAAGGCTGTTAACGAACTCCATTGATGATATCTCAAACTAACTGCAGGAATTACATTTGCTATTAAACTAGGGAATTTTGTGCAATTTTAAACTGAAGCGGGATCTAAAATCCTATCAAAATATAATCCCAATGCCTTCTTCCTCTACATGAAATTTGTGTTTTGATTTGTCTACATTGGGAAACATAGAAATTTAAATAATCAGTCCGAACCCTTGTTTCAGCAGTTTCTTCAGTTGGCATTAGAGAAAATAACATTATACCTATATATAACTCCGACAGTGATCTTATATGAGGATATGAAATCGATTGAACACGTTCTGCTTCATCCGATAAGCGTACTTTCTCACCTGATGCGCGCATGGAAACACCGTAATATAAAGATCACTGTATGTTATTGAACACATTCATAACTAAACATAGACACCCAGGTCGACTGAAAAAAGCAGATCTGGGTGGGAAAACCCCCCGCAGTAGGAGCCCTGGTCACGTGCGGAAAAACGCCTACTGCCACAACGTGAAGTAAACGTTTGATGATTTATTGCCATGTCATTTTTACGCAATAACGACCAACAGTAGAACAATCCGCTCGCAAGTTTCGCAACTTCCCTCTACAGGCAAAGCACCGAACATGAGCGAGCTGCAACGTTCTGGTGTCACTGCATGACATCAGAACAGAAAACCTGGCTCTTGTGCAGTGTCAGCGTTATACCGGCAAATAAGCTGTCGTTCCAACACCATTGAAATTATTTAATCGGAACTTAGCGGCTAACTTCAGGATTTCTAAAAATGTTTGGTTCTTAGTCCCAATTTCCAGGGGGGGCAAATGCCCGTTTTGTCCCCCACTGCCGACGCCCATGCAAGCAGGATTCTCCGACAGTTCAGACCACACATACTGTTGCAACACTGGTGAACTACGAAGCACGCCGATCTTGTCTCGAAAACCTGGTTTCGCAAACTGACACGAACGTGCCGTGGTTTGTGGCGAAAACGGACAAGTTGCACAAGTAAATTTTTATATTGTCAATGTCAATATTGGGTGGCGTACTCCTGGTACTAGTTTTTCCACGGAAGCATGCAAACTGCTAGTCGAGGAATCAGACTTTGCTTGAATTTGTTATCAAATCTAGTTAGTACCTTGACACTTGAAAAACATTTTCTTGTCCTTGAGTATTGCTTACATTGAACTTGATTGAACATTCAAGCATCAGTATTAAACAATGTAATTGACCAGCCAGTAAACAAGATACTCTGTTTGTCACAATATAGGCTACAATATTTCAGCATAACACAGCACAGGCCTACGCGTGTTGTATTACACCTGTGCTGCACACACTATGTAGCTTGTACAATGTACATGTAATAATTACTTTGCGTCCTTAATAAATGTGGTTGATTATCCACTATCGTTCAGCATGTTCAGCAACGTTTGTTTGAAAAAATGTGCTACACCACTATATCTAAAAAGTATTCAAGTTATACATGAAGTAAAACTTCGATTATCCGAAAAGTACAAAACGTTCTCAGCAAATTTCAAATTATCTGGCAACCCTATTTCGAAGGTAAGTATGTCAAGTATTTAAAAGTTTTCTTTCTACAACACGTGCAGTTGGTTATGAGCAATTAATCATAATGGCTGTACGGCCCCACGACATGCATTTGTATTCTTGTGCATTGCTTCTCATCGAAAACCATTTTACGTTTCGCCGCATTGCGACTCCGACGAACGAGTCGCAGCAGCGACAAGCCGGCGAGGGTGTTGAGCGAGCGGAATATGTATCTGAAAATGAGCGCGATAACTTGTTGACGCGACCGCTGGCGGAGATTCCCACAGATGATCGTGCTGCAAACGCATTGTAAGGGATGCTTTCAATCATGCTTGTCTGGTGTACCAGAGACGCTTCGTTGTTGACTCTGAAGTTTTGGAAAAATTTGAGCGGTGCTTACACTGGCCCAACTATGCCATACCACCTCGTGAAAAAAGTTCGTTGAAGGAAACTTCATTGCTAGCTTGTGTTATGCTGTTAGATATGAAAGATAAAGAAAGATTAGACTAAAATCAAAATGTTTAATCAATTACACCATAACTTAAATAGGGAATAAGAGGTCCACATCTTCAAAAGAAACACTCAGAACCACCAAAGGCATTAAAACCCAGATCTGGATGCAAACCCCTATGTTTGGCATCACTAAGTTAGTTTTCCACATCAGACCATTGCAAGGTTTCTCGGGTTACAAATTCACACTCAGCAAGAAACAACCAGCGCAACTGAAAATCAACACAAGAAATTAAAATGCAATGAAATACTAGAAAAAAATGAATGATTTCCAGAACCACTACCAGTACTGCTACACAGCTCTTCTGCAACATGCTTTATTTTCATGATGACTTGAAAAGCTATGTAAAAGCTGTAGCTGGATTATATGGTGAGTGATAAAAAAGGAATTTTTCATGCTGTCTGTAAAACTTTATAAAAAAGAGTATTTGCCATACACTTCCCAAAGTGGTTGAAAAATTACGACCTATCCTTTGTTTTCTTGATGATATTGCTTATTTCTCATCTTGTAGTTTTATTGCGCATTTGCGAAATCTAAATTGCATTAATTGATACCATTGACAAACTCCACATGTTTTAGTCCCTTACAAATCAGATTTGACTAACAGTTGCAGCAATTCAGACCTTGATAATAATTTATCTCCGGTTCTTTGTGCGTGTGACCACGTGCATCCCATGCGCTTCAGCTAAAGAGTTAGAAATGAAGCTTGTAATAGCGCTACAAATGACATGGGTCATTTTCTCCAACCTGTGAAATATATGCGCTTTACGACTTCTCCTGAGTGTGTTACGCATGTCTCAACTACACATGTCTGGTTTGGTGGAAGTTTGGCATCTTTCTAAAAATTCAGCACACCTATCATCAAAAGAAATCAGCTGTGCGACATTATTTTTGTAAATGCAGAAATCTTGCTTCTGGAAATCAAAAACATGCGAATAGTTCATGGTACCACCGCTAAAATGCACCTTATCGGTGAATTATGTCAACTTGTTGCTGTGGATTAATGGGGATTTCGAAGATTGCAGGAGTACTGCACACAAAAGAGTTTGTATGGCGCACCGGGTATCTGCATAGGTCTTCTTTTGAGCCAGTTGTTCAAACCACTGCTTAGATCTCGGGGCAGATGTGGAACAGTCATTCGATTGTCTCATCGTCCAGAACCGTCAGGCCATGCAGTCCATGGGGAGGTTGATGGATTGGACATTGGAGGACAACATGGTCGACGGTTTGTTCTTCTGCGCCACACTGACAGGCCGCCGAGGAGGCCATACCCCATTTGTACAAGCAAAAGCAGAAAGGTCCGACAACGGTGCGGAGGCGGTTGATCCGGACCCCAGAGCCGGAATAAAGGGTAGGGGAGCCCGGGGCAATTTTTTCTGGAGGGTCCCTATGACGTAATTCATGACGTCAACGTTTGTAAAAGCTATGTTTTCGCTGATTCGCAAGGTACCCGTTTGTTTTTTTCCGGTTGTCGAGTATGTACTTACTGAAATGCACATATAGTTAGCTGCGAGAAGAGAATTTATGATATAAATACTTGAGTGTATTTTTATTAAGAAAAAATACTTCCCAGGCTAGACAGTGACCCAGCAAGAAACAACATTCACCCGAACAATAAGCAGAAACCAGAGACTACAAACAAAAACACCGGAAAAAGAACACGTCAATATGGCCAGCCAGGCTGAGTATGAAAATTTTTCCAAGCTAGTGTCTTGATTTTCACTTTCATTTTCAGGTGTTCTGGTTAACGCCATTGATTTGACGTTGCTGCTTGAACGTTTTGCTGTAAAAACTAAAGCGATTCAGTCGCGGCGTTTTAGCTAACACTGCCAGTTCCTTGCGCTTTTTCTTCTTAGAAGCTTTGTGCTTTTCATAGCTCCTAATGGCATTTAAGATTTCGGCATTGGTCAGGCTAAACATTGCAATCTCGTTTCGTTTTCTGCTCTTTCGTTCTACAAATCGACTGATTAAAACCTTTTCTGACATGAGGTGTAAATGGCTTGAATAGCTTCATATATTTATGATGTAACATGGCGATAGTAACCATCGGAGGAAAAGTGCTTTTCCACCATTGGTTACCCTTTGTGACGAAACAAAGGTGCAGTTCGGCTGCCGCTACCTCGAGACTTCACCAGAAGTTTGGGATCATTGATATCAGTGTTGCCACTTCTGATATTTTAACATGACATCAGATGTGATGTTCTCAGATAAATTTCTGATGTCTGATGTTTTGGCGACAAATCTGATGTTGACTGGGTTATTGTTTTTGTTTTCCACATTTCCTCTCATTTTAGGACGAAAATAGGTTAGATTCATGATTTTTAAGTTCCTTTCATCAATCTCTCACCCTAACGTGTGTTTGGTTATCGTTTCAAACTAAAGCTCTCGTCGTTTCGTTGAGACTAACATTTCACGTAAATTATCAAGGGTTTCTCCATTTAATGGTGATAATTCGCTCTGTTTCGGATTCAACGAGGGTGATTGCGCGTTGTTAGGTTTGTTATTAGAAGCATTTAGCCTATATGAAACTGTAGCGTAAAAATTGGATGTTATGTGATGTTAAAAAACGCAACAATCTGATGTTAACAAGACTTAAGTCAGTGGCAACATTCGTTGACACTAAACAGCAGTCAGCAACCACTAGCATTAGCACGCAAATAGTAAAGTTTTCGTGAAATTTGTTCAATAGGCGTGATGCACGAGTAGAGAGTCATACGCATATACCCTTGCCAAAAGAACGATTATTAGGAAAAAGTTACCAGAGAAATCAAATAAATTTGCATTGAACCAAACCGAAAATACGTATAGGCTATTCAGTAGCGATTATGAAAACTGACAGACAGTCAAACTTGTAGAGAAATCAGTTGCTGTTGGGGACCCCTGATACTTAGAGCAACATAAAAATATAATGGTAGAGTTGTATTCTTGTATCGCTTCTGAATCACGAAAAATTTTCAAACAAGTATTTTATTTGAAACAATAAAATTTCATCACGGGGCCTCCTTGCAGCGGGGGCCCTGGGCAATTGTCCCCATTGTCTCCCCCCTTAATCCGTCCCTACCGGATCCAGGCTCTTCTTGGGATGGTCGCTCCAGGGGGTTGGGTGCCGGTGTCGGGGATGAAAGTGCGGAGTCTTATGCGGTTGTCCGCCCACTCCGCATGCCATCGTGATCCGCCCACTGCGCCGCACGTATGTTGTTGTCAAATGAACAGATGAGATGTTGTACGGTGGGTACAAATGGGTGTCTCGATTTGAGGCGCCGTGCATTTGCACTCGATGGACGGGTGAGCACTGAGTGGGGCAGATGTCTGCATAGATTATGCTGCAGCTTTTCAAACCATTCGACTCTGTTAAATACTTGTGACGTTTGTTTTTTTGTCGAGTTTCTGCAAATGTAAATTGCGATCTTTCGCTGGAACCAACTGAAAAATTAAAATTTCTTTGTCAAAATGAGGTCCATGAAACCTGATTGTTTGTTTTTTCCTAGCGATGGAGCTGGGGAAGTACTTGAAATGAAAAGGATTCCACCATTTGTGTCTGTTGATAGATGAGGATAAGACATCTTTGCACATTTTTATGATCGAAGCAGAAAGGATTTTAGGTAACCAGCTGTTAGCACCAGTCAATCATTAATATGACATTCTCGCAGCGCTTGATCCTATGGCACTATTGTTGACCAACCATTGCCACCTAATGTATGTGTTGAATATCAGAAGTACTGCCGACCCAAGATAGATGATTAACTTGTCAATGACTGCTTTAATGCCATGACTCAACGAGCATCTTGCACTTTTGAAATAGAGCCAAATGCTGTTGAATCCAGAAGAAAAGGTGCAAGCTGAACTTTCTCATCATTGACAAGCAGAGTAAACAGGCTCCTAACCAGAAACTTATTTAGACTGTGAGAGAACTGGGCGAAGACAATTTGTTCGCACAGGAAATGGCCTCTTCATCTGTCCTGTGAGCACAAACTTTGGCTTCCAACAGCGATTAATGTATTGACATGGCAATTTTCATGGCTGATCATGTGTGTACCGAGGTCCCCCAGTGATTCAGCGGCCATGGCTTTTCGCCATTTTCATTACGCACCTGTGGCTGGTGCATCTGTATAGCAACCTATGGCATCGTGCAGTGTACAGTGATCCTCTTCCAATCTTTTAGCTTACATTTTTTTAATTGGCAATAAGCTCGATCTTGATATACATTTCAATCTTCACGCAGTATTCGTCGGTGTTTCAGTTATCCGGTAGCTTTCGTTTATCAGATGTGACGTTTGAAACTGAATTTCGAAGTGACTGGCAATTTGTTCCACGAAGACCTCACTCACGTTTTCCTCGAACTTCATTCAGACAATTGCGCTTGTAACATCGCAGTTGTAAAAGATCAGCTTTTTCGCAGAAATAAGTGCTTTGCCTTAACATGGTGGCACTGTATGTTAGTTCAAGTGCGTACATGTTGCAGTATAACAGACGATTGTTCTTAATGTGCTACTTTCTTGTTGTTGCTCGCATGCAAACTGATTGTATTATTTTCAGTGTCATGTAACAGTCGCTGATAAAAACTTATTTATCCGGAAAATAAAGGCAGTTGTTACTGATACGATTGCAAACGTTCTCACTTCTACTCAGATATTTCTGATGCCACTGTAAAAAACGAAGACAACATTTTCTTCATTTCATATTTCCTTTACAAACTTTTATTGCTGACGGTTTTTGACTCTCAGGTGGAATTGGATCTTAGAATTCTGCTATGTGCAGATGGATGAATTGGTTGTGCCAAGTAATAAAAATGTTATTCAATAAATGTATCCTGGTTTAAATTTGGAAAAGGTCAGCGGTGATAGGTCAGATAAAAATGCGTTGTTTGCCAATGCCAGATCAAGAGCACTATTTCCTGCCGTTGTCACGTCATGAATTTTTTGAACAGGCAGAAGTTACCAGCAAATATTTGCTCATCAAAATGTCGAACGACAACGCGAGTCGTGTTTTGAATGTTGCACTCAACACACTTATACATTGATGCGTCTATTCTGTTCTGAAATGTAGTAATAGATCGTTTTCGAAATATTTAAACAAAAAGTTTTTTGCAAGCAAACAAAGAAAACGACGATTTTTTCATCCACTGTAATTTTTAGGGCACTATAATTTTATGGTTATCCTTCATTGGTATTGGAGTTTCAAAAGGTGCCCAACTTTTTATCAAAACATGAAAACAAACTTTAAAACCGATTGCGTAGAACCAAATATACAGTATTCAACGATTTGTTTGATAAAATTTCGTTTGGACGGCATTTGTCAATGACTCACCAAGATTAAATTTTGATCGCATTCCATCACTCAAAGCTTGTTGGATCTCTTCACTTCCAATTGATGTAGGACTAGCATTATTTTCAAAAGACGAAGAATGCGACGGTGAGGCTGATGGAGGACTTTGTTGAGGATCAATTCTTAACTTCTGAACAGAAGAGGACGGTGAGGGGACTGATGTTGATGCATGAAATTGCTGAGAGTCGACTCTCGTTGGTTGAGTCTCTTCAGTCTGAGACACGGTTTTTGGGAGGTACCTTTATAGCGGTAAATCATTCTCATTAAATTGAATCAACGATTACAACATAACAACGTATTTTGAAACTCATTTCAAATTCATTTTTGTGTGTTTCTGAAATATTTTTTAATATTCACATTTGAAACGAGTTTGCCGTTTTATAAACAATCGTATACAAATCTGATATCCCTTCAGGTTGCGCATGGTATGTTGCATTTGTTGAATTACAGTGTATCTGCAGAATGTATTTGGTTTTGATCCAAAACGAAATTTTATCTGAGGTGAAAAATATGAATTACTACCTTACTGTTATGACAACACTTACAATTAGCAAATCTTTTACTTTTTGTGTCTTGTGCTAAGATGATGAAAATCATAGATTCTCAAATTTGATTCAACATTTGCTTAATAAAAACATAAGTATCAACTCAAAATGTATTTTCTCATCAGCATTTAAATTCACAGTATACCCTAAACATACTTTGAACATGAAATCATTGGAAAAGAAAAATTGCAAAAACGCAATGCCCAGAAACTGATGTTATGGTTAATGAACAAAAGCAGAATTGCTTAATGAAAATCTCATGTAGCTTACTGTGAAGCAATACAACAATAAGGTATTGCCACATCAGACCCTATCTAAAGAACTACTTAATCAAAGCACTATCCCAGCAGTTTAAGTATCATAAAATCCGCAAAAATAGAAAGCAAACATCAAGCGACATGACAAACGCAGGGAAGCACAACCTTGACGCAACAGGGAATCACAACCTTTGCACAACAGGAATGTACAACCTGTGCACGGAAGGGATGCACAACCTCGTCACAACAGGGAATCATAACCTTTGCACAGTAGGGATACACAGCCTTTGCACAACAAGAATGCACAACCTTTGCACAACAGGGATGCACAATATTTTCAGTATTGCAGGCCGCATAACGCTCAAAAATTATGAAATACAGCCGATAGTGAAATCAAGATATTTTTATTTTTTGTGCATTGCTTATGTTATCCTTCCACAAACTGATCCTAACCTCCTTCCACAAGTCTGTTTGTCTTATTTTGATAAGTATCCACATACAGTATACAAGGGTTTTTATTGATGCACGGCCGCCACATCTAATGTTTCAAATTGCATTTGATGGCCGCATAAACTGTTATCAAAGGCCGCATGCGATCGAACCGGCGCAGGTTGTGCACCCCTGCATCAAAGCAAATTCCTCCTTTTGTTTTCAAAAAGGCTGTCGACAAAACATTGAAATCTAATACGTCTTGCCTAATTATCAAATAGGTCTTGCCTAAAGAGTAATAAAGTTTTGCTGAACTCTGTGGACCTTGACTTATTGTGCTTTGCACTTGCATTGTTCACGTGCCTGCACGAAAGCCTGCCGCTGCCAGCGCCAGGGACACTATTTTCTTTAACGTATAATTAAGAATTTCCAGACTCCTGCCTGAATTCCTCATTCATTGTGGGGGACTGTAAAAATTGAGACTTGCGGAGATTAGTAGTATAAGAATTTTCCCTGTGAATTCAGGGCACCCTCTGTTTTTCAAGGCAAGTGCAAGTTGCTCAAAACTCCTGAATGTAAAAGTATATGCAACACAGTGAACATTTTCCGGGCAAACTCTGTTTTCAGGGTTTTCAAGCGCAAGTGGTTAAAAATTCTGAATGTAAAAAGTATGTAAAATACAGTGCAAAATTGCAGGGCAACTATATTTTTTCGGGGCAAGCGCAAGCTGCTCAAAAATCGTAAATGGTGAAAAAATTTTCAGTTTAGTGTATATTCATTTGGGGATGATCATGCAATTTGGGCTAGTGTAGTTTGTAATCTGGACCAAAGTCGTGATTGTTTATAGTGACTTTGATCTGGACCAAGCTCTCGTTTTCTGTAAAAATCGAACAATCGGATGTCGGTAGTTCAACAGGTTGATATAAGAATTCGGTAACTCTTTCTTTGTTCATTTTCAAGTTTGCGCTGGGTAGAGGTGCAGGGTGTTAAGATGATAGATTTTTTTTATTAACAGGAGTTTTAGAAGCGGCCAGCACGGACGTGCAGATTGCTCGGCTCCTTTGAGTGCGCGTCTTTAATCCAGCCCTACTTGGGCGGTGCTCTCTCGAGCATTCAGCAGTGTAAGAATGTTTAATGAACATTCACCTACGCATCTTGACAGCAGTGCAGACTGCTTCATCGATTAAATATAAAACATCTCGTCAAGATATTTTGTTTGAAAACAGTTGAAAGGGATCGAGAAAGAGGAAGCGTGGAAGACCTATACATGCAGTAGCAAAGGTTCTTCTAAATGCTGAAAAATAAGCCTTTTCAAACTAAATTTTCGGTAACAAAATACCCAATTCAGTAGTTAACAGCACAAAATTAAATTGTAGGTCTTACAAAATGATGTTAACTGTAGCGCATTTCTGTGTCGTGCCCCGGGCGTTCCTGCCTTTAGCTGTCGCGCCGCGCTGATTATATCAATTATGTCTGACATGTTGCCTCGTCTGTTGTTTTAG
>Ga0210059_1016962_pt1 | contig 10449 bp, 4 predicted proteins | sample Ectturendosymbi2_FD_188042 | JGI IMG/M metagenome (GOLD analysis project Ga0210059, IMG submission 188042) | Ecteinascidia turbinata endosymbiont from Florida, USA - Sample 2 (SPAdes) (version 2) | ecosystem: Host-associated > Tunicates > Ascidians > Unclassified | place: Key West, Florida... | reverse complement strand
TGTTTCCCTCCCACCATTCGGCCACGGGTCGGCCTTCACGCAGTTGGCGTGCATTTATTGCATTCCTTTCAAAAGCGAAATTCTTTTCTCCTGTGAATTGCCTTTTGATTTTCGAATCCACTGACCCGAAAATATTGCAATTATGAAATACGGTTCCGACGAGATTCCGAATCTCAAAGATTCGAAATTCTATTTTGGACATCCCTAATTGTTCCCTGAATGATTCCGTCCCAATTACAGATCCAAGGAGGCGTTCACCTTGGTCTACTTTTTTTCAGGCTTAGGTGTTACGTTTAAAGGGCTAGTGTTAGGTTAGGGTTAAGGTTAGGGTTTGGTTTAGGGTTTATCTTTTATGTTTAGTTAGTTTCTACCAAGCCTACTGCACTTTCGTCGTGCAATACTGTTACCTCACAAGTGGCGTATGAATAAGTTTTCAAATTTCAAGATCCACAGGCGTATCTGTAGCCACTGCCTTTGCTGTATTTTAAGGAAGTGACTATGGATATGCTTGGACTGACGCAATTCAAATAAAAGGCAGTGTCTATTTTGCCACTGAGATGCCAGTAGCGACAGGCTTCGCAAAAACGAAGTAAACACAAATGATAAACCCTAAAGCTAACCCCAGCCCCTAACACTAACCCTTAACTCTAACCCTTAACCATAATGCTAACCCTAAATCCTAACACTAACCCTTAACTCTAACCCCTAGCCATAATGCTAACCCTAAATCCTAACACTAACCCCTAACCATGGCGCTAACCCCTACCAAACACTAACCGAAGCCTAAACCTAACACCTAAGGGAAAAGTTTTGAAAGTTATGAAAAAAGTAAAAAAAAAGAAAAGGAAAGTTGCCAAGGTGAGAGTCGAACTGAAAAGCAATGGCATACTAGACTTCAAGCATAACCACTACGCTACGAGCAGTACGGTGATTGCATGACAAACTGATCTTTTTATTTGAATTGTGTCATGCCACAAGATCAAATGTTTGACTGGCGGCACAATAGCTCCAGCCAATCTGTTGCCGCCAGAATATTGGCGGTAAAATAAACACTACCTTCAAATAAAAGGGTCAGTTAGACTTTGTCATTCGAACGGCGTGGATTTCATAGCCTAGGGGTTATGTGTTACGGCTGCTATGCCAATGGTTTTCAGTTCGACTCTCACCTTGCCGACTTTACTTTTTTTTTACTTTTCATCAGGCTTATGTGTTACCTTTATAGGTTAGTGTTAAGTTATGATTAGGTTAGCCTTAGGTTAGGATAGCATTAGGTTAGGGTTAGGGTTAAGGTTAGGTTTAGGGTTTATCTTTCATGTTTACTTCGTTTCTACCAAGCCTACTGCAATTTTGTTGTGCGTTACTGTGACATCACAGGTGGCATATCAATAAGTTTTCAAATTTCAAGATCCACAGGCGTATCCATAGCCACTGCCATATTTTAAAGGCAGTGTCTATTTTGTCACCAAGAGAAGATGCTGGTGGCAACAGGCTTGGTAGAAATGAAGCAAACGTAAAAGATAAACCCTACCTAACCTTAACCCTAATCTAACGCTAACAATAACCCTAATGCTATCCTAAACCTAACACCTAAGCGTACACTTCGGAAATTTTTGAAAAAAGTAAAAAAAACAGAAGCGAAGTCGCCAAGGTGAGAGTCGAACCGAAAAGCAATAGCATGTCAGACGTGAAGCATAACTGCTATGCTATGAGCAGCATGCCGTTTGCACGACAAACTAACCTATTTATTCGAATTGCGTCATGCCACGAGACCAAATCTTTGACTGGCGGCACAATAGCTCCAGCCAAGCTGTTGTTGCCAGCATCTTGGCGGCAAAATAAACACTCCTTATTTTAAACTCAACCGTGATCTACTCTCAGTGGTAGGCTACAAAATCAATTTGCTTCGCCATTTTCAAACTTTCTAAATGCACTTAGCTTTGAGCAATGTTTTAACTTTTGACAGTTAAATTGATTGTTTCATATATGATGATGCTTTGCAGTGACTAATGTAGTTCATCTCTCAATTAGGCTTGTTTAGCCTACTGCTACGATTTAGCCTAACTGTATGTTCTTTTTCATTTTTCGAGATGATTAGGATGTATGAATTAAATGTGTTAAAAATAATAAATCATTAGCTTCAGCTTAAGCCTTTTTGCTTGGCAATGCCTATTTTGCCGTCACCAGCAAAAAGCACTGCTCGAGCTATATTTCACCTTTAGGTGAACCAGATGGGTTGAATGCTAAAGCTATTTTTCAATTAGCTGAACAAGATTGGTTGAATTGGTCAAATGACAAGGACTATGGTATACCCTTATACTAGTGTATTGTCTTTGTCATGTTGCCTAATACCTTAACACAAATTGTAAACCTGTGTCTGGTTTTTAAAACTTCTTAAAAATGTAGTCTACAGAAAAAGAGTCCTCTCCATTAACAGAACCGAAACAGTAGTGCTGAGCGCCTAGGCGATGACCACTCGCACAGCAAGAATTCCCACTCGACCAGGTTCATCGTACCAACTGCTAGTGCCACAAACTCAGTGTTATAAGTTGACAAAGCCAGATCACTACAGTTCTAATGGTAAAATAACCCTAGCAGAGCTTTACCGCCGGCAGCAAAATAGACACTACTTTTCTGCTTTTCATGCTTTAATTCTGATTGTGAATGCACAACATGTGATGTTATTTTTATGGATTGGATCACAAAATGACAGGGTGTTTTTATTTCGAAGTGGCTATAGGTCTGCCAGTGGTGACACGGTTAGAATAAAACACTGAGTTTGTCACATTAGCAGCACTGTCATGGTAGTCAAGCTGACATGTCTTACAGTGCGAATGGTTTTTGCATTGACTCTCCCCGTGATCGGGCACCTTTTGTTTTAGTAGTAGTGGTTATACTTTTCATGGTAGCAGTTTTTATTTACTTTTTTCAAAAGTTTCCAAACTTTTTTGTTCAGATTTGCTGTTGAGCTTAAAGGGTTAGGTTTAGGTTTACTATGTTCTTACCAAGTGTAGTGCAGTCTACTGCACGTGTATTAGTGTCACGTTATAGGCGATAGATAAATGATTTTTCAAAAATTTTTTCAAAAATGAATGGTGAACTTATAACCAATTAACCACTGCCTGTTTATTTGGTATTTATTTAGCTAGTGTCGTATTCGGATACTAAATTTCTGAAATTTTTGGGTAAGGATTGGATATACAAAAGTTTTTCAGATATGGATCAGGAGTTAGGTACTAACTACTACTACAAAGTAGTAGGTAGGTGAGCTGAATAATTTGAGGTGGTGATTGGCGAAGGTCAAGGTACGATTATTAGCAGTGGTGCTACTCCTAAAGTTTTTCCATCAGATCAGTGTTTTTGGATTTTATCTAATGTTCGAGTGGTTTGTCATGGCTATCTAGTGTTTTTTATAAGGGTCATTCTGTATCAAATTTAAGGAAAAATGAAAATTTATAACCCTATGTTTTAGAATTTCCTTGTTTTCATATACTTTAATGCTTTTCAAGAATGATAACCAAAGAAAAAAATTTTTCCAATTCCTGATGCAGTTCTTGAGTTATGGTCTATTGAAATTTTCACCACTAGGTAGAGATTTACCTTGCGAGCTCTCTTTTTGCTCATAGGCCAATGCAAATTTGCTTGTATCTTCATAAATACTCTACATAGATGCACAAAAATTGGTTTCTGGGTGTTTTGAAAGTCAAGGAATCCAAATATATAGTCAAAATAAAAAACTACATTTTCAGGTTTCTTGTGAGTGACGTTTTAAGTAGTAGTTTTAGCCCTTTTTGGCCTACTTCATCTGGCCCCAGGCCCAAACTGTTAGAAGATAGTACTTCGCTCAAGTTCTTATTGGAAACTAGGTTAAAATCTAAGTCTTTTGATATTTTGGATGATTTGCTGGGTTTTCAGGTTCAGAAGTACATTTTATATAAAAAAGTTATGAAAAGGCAAGACATAGTCTTGTGTCTTTTTTTTATATGTGCATGAAATTTGATGTTGACCCTTTAACACCTGCACCAGGCACCATAGTAGTGGCCGGTACTTTTATGACCATAACTTGCTAGAGCTAGAGAGCTGTTCAAACCTCTACGGATTCGGGAAGTCTTCCAGTTTCGATTGAAAAAAATTTTCAGTTTTGGGTTCGGGGTTCTCTGTGGGTGACGTCACAAGTGGGGGTGTTACGCATTTTTTTGGCCAAGATGACTAAACTTCTAGAAACTGATTAGGGAAATTCCTTAGGGAATTTTTTGAATATAATTTTTGTGGCATAAGTTTGGAACCAGAAACACTAGAAAGTCAATCAAGGGCTCTAAAGACTCATAGCCTAGAATCCAATAAAACTTTAAGCCACAAAATCGGCTCATTGGATCGGCCAATGGCATGATCAAAATAACCGCAAAACATGTCCCAATCATGATGTCATCAACCAAAAACCCCAAACCCAAAACTTAATTCTTTTTCATTCTAAACTACAAGACTTCATGAGGCTTTACGAGGTTTGAACAGCTCTCTAGCTCAATCTGCTGCCGAGGTGTGGCTGGCCAAAATTTGCCCTGTGAATGCAAATCATACCTTTTGTGTAACTTTATTTTTGTCAAAAATTGAGTTTTTGAGCTATAATCTTGGTTCCAGTTATGCTAGAAAGCCAATCAAGGGCTTTAAAGACATAGATTTTAGCCTAGTTTTCCAAAAAACTTCAGCCAAAAAAATGGCCTGTTGGGTTGGTGCCCAGGGCCAGGTAAACTAGGCCAAAAATGTGAAAACACCCCCATTTGTGACGTTACCCACAGAGAATCCAAAACTGAAAAAAAAATTTTTTCAATCAAAACTAGAGCTCTTGAATCTATAGAGAGTTTGAACAGCTCTCTGGTTCCAGCGGCTGGTGAGTTACGGCCAAAATAGAACTGGCCACTTCGCAGGTATTAAAACAGAGGTCGTTATATTTGCAGCCTCAGTTGCTGTGATGCATGCCTGAGTGGTGCTGCTTTTGTAGTGGCACAGAGCAAAGGTGTGCACAACTGTCATGTCCCACACCAGACATTAGACCTCTGTACCAGTAGCCCAATGTCAATCCATCTGGCCTCCTATCCTTTGTCAAGCCGACAGGCACCAAGGTAGGGGGGAGATTAAATGCGAGTTACCTTTTTGAGAATGGTGTTGATAACTGAATGTCTGGGGTAGCAGTCTGCCGTTATAGTGTAGGAGAGTCTGGGAGCCCTGGCTTATCAACAATTTTACCACAGCGACATTCTGTGCTTTCAAAGATTTTGGCATGAGTTTCGAAGGCAATTGCAATGCAGAGCACATGAGGGCTCAGCAGGTTTCCAACATTAGCAATTAGGAAGGCATCTGACCAGGCAGCAGTGTGGCTCTCTTATGCAGCTAGTAGCCTACATTGGACCCAATGGTGAAGAGTGTTGAGCGGGCATTGTGTGAATTTCTGTATTCAAGGTCATCTCAGGCTGATTGTACTTCCTTTTTGTAGTAGTGACGAATCATGGTGTGTGGACCAAACCTCAGTTGCATCATTTACTTCCCCATTAGAGGGATCCTGGTCGACTCCTTCGCGTCCGTTATGTTTCAAGCATTTCGCACCAAAACAACCAGATCCCACATGGCTTTGCGCGAGCGTAACTCTAGCGTCAAAAGCAGTCGAGAGCTATTCAAAAGGTTCAAAAGACTCGACAAGTCTAGTAGTTTGCAATGAAAAAAATTTTTTTGGTTGGGGGTAGCGGATTTTTTGTAACATAAGTGGAAGACTTTTAGGCCACCTTGGCCCACTTTACCTGGCTCTTGGCCCAAACCGTTAAATGGTAGTATTTCACTCTAGTTTTTATTGGAAACTCGGCTACAACCTGAGTCTTTTGATACTTTGGATGACTTGCTGGGGTATCGGGTTCAAAAGTTATGATCTAAAGTAAACAAAATAATTGATCAATCCCATAATTAGATAATTAATTATTTTGTTTTTTTTAATCATAACTTTTGAACCCGAAACGCTAGAAAGTCGATCAAAGGCTCAAAAGAAAAGACTCAGACATAGTTTCCAATGAAAACTTCAGCGAAATACTTTGGCCTAGCAGTTGGGCCCTAGGCCAGGTAACATGAGCCAAAATGGCCAAGAAAAACTTCACTTAAATCCGTAACCCCTAACCAAAAACATTTTTTTTTCATTAGAAGACTTGCCAAATCTTTTGAGGGTTTGAACAGCTCTCTAGCACAATCCGTGGAAGAGCTATGGCGTCGGTAAGGCAACCAAAAAGTGCTGGTTGTAGGCCAATTTTCAGGTACGAATATATTGTACATTGGCTCTCAAGGTGTTAAGAGAGAAGTAAACAGTTGATGAGGCCTTTGCAGGCATGAGACAATGACAGATAATGTGGCAGAGACAGGTCTGCAGTGGAATCGAGCCAAGGCTTCCATGTCAGATTGGTACATGTGCTTGTGACCAGCTTTCTTTTCCAAAAGTCACATTGCAGATTTTTTCCGTGTTTGTTTTTATGGCAGTGTCAAATACCACAAGTTCCTCTTTGCACTTAAAGCACAGGGCACAATGCAGCAAATATGTGAGATTGGGGATAAGAGACAAATATGTGAGGATTTTTTAAGATGAAAAATTCTTGATGCGGCTCAATTAGCTTGAGGTTTTCCATGATGTTGTTTAGCACTTTAGTTTTTGCCTCTAAGTGCAGTGGGTCAAGTAATTGACATTTTTCATAGTATGTACCTTCTCAAAATATAGCTGATTTTTACATGTTAATTTTTATCTGGGGCAAATCAAAAAGTTTAAGTTCACTAACGTGTTATGATAATGATTATCAAAAAAACTCTAAATATATCTATTTAGTGAAAGAAATGATAAAAAGTAAAAATGTCATATTGGTCTCAGTGACTGTATTGATCCAAGGTGGTTTTCATGAAAATATCTCGTTAACACTCTTGTCCAATTGCACTGAGAGAACAAGCTTTAAACGTGTTTACTCATAACTTATTACCAAGTATATTCCATTCACAATAAAGTATGTGGATACTGGATATATATTGTTGTCAACAAAATAGTAAAGTGAACCCCAATGCCTTTGGCTTAATTTGTTTACGCATTGTACTGGCATGTTTGCTCATATTGTGAAGCTGTTTTGTGGCTGTTGTTTCAGAAAATAAGCAGGATATGATTTACCAGTTCAATTGTTCAAAAGTCAAACACTGTTGTTGAAGGTTGATGTTTTTAAGCCAGTGCTCTTCAAAGTGATTCCATGTAGATAAAATGGCTGAAGCTCCCAATCCCAAAGGTCCTCAAGATGCTCACCAAAGTAAGCCACAACGAAGTTTGTCAACAAAAGGCGAATCTCTTTACAATTTACTTGAGTTGGAAAAGGGTGCTACACAGGATGATATTAAAAAGAAGTACAGGTAAGTTGTATGCCATATGTGAGAAAATTGTGGTGGTATTTCTCTTTTACATCACAGTCCAAGTTGTGTGTTTGCTGCACATTAACACAGTCACAAAAAACCCGCACCCCCCAGGCAAAAAATTTTTTTCGAGTGCAATCTACTAGACTGGCCGATCCGTTTGAGCCATAGAACAACTCTCTAGCGCAATCGGGGGAGGAGCTAGGGCGTAGGTAAGGCAACCGAAAACTGCTGTTTTTTTTGCGAAAATTGCCAAAACCACCCAGACGCCAAGGTGTTAAAGCAAATCTTCCAAACTTTTTTAATTTGATTTATATATTATATTAGAACTTCCTATATCCATGGCTGTGACATTAGGGTGCAAGTGTCACTTATAATCAGTAGTATTTTTGAAGCTTGTTTTGTGTGCTTGCATTTTTTAAGAAAATTATTTTTGTCCAATGAAATCATGCTATTATGGAGCATAAATATGCAATTTCACATCATTGTTATTGAAATAAAAAGACAGACATTTTGAACCACAAATACTTTGTGGTAGGCTGCTGCTCATTTTCATTTATACAAGGAAAAATATATATGGGTATTGGGCAACCAAACATGAAGTATTAAAGCTGTTTTAGTGTCTCTTTAAAATCTTTTCATGCAGATTTATTTTTAATGCATGGGGAAAAACAAAGTTTTTACGGAAAAAATTGTTTTTGATCCCTTGTAAACACATGTCCATTTTATAAATGGCATAATAATATGGCTGTTTAGCACTTTCTCATCCAGCCGGTTTTGAGGATTTGCACAAAAAAACGGATCGCACGTGGCTTTGTGAGAGAGTAACTCTGGCAAATATTAGCAACTAGGCTACAATCCAAGTCTTCGATACTTTGGAGGCTACAATCCGAGTCTTACAATACTCTGCTAGGGTTTCGGGCTCAAAAGTTAAAGTTACGATCTAAAGAAAACAAAATATTTGATTATTCCTGTAATTAGATAACTAATGATTTTGTTTTTTTAATCATAATTTTTGAACCAGAAATGCTAGAAAGTTGATCAAAGGCTCAAAAGACTCAGACATAGTTTCCAATGAAAACTTCAGCAAAACACTTTGGCCTAGCAGTTGGGCCCTAGGCCAGGCAACATTAGCCACAATGGCTCAAAAACTACCACATTTATTGAAGGATAACGCGCAAAATTGTATAGCAAAAACACCAACGCAAAGTTCGGTACGCGTTATAAACAAGGTCTTAGATTTCCATGCCTTTATGCCATAGGGCACATGAGTTCAGGTGCGCATAATAAACAAGTCATACGCAAGAGAACACGCAAGTACGGTATATCTTGTATAGCCTGTTTCAGCATAGCGCAGGAGTGCAAAAACCTGGTCGGGCACTCGCACTGCGCGACTAAAAATTTGGTCAAAAAAAAAGAACTTTAAGCCTTCGTTACAAAATGACAGCACGCCTAATTTTCACTCCCATTGTATCTGTGTTGCACGATGTTGGATAGCTTTGGCAAGCGGCTGCGCTTTTCTAGAATTCAATGAGTCGTTGCACGATGCATGACCTGGATGTAGATGCGGCCCGTGTTCTTTTCATATACAAGAGCTTCTGTCAAATGGGACAGCGCATCCTAAAACCGTCGTGTTAGCGTTTTACCACGTGGTATCTGTGGATACAATGTGCTATAGATAAACTTCCCTGTTTGCAGTTTCAACGCTACTTAGGCTCTATGATGTAATAATACAAAATTTTGCAACATAATGGACAACACTGACATTGCAACATAAATGTTGTGTGAAAAAAAATTATATATATATACCCAGTAGCGCAACAACAAATAATCAAAGGCGGTTGGCAACAAACTATGAGATCATGCTAGTTTTGAATGGGTAGACTCAACATGGTTAGGCTAGTTTAGCTCAAGCTGAAGCAGTGAATGACAATCTTATTGAATCAATGAGATTTTTACGTAACAAAAGTGTTAACTTTTCAATAGAAGCAGCTAGCAGTGATGCAGCCAAGAGCGTAACCTTCGAGACTGTGACTTCAAAATTTGTGCATTGTGCTGAAATTTTTCGATAAATTGTCGTCGTCATTTATGAGTTGAATTTTTTCAAATTTCTAGCATTTTACCGACATGTGTTGGTTGTTTCTTACCTGCAAATACAGCAAACAAAAATCGTTGAATTGTAGAAATTTGACTAAACCATTTCCTTGCAATATTCAAAGTCTCCAGACCTGTAGCCCTCGAGACCGAGACTTGCAAAAATGGGTCTCGTGGCTCCATCACTGGCAGCTAGGCTGGGTAATGGGAATGAAAAAGAATACAGTTACCCAATAAGAACAAGACAAAATGTCAGCAAGAAACTCTTGAATTAAATGCAACGTTGACCCAAGTGTGCTTACTATATGAATGAAGGAAAGGTCAAAGCGCTTGGAACAACGTTTACTCTGTGAGTTTCTCGCTGCCATTTCGCCTTATACTTTTGCATTACTGTATTATTTTTGGTACCGTCAACAAGCCTAGCTGCTTCTATTGAAAACTTATCGCAAGTGTTACGTAACAATCTCATTGTTCTGCGACAGGAGTCCAGTGTTCCCTGAGAATTTCCGCACATTGCATGACAATCAGAGTGAAAATGTGATCCACAAAAAATACAATCTTTACAAAAATTTACGAATTATTTGATGTAAAGTAAGGTTATTGGAAGTTCATAAATTTGTGAGTTTATGGCCTTTCATGGCGCAGTGAAAAAGAATTTTTTAGACATAATGCCTCCTCCACCTGGAAAAATAAGAAAAATAACATATTTCCAAAAGCCCAAGTCGGCTTCAAATGAAGGAAACCTGAATAAAACTGATCCTACATGTACTTCTTCAAGCACGCTTCAGCTGCAAGCTTCAGAGAAGTAGACATCACATGGTGGCCTGTAGCTGCCAAGTGGCATTTAGAAACCTATTCTCACATTCAACAAGACCGTGCCGCAAGCGCAGTTGAATCGTTGTAAATATACAGTACATTGTTGCATCACAGAAGAACAAAGCG
>Ga0210059_1016961_pt1 | contig 10449 bp, 7 predicted proteins | sample Ectturendosymbi2_FD_188042 | JGI IMG/M metagenome (GOLD analysis project Ga0210059, IMG submission 188042) | Ecteinascidia turbinata endosymbiont from Florida, USA - Sample 2 (SPAdes) (version 2) | ecosystem: Host-associated > Tunicates > Ascidians > Unclassified | place: Key West, Florida... | reverse complement strand
GCTTGTTTGAAGCCACCAAGCAGAGCTAAGTATCGTACAATAATGGCTTATTGAAATTACGTAACAACGCTACTGTAGGATTATGGTTCAACCCACAACGTCCGATCTGAGTCATCGCAAAAATTACGTTTGAACCTTTTCAGCCACTCTGCTGAAATTGTGTAATAGGGAGCGGAATGAAAAGTTCCAAAATGAGCCAAGGGAGGAATGCATCAAAAAAGGTTGGGAACCACTGAGCTAGACCAGTTGTTCTTAACCTTTTTTGTCTCATTTACTCTTTAAAAAAACCAAAAAATTCATTTTACCCCCAACAACATTTGGTGCGTCAAGTCATACCCAACTTTAGGGTAAAGCTTGTACGAAACATTATCAGTATCTGAGATGAAACTTTAAGAAAATGCTCCTACAAGCAAGCATGAATACTTTCAAAAGTGGTTTGCTGAAGTTGTTGAAATTCTAAAAACAGTTTCATACGAACCGGCATATCACTGAATCAAGGGGCAAAATGTTAGGAAGAAAAAATATACAGCCAGCAATGTTTAATTTTTTTTCTATTGAAAAATGAAAAACAGTTTCAACCAGTCGGCCACTCAGTGATACTTTCGTGCTTGTTTTCTACGCACAATATCTGACATTCTGGGAACAGTGGTTGAAAGTGACACTCTCATCTCATGTCGTCTTTGGGAATTAAACGAGATCGATGTTTCGTTTTATGCTTTTTGAGGAGAATCCTGCTTCACGCAGATAAGTATCTTGAAAAGGTATGATAACTTCAACTGCGCGCTTCGACAACGTATAGAGAAATCTTCCCCCAATCCACACCAAAATTTAGAAAAGTAACAGTTACAAGATATGACTTTGAAAATGGAATAAAGAATTCATTAACATTGAATATCAATCAATTCATCTCTAAAAAGCAGTTTGAAAAGACAAGCCCGTATCCTGATAAAATTCACACGTTCAGTTACGTGTTTCAAAACTGTTTTCAAGTATTCTGGAAAGGCTTATCTTGCCAGTGCATATCGATGAAGAACACATGGAGTAGAAATGATGTGCAGTGCCTGTTTGTTCACTAGAGTTGTAAAGCCTGACTTCACGAAGCACAGGAGCGCCCTCTGTGCATAGCGAGCCAATGTGATTGCACGAGTTTATTTTGGTGATAGAAGTTATTCATTTCTTCCTGATCATCAGTCACTTCGCTCGTCCTCTCTAGTCTTTCGCACATCAAGAACTCTTCTTTCAACTCAACTGCATGTATCGTATATATCGACGGTAAACCAAGAAACACGTGCAGTTCGACACGTCAGCTGACCCGCCTAGCGAAAGGGGCCTCTTGCTTTATTACCTCAAATTTCATCTGCTACGTGATCTAAAATATCACAAAACATAACACTTGTACGACAACATACTTTTTGGTAAATAATTTTCTAAATTTTCATTTTTTGTTCTTTTCCACAAACCAATTCCACCATATTAATAGCGTGCGGTTTGATAAGTCCAGGGTTTTTTAAGGCGTTTTAGTGACCCGATTCGGGTCCCTAGAATTGAAAATCGGGTCCCTAGAATTAGAGAAAACTATCAACGGGTCCCTAAAATCAGAGAAAATCGAGTCCCTAGAATCAGAGAAATCGGGTCCCTACAGATCAATACGGAGTGCCTAACATTTTCCTTACAAAAAAAACTGGATAAGTCATTCCCAAATTGCATGCGGTTTCTTTTCTTCTTCTATTGCAAAAGCAACGCATGAGGATGCTTCCAATCCTACTGTGTCTTCAGAAACGAACCCGAATATAGGCAGACTTCCTACAGCACGAAATCGAGAGCAGTTGGTCTGCAAAGACATGTGGTTTTCATATAGCCTACATGTTTGGGATAGCGTGAAGCAAAATGAGCCTACAAAATTGACGGCTTGGTGGAACCATCACCAAGCACTGTGGAACAAAAGATACCTTGAGGTTTTTGAATATCATCTGTTTTATGATGAATTCGAACCGAAGTCCACGTATGGCTCTAATTATCTTCTTCGACGTATTAACTCAGAATGTTTAAATCTTCAGTTGTTAACTCATGAATGACTCATTCACAAAAAGACCTCCATTGTGCTGGCTGTCCATTCTCAGCGGTCCAGGGACGGATCCAGTGGGGGTGATTGGGGCGATCGCCCCCCTTAAAACCTACGAAAGTAACTTTATTCACCATGATTTCGTACAATTCCGAGAGAAGCATTCGCGATATCAGGCCATTTTGCCGTCTATTATTTTGTCACATCGGTGACGTATAGGCTAAGTCATCTCTCTTACAGTAATGGACCCGCGAATGTGACTTGACTAGCAAATATTACTGAAATAGTCCCCCCTAAAACTTACTGACTGGATCCGCCCCTGCGCGGTCTATAGCATGCTGTGAAAAGAAAGAGAAAAATGACACTGCAGTCTGACCATTTTTTGTGAAACAAGTGAAATTTATTGCACAATAGAGGAATTTTCAATTCTGACAGAGTTACAATCTCCTGTTACGTACAAAGTCCAAATGAAGTCGTGAACAGGAGCAGTATTGCGCATGAGCTGATCAATTCAATCTGATAACCTACATGTTTAAAGATGAATCAAAAACAGAAAACCTATAAGTATGCATAACTCTGAACCATAAGCCAAAGTGCAACATCTCCAGTTTGTGTGATATATCCGAAAACCTATTTCGTAACAACGTTCTGTGACGCCTGACATGGAGCCTCTCACCAATCTTCGAACTAAGCAATGTCAGGTGTACTTTTGGATTTTTTCCTGCAACTAACTAGCCTAATAATCTAGTTTATAACATTTTGTAAATTTCTAAACGTTCACGTTTGTTATAAGTTATGATTCAGTAAATTAACGCCTTCGCAAAGTGAAATTTACCCCTTGGGGTAAATTTACCCCAGGTTAAGAACCACTGAGCAACCGCGCTTCACTTTTAAGCTGAAGAACTTACATTGTGCAATATTATTTTTCAGATGCAGCAATAACTTCTCTACATACAGCCTAAGTGATGATAGGGGCTGAAGTAAAATCTGTTTATTGCATAAAATAAACTAAGCATCATTTTCAGGAATTGGGCAGTTTAAAGTGTGGTACATGGAGTGTGTTGAAGACGACACCGGACGTCATGATTTAACACCTGATGTCAGGAGCATGATAATGTTTCCTGCACAGTCACACCCAACAATTCCAAACATCTTTTAACGTTCGTTCATACCCTAGTAAAGTAAAAGCAGGTGGCAGAAAACAGGGAATCTGCAGCTCATGCCCAGCATCTCACAAATGGTTGAAATGAGCTTCTGCAAATGAACACAAACAGAAAACAGTTTTGAAGTTCTTTATGTTTTATTATAACGCACGTGCGAGACTTTTTGAGGAAACACGAGGTAAATAAAATATTAAAGAACTTGCACAACGATCGTTAGTAGTAAAAAAAATAAATAGACATCAACACGGAAGGTCGACGATCGCATGAAGAGCTGCCGAAAGTTACCTTGAAACCAAATACGGTAAGGACAAGAAACCATACACGGTAAGGACAAGCATGAAACGTATTAAACAGCAACTGTAATGTATTTTGGTCTTATGTGCCAACTTATTTTTGAAGGTATGTTAAATTGCAGTGTTGTAGGTCTTGGATTACCATAACATCAAAATAGCAGCCAGAATAAACATATATCCACCGCAACAAATAAATCGCTTTAAATTTTATCGAGAGTTACGGCAAACGGCTGAAATGAAACAAATCCCAATCAAACCAATTACAAATGTTCTCACAGGCCACAAGAGAAAAGAACGCAAATTGAGCTGCTTATAATGTACCTTTAAAGTAATGCCAGATTGCAAACGCAGTTTTTCTTTGAAAAGTTTATTGAAATAGAAAAGCTATCATTTATTGGAGTGCAATCGCAAAGTGTAATGGTGCCTTGTAGTTGGTCGGTCAAAAAACACCGATCTTTTGGTCAAGAATTGTTACTGTGTTTGGAGTGATGAAGTGACCAGCTGATACAAGCGTTGCAAGTTTTTACATTGATGAAGCGAATCCATAAAGTCGGGCAGTATTTCGAACTACGTTATGATCACTATGCTCCAGACCTACCACAAAAACGCTGTTGCCAGAGCAGCACGAGGAAACTCTATTTACTGTATCTCGCGTTGCATTAAAATGCTTGATATGAAAAGCCTTTGCGACACAGGAGATTAGGAATAAAAGTAGCAGTCTGTTCATTTATAAACGACGCAACAACTTTGTAAAAAGTTCAAAATGTTTTATCCACACCATTCGTTACGTGAAAAAATGTATGAAACCACAAAACAAAGAGGTTTTTACGTGGTTACTGCGCTTTGTGAAAAAGATAGAATGAAAACGTCCCTCAAAGCAGTTGTCCTGGTGTTTTTTTAGATAGCTGCTTAAGCAAACAGGCTCCAAAATGTTTCTGAAATCAAACGTTCAGATTCTGGAAGGACTTTTTCTCTGCTTGTCAAGGCAGCATATTTATAATTTTACGCTGTTGCACCATCAACATTACATCAACCTTTTTCTATAAATTTACTGAAGGTTTGTGTAATCATCTATAAGAATCAAGCACAGGGAATTTAGTTTCCACTTCCCTGAAGAGAACGTATCAACTGTTGTTGGAGGGATGCTGTCTATGGCTACTATTTCGCCAACGCTAATGTTTGGGAAAATATCACTTTTTCACAACATTCTATTCCTGCAATAACTACAATCGTGCAATGACGTCATATTTAGACATAACTTTGCAGGAAATGACAGCAAACATGTCAAGCGTTGCGTCAAACACGTCAAGTGTTAGGAAAAAAAGATAGAAAAGGAAAACTCCTGATTCCTATGTTTAGATATCCTTGTGCACATCAACCCAAAAGTAAAGAAAAAATTAAATATATACTGTTGAAATCAACACATGTATAAAACACTCACCTTTCCAGAAATAACAAGTTTGTGTTTTTGAGAGACAAAAAATCAATCAAAAGATAATGCGCTGCGGAAAGAATTGAACGATACATCAGCTCCAAAGCCAGCAATCGCTTTCTCTACCTGGACTGTTGTCACGACAGTGGCCCCCTGATTTTATCCACTACCCGGCATCAGCTTGCTGGGCGCCAGCAGCTGGCTCATTTAAGCTCACAAGCACGTGTGGATAAGTTTCTTCTCAGTGCATACTTCGCATTGGACTTTGCAGCACCAATGAACCTTACAATTGCATGATTTTCTCAAAATGCGAACATGGGTGTTGTAGCCGTGACCGCAACAAAGTTTATCACATTTTTTTTTATTGTCACATACGCGACCCTTCACTCCGGAAGAGAATCTGTTTTTAGAGCAATATGATGGAGAGTTTTCAATGAAAACCATCTCCTTATGTTTCGGAGGTTCACCAGAAGGCCTGGCAATCCTTCCACCTCTTTTTGTTGTTCTCCCTTGTAACGCAACATTGTGCAAACTGGGCTTCCTCGCAAGGTTACTTTGTCCTCGTTTTTCAAGCATCGGTCCTTGTGACAGGATGTCAACTTGGTGGGGCTTTGTTTTACTTCTTCTGAGGCGGATCAAGTGGCTCTTCCCATTTGCATTGTTCACACTCCTCACCTGAATGTGGAAATGCTGTTAAAAGTATTTTTTTCTTGATGAAGGTGCTAAAGAGTTGGAATTTTATGTCATCAATCATTTTACTCTTATTATGGTTGCTTTTTCTTTAGATTTATCATTTGCTTTATTCTCCTTCTGTTACCACCTATGCGTTGACAATCACTGTAGAGTTGATGACACTTTGGCTGGTACGCCTAGTTTTGTTAAACAACCTCATTCGCAAGATGATTTTTATGAATGCAAAAACTATAATTGTGATATAGGGGTTGAATTTTTATCACGGCCAAAGCTTTCACAAAACCACCAGCAAGTGATTTTTCAGCAGCAAGCTTAATATTCATTCTTTAATTTGATTTATTTAACTGAGTTAATGACAATCGTTGAAAGAACTGAAATAAAACACGAAAAATCTTAGCATTTTTATAACAGAGGCCATGAGCAGTGGCATAGCCAGCCCAAATTTCGGGAGGGAGCAAATATTTTGATTTTAGGCGAGAAACAGTATTTTGTTTGGGACACAGCCTCTCAAAGCACAACATGAAAAGATATGTTAAAAATTTGGGGGCATGCCCCCATTGGTTCCCACATGGCTACGCCTATGGCCATGAGTTTCCTTCAAAATGCACATCTTACCAATTTTAGAATAATTTACAGGTTTGTTAGTTTTGTTTAAAAATCAAAAGCTGGTAGTACTTTTTCTTAGAAATAAGGAAAAAACTTAAAATATATGTTTAGGGGAAAACTTATCAATTAGGAAAGAGAAACGCTCTGATTTTCATAACCTGAAGCTGAAATTGAACGAATCGGCTACCCAGCTTATATGAAAAAATGCTATATTTCAATTATCTAAGACAATAAAACTAACACGTGCGTAGCAGTCAATTGCAGTTCATCTGATAAGTTTCTACATTTGTATAAGGAATTGAAAAGTCACGTCAAATGAATTCACAGAAAAACTGCTAAACTATTTAGAAATAGTTCTCCAATCTCTTTCAGCGAACGTGTCTATAAAATCCCGATCATCTAGAAAACCTTACAGACAACCCTAATTTTTAATGTTCGCATGATTGCAAATCTGTAGCGAATCACACAGTTAACGAGTTTCCATCACTTACCTTCACCGCTTTGTCGTAAGCTCTTTTGATTTTCTTTCCTATAACTTCGAAAGGCGCCATCTTGCGCCAACATGATTTCGTGGTGCAGGACCCGGACACACCATGACACTTGCACGGACGTTCAACGTTGCTCTTCACGAACTGCGCCATAAAATAGTCACGAGAATGAATTTTTAGAAATATGCTTTGATTAGTACAATTTTAAATCATGATACTTTGAGTGGTTGGAAGAAAGCTTTTGACTATTTCAGCTTGTTAAGCAGTGTTTTAGCAACGTCAGAATTCGCCCGAATGTTCAGATTATTGCAACCTCAAACACAAATTTTTTCTGTATGAAGTAGCGGTGGTGCAGTCGACAGAAGTCTTTTCTGAATCTGATTGTGACATGCTGATTGTGACATAGTATAAGATTTTTCTGCATAGCATTCCTTAGAAAAAAAGATTAGTAAAGTAGCTCCAATCTCACTGGCCATTATAATGCCTGTTGCCTTACCTTGAAAAAATGTGCTGCTAGTTAACGCTCTCCTGCTATTCGTCACTACGTACAATTATGACAAACTCTCAAGTGCCAGCAGTCGAAACAGAACCTGAGACTAACATTACTTGTTGATAACGCAACGTTGAAATCCACCAGAGCAAATACATATTGCCTTAAACGACATTAAACTTAGTATAGTCAACGTTCAAGAGGGTGTGGTTTTTGTCTACGTATGACCTAAAATCTGCAGTTCTGTTAGTCAAGGTACTTCTTAAGATATCATAGAATGATGTAATCAACTTGCGTCTTCTGCCAAAGATTTCATCAAACATGCTTGTATCTCGGAGGTCGGGCTTGTCCACAGTGAGTCACAGTTTGTTCGACTCATAAACCTTCGAAATGTCCAAAGACACGCATGACTGGTTTGTGAGTGCGAGTCTTCCACGTCACGGCATGGACGTCACAACGAATGGCAGACCCAAACAGCAAGAAACCTTTCACCTCCTCACAGAGCATAAGTCTCAGGTCTTATTGACAAAAATCTTGGCCAATACGGCAGACTTTGTTGTTATGGCAACGCGATGTTCATCTATTCATCGCCCCCACGCACGAGCGAGTCAGTGAGTGGAATGGAGCGCCGAAAAAGACTTTTAGCTTCGATTCAAATCCCAGTAAACCCGAACATTCCCATTAGCTCTCGGATTGATAACATCGCTTTGAAAGTTTTGCTTGAAATTTGTCTGGCAACCTCAATGGGAACCCACTGACTTACTGACGGTTTCCTTATTAGCATTACTAGAGTTCCAACAAAATTTGTAAGCACTGTTGCTTTCACGCTTTTTTAGGAAACGAAGAGTCATTAACGTTTGGAATGATGGAATTGATTACATAGTTTGAGACATGCTTAAGTCTTAGCTATAAAATAGCGATTTGTTTATTCCAAGGGTAGAATAACTTGACCCTGAACTCTGTGCTGACTGAAGCTTTGTGTTGCCGGGAATTTGATATGTTGGTAAAAAGTGGTGGTTACTCTAACGACACCATCAACGTTGTAAGAAGTACAACGATTATTCAATAAGTTAATAAAAGGTTGCAAAATTGTATTAGGTGTGAGCCAAAAACAATTGATCAGCTTTAAATATTCATCACATACTTTGATACCCAGATTGCTGTTATGTTTATCCATCTCCGCTCTGACGTCATGGCTTCTCGATCGTGATTTCAAGAACCGCCTGGCAAACTTGGCCGCATAAAGTAGGTTGTCCCCGCAACTGTGAGAATGTTGAAAGTAATTACTTGCTAATAAATGGAAAAAATAGGTTTCAGTAGTGCAAGCAACTGGAAAGCCAGTGAGAATCTGCAACTGTTTGTGCTGGGATACCACTATAATCCTTCCCCTAATCACATTGTTATAAATGTTATTGAAAGCAAAGACTTCTCAAATATCACAATTTTTGTGCAAAATGCTGAAGCAAATGTTGAAGAAGTATGAAAAAGTGTCAGTCTTGACGAAAACACAGTTGCTCTGATTAAGTTTGACATCATCACTGCTTCTGGGATGCGGTCATAGCATACGGTAAAATTTAGTGCTTAACTGATAAAATCAAAATGAATGAAACGATGGCGACAAGAGCCTGAACAAGAAAGCTTGATGGTTGCAATAGAAGCACTTTATCTTCAAAATGTCACGCTGTACCAAAGAACTGGTGACGTGCTCACTGCTTCAGCAGTTCAAAGCTTCAAGTATTCCGCGGCCTGACGTGAAGCGGTCACCGCGAACAACCGATGTTTTAAGCACTAGTTGAAGTAAATGGCTGAAGCGTAAATTAGCTTAAAGCTAACAAGAAAAAAATTCTAATCGATCTAACGCACAAGCAACTGCAAAAGCAAAGAAGAGCGGCTGTGTGCGAAATAACCTCTACGACAGAGGATGATCGCTTTGATAAACCTCCAAAGCGATCCCAGGTAAGTGCTAGGGTCTTTGAGGTGCACAGTTATCAGTAGACTCCACTTCGTATTCGTCATAGACTTTTTAAGGAAAAGCCTGGCCAGTACGTTGGGGTGGGTTCAGCTGCAGGGGCAGGTTTCCAAAGCGGGTTAATATTTCCCACCTGCATATTGGTTCTTCTTTATCCAAACTGTTTGCCTTGCATGGCTGAAGAGCTTAGTCTGCTTCTTTCAATAAGATTATTTGATTCATAGCTGGAGCCCAGTCAGCTGTCACCACACCGTGCCAGAATGGATCTGGTAAAGATGGCTAAAGGGTATTGCAGTTTCCTCAAACCTATCTAACATCCGAACTGTAGCCTTATCACCGATTGCGGAATAGCGTAATACCCAGGAAAGCAACGAATAGAGTGTTGAAAAATTTTTGTAAGCATTATGTGAAAAACAGTTTTTTTAAAAATTTTTGTAAGCATTATGTGAAAAAAAAAACAGTTCAATGTTAAAAGTGTTTTTATCAAATAGAGATGTCGAAAATCTACGTTGAAAATAAAACATGTATTGCAGATATAACGCCCAAGACTCGGCGGCCGAGTTTTCTAGATAACTTTAGGTGGACAAAGTTTGTGTGATGTGCATGTTATGGTGCATATCACACAAATATAATATTATGCACCATGTTAACTCAATGGTATTACGACCTGTTTGGAATTATATTTTGGGACCATGACTTAAGTGTCCCCCTGGCTACGCCCATGGTGATTTGGCAGTTGAATATTATCCATATATCCATTTTTCTTATTTATTCCCCGGCTTTATGCTGAGGTTTTCATTTTTGCAACTGCATTGTTTTTGATAACAAAATATTGGGGGACAAAACATATTGTGTCTCTCCGCCCCCCTGAAACTCGGTCCCCTGCCAATAATCATGTGATAGACCGAAATACCCCGTGTCAATAGAAGAAAAACGCTTTTAGCGTGATAATCATCTCAAATAAATAATAGATGTCGAAGAAAACTTCAAACATAGTTAAATCCCAAAGAAAAGTTCTTCCTGAAAGGTAAACAAACTAAACATAATAATTGGCAAACAACGCAGATTAGCAACTATAGAACACAATTTTCCGTCATTCTCTTCATCTGCTCTGTACTTGCTTAGTTTATGCAAAAGATATAACATTTACAGTACATATCTTCCAAAATCCACTCTTACCCTCCCCACATCCACTCTTCTGAAGCTTCTTTCAGGGACCCCTCACAAGAGCATCTCTCCAAATGACCACTAGA
>Ga0210059_1016960_pt1 | contig 10449 bp, 4 predicted proteins | sample Ectturendosymbi2_FD_188042 | JGI IMG/M metagenome (GOLD analysis project Ga0210059, IMG submission 188042) | Ecteinascidia turbinata endosymbiont from Florida, USA - Sample 2 (SPAdes) (version 2) | ecosystem: Host-associated > Tunicates > Ascidians > Unclassified | place: Key West, Florida... | reverse complement strand
TCAGGCCCCATTCGGATTAAACTAAAAAGTTAGTTTCAGGGCAAGTTGTCTATTTTTAGGGCAAATTGTTAGTTTCAGGGCAAATTTTTTCCGCCCCCCCAGTAAAATGCCTTCCCGTACGCCTATGGATGCCACGATTACATTTAGTCGCAGATGTAATTAATCACTATGAAGAATTGACACAGAACTAGCCAGGCAGGTCAATCAATGCGAACAGTATCGGAAATCACCTCTGCTTGCAACGTTTGATTTCTGCTGTAAAATTTATTGCTGAGCGAGGACTGGCGTTTAGAGATGATGAAAACGTTGGAGCCTCCAGAAACTTTTTAAAACTTTTTTCAAGCAAACATCGAGAAAAGAAGATGCGATGCTTCTAGCGACTGCTTTTGCAATAATTTCTCAAATCGTTGAGCATTATCAAATACCATGTTACATCATAAAGTTTTGTTACAGTTGAGTTATTAAATGTGACGTCACAAAGCTTACGTCATAAATATTAATGATATGTGGAAATACTAGTGACTTCATCGATCATCCCATACCTAAACATTTTGTATCCTCATATGGGGCCTCCCACCACGCCTGGGCCCCAGGCCCCCCACCATCTAAATCCTGCGCTGGACCATGGTTTCTGCAGTTGAGATTATAGGTTTGCAATGGTGACTAAGCAATAGGCTTAAAGTCATATGAGAGGCAGATGTGCCCAGTGCCATCGCTTCTGACAGGCATACAGGTTACGAAGGCTATAAGGCTAGTTTTACAGCACACATGAATTGTGTTGAATGTTCATTGGAATCATAGTTTGAGATCAATTAACGCCGAGTCTCTTACAATTATGTCAGTATTTTGTGGCAAAGAGAAGCCAGTTGCGGACAACTTTAAACGATTACTGCAGAAGTAGTCGTTCGCCAACATGCACAGTTCTCCCGAAACAACTCACTCAGCAGCTACACGAGCCTGTTGTGCAATTCTTATGAACAGGGTTGCCAGATGAAAATTTCAATAAAAAGGCAAACAGTGCTAAAAAGAGGTCAGAAAAAGGTCAACCCATTGTTTAAAGGCCAGAAAAAAGCCAAACTTGTTTGTGGTATTGTTATTCCTTTGTCACAATGAAACATCTATATTACAAGATTATCATTAGAATTTTCTTTGAAATTGAAATTAAGTCTTGCTTGGCATTGTACTGGAGATCATTACTGATGCTTCTCCGACTTGTCATGGTTTGCGACATTGCAAATTTTGGGTACAATGAACCACAGTTTACATACTGATCGGTAGCTTTCTGCACCCATGCGGAAAGTCATCCTCTATTCTCTCCTGTTTTATGACCAGAATCATAATAGCCCCTTCCTCATCCTCGAAGCTTTTGTCGCATTTCTATCGCAGAGACGCAGACCTCTCTGCCAGCATTGAGCCTCCTTAGTGCTTACAACACACTACACAGTGCACATATTTCCAGTTATCTACCAAAAAAATATTTTGAATCTCGCATCCCTCAAATCTTACCAACATCAGCACGCGGGTGTCGGTCTAGTATAGCATTTGTTACAAATATTTTGCACATGTGTTGCCGAAAAAAATGGAAGTGAAATACATTTCTTCAGAGGAAATTTTTTCAGCGTAAAAAGGCGAAAAAGAGCCAAAAGACCAAACGAATTTGTTAAGGTCAACCAACTTGAGATGTCGCCAAAAAAAGGCCAAATAAATTTCTTTAGGCCAACCAACTTAAAATGAGGCCAGATTTCTTAAATTTGGCCTAAAAAAAGCCAACCTGGCAACTCTGCTTATGAACAAACTCGACCGCTCGTACCGTGATCAGATAAATTCCAGACGGTTCAGTTCTACTAGCACGGCCGGTCATGAGCTCACTTAAGCGTCATGTCAAAGCAGAACCGTCACCAGAAAGTCGTCCAAAGGGGGCTTTACATTTGTGCGGGGGGGGCTTTTCGTTCGTGCCGGGGGGACTTGACATTCAAATTTGACAAAAATTCCACTAATTTATAGTGTCTCATATTTCAATTTGGGGAGGCGTGGAGCTTTGTTTGGGGGGGGCTAAGCCCACCAAATTCCCCGTGGCGACGGGACTCTGTGAAAGTACTAATGGTTAACTTTATTTTGTTAATGTTGAACAAGCACCACTGTTCACAAAACAGGAAATAACATGCTCTGGAATACCAGCAAAGGTTGAGCAATTCTTTAGTCATTCTTATCACTTTCTAGCTTTTGTGTCTACGATCACTTCACACGTCCGTCAGTTTATGAATAAGAACAACGCAAACGATCAAGCATAAATCATTTCTTAAACTTATGCAGAAACAACCAGAACCAGGGATTAAACCTGGTAGATAAAGACCACTTAAAACGAGCAATACCGGTTTGATAAGATTATACCTGCACTTCAATGTGCTATAGCCTAATATTATTGTTAATAATAATAAGGATCAAATTGCAGTTTAATACGACAACAAAAGCATATCTTTTGCCTTTGTACTGCGTATACCTTATCACATTAGGTATTTATCATATTTAACTACTTCACCTTGCGTTATTTCGGCCGAGTTGGAATTCGGAGTTGTAGTTGGCAGTGACGAAATGTTTGATTCAACACCTGCGCCAGAACACAAAGTGATTTCATTGAGTAACTTGAGCGCATGTTGGTTGCGATCAGACCAAACAACTTTTCACTTGATATTAATGGATTTCGTGCACATACCCAGTGGCGTAGCCAGACCAAAATTTCGGGGAAGAAAAAAAATTTCGGGGGGTCAAAATGTTTTACTTTAGACGAACAACAGTATTTTGTTTTCTCAAATCACAAAATGACTAGATATGCTAAATATTTGGGGGACACTCCACTTGGGCCCCCTGCCTACGCCTATGAGCGTTGCCACACAAGGTAGGACTATCAGCCTTCTTGCAACCGAAAAAATATGAAAAACCCTGGGAGAGTAACAGCCCATCTCAAATTTGGGATACACTTTTGGTTCCATGTTGTTGTTGTAAAACTAGTTTGGATAATTTACGCGTGGCACCGTTTGTAATTTTGCTCTGGGGTGTAAAAGTATCCTATGATCGTAGCCCTTTCGAATGAGATACGCTTCGAAATAAAAGAACGTGCCTTAATACTTGGCAATCAATTTTCTTGAAAACCTTTTTTATTCTAAATGTTCTTTCAGGAGAAGCTTACAGGTAGACTAAAACACTGCTCGCACCTTCAAAACTGCCAGTGTAACTTTCCGAAATGAAAATTATGTAATTCTAGAGGATAGGTTCAGGAAATTTTCTGCGCTTTTTTTCCAAAAACGTGAAGGTATTATTCCTGGATGTGCGCTGTTTGATAAAATAAAAATTTTGCTAACTACAAACAACGTCGAAGGGCAACATATTAGGCAGTCACACATATTCATCTCTATCACGATCATGTTACCGGCTGCAGTGTTGACTACAATCTGCATGAAGTCTTCAATTTCCTCATTAGTTGTTTCTATGCTACCTGGATACCTGAAATTCAAACCGCAAATATTGTCTCCAAGTCTTACTACAGTACGATTAAATTTAAAGAGAAAAGACGCAGACAATTCATTTAAAATTGTTGCAGACAGTCTGCCATGATTAAGACGGCTCATGGTTTGTGGATCGTAATATTGCATGTATACTGGTGATGGAAGCCTTTTCATGAAATCAATCTCTCAGGACGTAGTTTCAATAAAGCCACTTTAAGAAATTCGTGTATTCATCTCTTCACTAGTGGAAGAACCAGAAAATTATAATTTTAGCAATTTTTTACTGCGCTAGGTACGTTTTGTTGTCTGCGTATGGAAAAAAGCACAGGTAGATTGCTATGTTTGACCCCGTCAAAGCATCAATGTACATTGTGCATACACATCGTTTTTCTTTTTACTTTGGCAACTCGGAAACATGAACAATTTATCAATTCTAAAAGTATGAGAAACAGTCTGTTGGCAACAAGACGATTCGACGACAAGGTAAGTCACAACAAGTACCAAAAATCTAGAGCTGAATCGTCTTATCTCCAAAACGTAACACTCGATCTCTCGCATGTTCGATTCGTGAAGTCGCTAAAAGGCCTCCAAAAATGGAAGGACAAAGCAAAATCATTTGTAAGATCTTAGCACTGACAAAGATTTCAGAAAAAAATTAAACATTTTAACTTTTCATAAAACAAACGCAGTATATTTTTTTCTGAAAGAATAAGTTTTGTTGCACTTCATTAATATTCCTAAGTTCAACATGTTGTGCGGACCAACAAGAGACAAAAATGGCCCGCCATCATAACCAATTTGCTTCTTACGAAGGAAAAACAATCTTAGCACATCTAAGGTATTTCACAAAAAAGTTCTGCATTTTACCATCAAAATTGTAGCAAGTAACTCTGGATCTTTTCATTGTCAATGTTGTGCATACTTAGATTTTTACAAATTGTTAAGTCTGAGTTTTGAAAGATCTTCCTGTTTGACTATTTCTGGAACAACTGCAGTAGTTTAAAACAAAACACAAATGAGATTGCCTGAGTACTGCATTTGAAAATTTGGGCTTTTACTTCCAGTGGAAAACAATTTCATTTTTGATAACTACGGTACAACGAAAATCATAAAACTTCTTCCCTTAATATACATTGTCTTACTATTACAATTAATACAAAAAAGCATTAGTATACGGCTAAACATTCCATGAAAGAAATTTCAAGCTTTTTTTTATTCCGACAAACTGTTCTTCAGCAACCTTCCTTAAACGTTCTGGCAAAGCAGGTAACTTCAATACAACGGCCACCGTGCTCACTGTAATCCCTTTTGTGTCGCTATAACTATACGAGCCTTACCGAGACAGAAGAAAATATCCCAAATAGACGTTTTTTATGTCCCTCCGAAAGAAAGTTGCCGCATTGTACTCTTCTTCATCTGTGAAACTGCTGGTGGTGCCAATGCTTGATGAAGACACGGAGTTAAGCTAACGACAAATATTAAGCTTGTTTAGAGACAGTGGAAAATGATTTGGGCAACGCCAATAAACGTATTGCTGAGAACTGTGCTCAAACTGGCTACACGGGAAGGATTGAATGAAACCTACTTACCATTTCTAAACTTGGCTATTGGGTTGAACCCCCCGCAAACACCCATATTCAAGACACTGCGTGCAACGTGATATTTGGAACTCTTGGCCTTAAATCAACCCATGTTTTTGCATGCTGGAAACTCTACCGAGAGCATGCAATGCAGGTGCACTTGAATATATTGAGTCTGCCAAAGTTAATTGAAAAAAATAAATATGCAAAGCTAGATTGTACAAGAGACAAGCATTCCCAACAAATTGATTATCACAAGCAGTGCATGGTCTTCTTTTAACGCAACCATTTCGTCTAAATGCAACAATACGACGACTGCCACAAGTTTGTAAAAGTTAACGACATAACCTTAATCTGCTGGCAGAGCCGTGGAATCAAGCGAGAGCAGGCTGACTGCAAATAAAGTTTATAATATCAAAACGTTTTCTTCCTTCAGTAAAACTTCATAAACATTTTGGGAAACATTTTTATCTCAGAAAACAGTGCATATATGTTTTTTATTGACGTGGTGACACTTAATTCATTGAACCTGAGCAAAAAATGTGAACTCAATGTAGGCATACCATATTTTTGTGATTAAAACTGGGACGCTTCAAAACAATTTATCAGATAAATGCGATTCATATCTTACTGGGAGTATGTAGCTATTTTGGATTCTTCTAGTTACGACACCACGAAAAAGTAAAATAGTGCATTTTGCTAAGAAACAAAACAATGTTCAAGCATTTGCAAATTTACACATTCGCCCAATCATACTTTTCTGTAGACAATACTTTCTTCAAGAAGACTATCGATTTTATTTTCTAGTAAAATCACAGCAGGAAAAGTCAGTATTGATTTTACAGGTGATAAGGGCTTTCACAATCTCCTTCTGTTATCATGTTATTCATGACAGAAAAAACTCTCAACGGGAGCTGATGTAACAGGTAATCAAAATATAAACTCTACCAGCTTTTTCAAATCGAAGCATACGTAAGCAATCTGTTAGATAAAGAACAATTACTTGCCAGCATTTCCAGAGTATTTCAATAAAATGAGAAAATTGCATATGGTTTTGCAGAAGGATATGCAAATAAGTACCGGTACGAAAACGAAATAAGTACTTTCAATAACCTAACTGCAAAAAGAGCATCTTCTACTAGCCTACTATTATTGAAATAGCCAATGCGTTAACAATCAACCCACTACTGGACCAGTTACCCGCTACAATGATGTAACAATTACCTTTACATCTAACACAACGAAACAAGAAAAAACAAGATCACGCACTACTCTTCAGCAAGTTGGATAAACAAACCAATCACAGCATGCTAATATTCGTGTAGGGCTATGTTGGCTGACTGAATGCCTAACAGGGACATTTTGACATTTTTAGTGGCTGACCCGGACGCCGGGACAAAGCCTTCAAACCGGGACTGTCCCGGCTTAAACGGGACGTATGGTATGCCCAACTCAGTGGCATGTTTTTTTATCCACTGCATGTGTGATCAGGCCCGTAACCAGGGGAGGCGCAGAGGGGACGAAGCCCCCCCTAGAAAATTTTTCGCCCCCCTGGAAAAATGTTTTGGACAAAGTTCAAATCTATTGGACATAGTGCAAAAAATTTGAGCCCCTCTCAAAAAACTCTTCGCACCCCTTGGTGTCCCAAGCTGGTTACGGGCCTGTGTGTGATCACTGATCAAAGCAGGAGAATGCAATTGTTCTTGTCCATTTTTGATCGGGACCATTTTATCAAATGAGAAAATAAATGGTGCAAGGACCCCTAACAGCGTTATCAATGTTTACCTCAGTGCAGGGGCGTAATCAGCTCTTCATTTCAGGGGGGGGACAATTTTCATAAAATTTCATTCGATGACGTTATCGTGCTTATTCAACCGTGGTATTTTTTCGCAAACTGTCACATGTCATAATAATGCATTTTTGCCCGCAGACACGAAGTACATAATACAAACACACACGTTCTGCACAACGCTGGTTAATAAAAACAAGCAAAACAGAACGTTTCACAACAGCGTTGGAGGCTGAATCACCGGTGTCAAGAGAAATTTTTGACTTGCGAAATTTCTGACTTTACGGCAAATACGCATGCACAGAGCAACATTCTATATATCAAATACGCTGAGAAAACTGATGATTAAGGCTTAGGGCCTGGTGTTTTGGTAAGTGTGTCGGGTTAGGGTTTATGTTACAGTTAGAAAAAGAAAAATAATTGAAGTCTAAGATGAAGTCCAATATTTTTCACTGGTTTTACTTATTCCCGTACTGTAGCTTGTTGTGGGTATCTGACATCTAACCAAAAAGGTTTAATTTACACAACACACATAAAAAAGTAATCGCCAAACTTTATTACTTTACTCTGAGAATCAAAATAACTGGCAAAAATTAATAGGTCAAAAATTTCGCAGAGGTCAGAAATTTCGCTTGACACCAGGATACAGAAAGTTGCTTAACAGAACGTTTTGTAACGGCGTTGGAGGCCGAGCCTCAGGTTTACAGACGCATTCTTAACACTATTTGTTCGCTTGGTACAACACTACTGCAGCGTGGGACGCTAATTCCTGAACTGGTCAAACCCAGGTAAAGTACGAATGCACTGTGACATCCACACCCTCAAACGAACAAACACTGCAATGTCCGAGCACTCAGCCACAATGTAAAATGCGGTTGCAGTGTTCAAAGAATATGGACGAATATAAACAATCTAACTGCGTCAAAGCAGGCAACCACCACGTTATTAGACCTTCTGCATCTTTCGAGAAACAAGTGCATATTTTATCTTAATAATGCCTCAAATTTAGGAATGTTACATTGAATCTGATGAGTCATGACTACTAACACTCGTTCTCCAGGGCAGGTTGTATAGAGCTCTGCATCCAAAATTATAGGACACACGCAATGTTTGCATGCATGACTTTCTGAAATTCCACCATAATTCTGATGCATACATGGGCGTACAAAAGAAACGAAAAAGTGCATTTTTAACCGCATTTCAACCTCGGGAAAAAGAGGCTCGCAGCTTGTTTACTGCACAATATTTTCATCGCAGTTGTCTCTGAATATCTTTGTCGTCTTAGAGCTCAGAATCCAGTACAGCTACCAGATATTTGTAGTGGTTAATAGATTTTAGATTTTTAACACCCATGTGTCAGTAATGGGGTGACTGTGCTTTTTTCACACTTAGCCTTAAACGTCATACAAACAGTTTTGCTATAGTTGAAAATATTTCCATGTGCTTCTGTATAAGCCTGACACGCAGACAAAAGTTATCTTCGCAACATTTCAGAAAATGAGAATATTTCAGTTTTAATCAAGATGCAGACCGAATGATCAGGACAGAGTAAAAATTAGTATCCTCATACAAACACCTGGTTCCGTACTCAACTAATGTAGGCTAGTCATGGCTTTAGCGTGACACATGTATAGGCTACTACAGTAGTAAACCTGTCTAATTTTCGTCATGTTTTAGCAAATTCATTCTAGCCCTATTCTTCTAGCATGTGCTTGAATTTCTATCACAAATGAAGATCCCAAACTTGAAAGATAGCCTATGTCAAGGATGAGGGGATCTTTGAATTCTGCCATTTCGGGCAAAACGGATCAGGTGTCTTGTGCCTTTGGCGCATAACGGATCAGGTGTGTTTGGGGCGAAACGGCTTTTTCTGGCATGCACGAGTTGTGTGAAAGTTTTTAGAAGCAAGTTTCAGGCTATGAGCTTTCAGAGATTGCACTGGTTGCAAAGGGAAGGTCTTGTAAAGCGTCATTTGGAGCTGAAGTGGTCTAGTAGGTAGGTGCGTTCAACAGTTGACTAGCACTCGTACAGTGGTGTAGGAGGCGGGGGTGCAGGAGGTGCAAGCGCACTCCCAAAACTTTTGATTTGGTGAAAATCCGGGCAAAATCCCTGAAAATCCGGGCAAAATCCGGAGAAATCTGGACAAAATCTGTGAAAACTTTCGCAAAATCCCAGAAAATCTAGGCAAACTGCTTGAACATATGAGCAAAAATGGTGCCCAGCGTCTTTTGATTTGAAAACAAATGGCGCCCAACGTGCTTTGCTTTGAGGAAATGGCGCCAAATATGCTCTTCGTGAGAAAATATCCACACAAAAAGTGACCTAAAAAATTTTCGGGCAAGTTTGGGGAAATTCGGACAAAAATCCTTCGCACCCCAAAAATTTGCCTGCTCCTACACCTATGCACACATATGACACTCAGGGCCGGATTAAGGGGGGCAAGGGGGGCAATTGCCCCGGGTCCCCGCTGCAAGGGGGACCCCCTGTGATGAAATTTGTTTGTTTCAAATAAAATACTCGTTTGAAAAATTTCGTGATTCAGAAGCGATACAAGAATACAACTCTATATTATATTCCTATGTTGCGTTAAGTATCCAAGGCCCCCAACAGCAGCTGATTTCTTTACAAGTTTGACTGTCTGCCATTTTTAGTAATCGCTATTGAATAACCTATAAGTATTTTCGGTTTTGTGCAATGCAAATATTTGATTTCGATGGTGACGTTTTCCTAATAATCGTTCTTTTGGCATGGGTATGACTCTCTACTCGTGCATCACGCCTATTGCACAAATGTCACTAAAACGTTACTATTTGCGTGCTAAAAGCTATTGGTTGCTGACTACTGTTTAGTATCAATCAATGTTGGCACTGGGGTCAGTTTTGTTAACATCAGATTGTTGCCTTTTTCAACATCAGATAACATCAAATTTTTACGCTACGGTTTCACATAAGCTAAATGCTTCTATTAACAAACCTAACAAAGCGTGATTACCCTCGTTGAATCCGAAACAGAAGGAAATATCGCAATTAAATGGAGAAGTTGTTTATAATTTACGTAAAATGTTTGTCTCAACGCAGCGAAGAGAGCTTCTTTAGCTTGAAACAATAACCAAACACACAGGGTCAGTGGCTTAACTGACAGGGGGGTAAAGGGCGACCCTCTCCCCTGGCAAGCTAAATGTAAAAACTGGGGCCCCTCCAGTTGACATTTTGATATTTGGTATTCTTTAGATTGTTGTTTTTTGCGTTTTCGTGGTGTTTTCGTTTTTTTGTCTAGCACATATATCCAAAGATTCACTGTCTTTCTTAACCTTTTTCTGAGTTTTGGGTAGTGAGCCCCCTCCGGTGACCAGCGGGCTCCCTTCAGCTAAGATTTCGCCCCTGGGTCAAACATCTAGTTACGCCACTGATTAGTGTGAGAGATTGATGAAAGAAACTTAAAAATCGTGAATCTAACTTACTTTGTCCTAAAATGAGAGGAAATGTGGAAAAAAACAACCCAGCCAACATCAGATTTGTCGACAAGACATCAGAAATTTCTCTGAGAACATCATATGTGATGCCATGTTAAAATATCA
>Ga0210059_1016959_pt1 | contig 10451 bp, 4 predicted proteins | sample Ectturendosymbi2_FD_188042 | JGI IMG/M metagenome (GOLD analysis project Ga0210059, IMG submission 188042) | Ecteinascidia turbinata endosymbiont from Florida, USA - Sample 2 (SPAdes) (version 2) | ecosystem: Host-associated > Tunicates > Ascidians > Unclassified | place: Key West, Florida... | reverse complement strand
AATTTTATAATCACAATTGTGATGTTTAGTTCTGTTTTGGCTCTTTTAATTTATTAAAATTAACAAGAAAGTCCTATTCGTTTGCTCCTAAAACTAATTACTTTCACGAAAGAAAACATATTTACGCTCATCGCGTTAAACTATTGATTTTCGACCGGTGTTCGATGGAACACTAGTCAAACTTATCAAATTTCCTGCGGAACACCTGACGATCTTTCACGGAACACTAGTTTTCCGCGGAACACCGGTTGAAAATCACTGCTCTACGGTTCAGAATTTACACCATAGACAGACTCGGAGTCATGGTGCAGAAGGCTGAAAAGATGCTTCTGAAGATAATAAATGAATGATCGTGCAATGTGCAACTTTTTCCAAAGGTCTGAATCCTCGAAATATTGATAAAAGCGTTTCGGATATCCGGATTCGTATCCGGTTCCCGTTTGAAAGCAGTTTTTGGATATCCTTATCCGGTTGGAAACTCACTATCCTGCCGGATATCCAACCGGCAAACCAGATAGTGATCATCTCTGCTCTGCAGTGCATGACATGTCCGGTGTAACAGCACCTCTTTCACACATTGCCAATTGATGTGAACTACATTACATCCTTATCTTTGCAAAAATTCATTTTATGATTGCGTTGGCGTCAAATCCCAAAACAATGAAATTTGAAATTCCTGATCCTGATCCGGAAACTTGAATAAAACCGTAGTCCGGATCCGATCCGGTATGTTCAAAATGTGCTGAATCCTGCCGGACTTGAGTCCTGATATCCGGTCATGTACACCTCTACTATGCCGTGAGTCTCACAAGACTATCTGTTCAACTGCACAAATATGCAATGTTCCCTTTCAAAACAGACCACATTCATAACAGATCCGTACATGACAGACAATGTTCATAACTGTTACTGGCCTTTCAGCGAAAGCAAAGTCTCAGTTTTACCTCTGTGTCTGGTAGAAAACACCTGATCCTAAAAAAACTGGCACAACACCAACAGGGCCGGCCCTAGTAGGTGCGGGGCCCAATGCAAGACGTGGGCGCGGGGCCCAATGCAAGACCTAGGAGCGGGGCCCCTCTGAGCAGTGATTTTATGACGTCATCGTGTTCAGTCAACCGTGTTAGGATCGTGGTAGAGCGCAGATACACAGTAAAGCACTAACACGAGAATTGAGCGCGTTTGTCAATGTTCAAGAGGAAATTCGCTAGATCTGACTAGAGCGTTCTTTGTGAACAATGAAATTTATAGGATATTTCTACTGAATTCTCAAGCGCAAGGTGTATATGGCAAAAATCACCTGTACATTTTCTTCACCATGTTCTGCGTTCATTCGTTTTTTTTGTTTTTGTTTCCATTATGCTTATTTGATGTCCAACTGTTGTTTCTCAAAACTTATCAAAAATGATAAACGGGGTTGGTTGACTAGATGACCGCCACGGTCTTTCGCCAATCCTATATGACACAGCGCCCCTTTTTGTTTACACTGATCAACTATTGTGCCATTGTGTTTTCATTTGCTCCAATGTTCGCTAATATTTGGCTTACTGCATGCGATGGCTTTTATGATGCTTCTGCTTGTTGGCTGAGTCATATGAAACAATAAACCATTGACCATTGACCATTGACCATTAATCATGGAACACTGAACCACAAATATCATGATTATGTTGTGTGCAAATTAACTGTGTTTGTAGATAAGACGTTTGCTGATTTTGCAAAAATGACTGTGAATCGAGTCTCGAGTCGTTTATCATGACTCGAGTCAAGTCGAATCATTCGGTCAAACACATGACTCGAGTCGAGGCATCACAATATTGTTTCTCAAAGAGATTCGAGTCAAATTGAGTCACAAAAATCGTGACTCGAGTCAAGTCACTGACTTCACGCCGCTCGACGAAACTCCGAATGGCGCAACGAGGTCAGCTGGGGCGATCTGCGTACGAGAACACACGCCACACGTGGCGAATCTCCCTTGGTGCGGAAGAATCAGTTTTATTAAATATTTTACCCCATCTCTCCAAGCTAGGGGTGGATTTCCAAAAACTTGTACAGGGCTATGATGGTACATCAACAATGGCAGGCCATGTGAGTGGTGTACAAACACACATTCACGATAAGTAGCCACGTGCAGTAATTGTGCACTGTGCTTTCCATTGCTTAAACTGGTCATCAATAACCAAAGTAAAGCTCCAGTCATCAAAACCACCCGTGATGAGGGACGGATCCACGGGGAAGGAGACCATCCTTTTCTTAAGAGAGAGTCCTGAAAGTGCACAAGCTTGGGAATTAATATTCCCACACAAGCTTGGGAATTAATATTCCACCTGAGCAATCAATGTCACTACAAACGTAGGTTACTCGAAACTCATGCCTTTTAGATGAGACATGCTGGCAGTGAGACAAGGGCGAAGTCTTTTTCTTTATAATCTGCTCTTGAGAAATCTGGCTTTCTTACGCTGTGTGTTTGATTGGGTGATATTCGGCACTCAAAGAACCATTAGCTCGCAAAGTTGAGACTGTCGAAGTCAGTGTGCAAGCTGTGAAGAACCATTTCTCCTCTTCAAAGCGTTCCCAATCAGGAGCGGCCAAACTTTAACTTTGCACCAAACATTCATAAAGAAGCTTGTAAAAGAGCTGGTGTAAAATGGCTGACAATGCCCAGAATAGTCTAGTTCAGTGATAGCGTGACTCGAGTCAATGTCTCGACTCGAGTCACGATTTGTGGGGACTCGGACTCGACTCGAGTTACGTTGAGAAAAATGGTGACTCGACTCGAGTCAAGTTTTTCACAGAATAACTCGACTCGAGTCACAATCAGTGACTCGGGACTCGAGTCAGAGTCATTTTTACAAAATCTCTGAGCCTCTGATGGACGAACCCAGTTTGTTTGCACACAAAGAAATGAGAAAAGTTTGCTTCAGTGAAGATCAAGATTTGCGAAAATTTTCTGTTTTGACTATCTAGTCTTGCTATGCTACATTTGAAGAATCGAGTGTTCCCAATGCATGGCAAATCATCAGTGCATTTGCATTTGCAATGCACTGATGATGATAACAGGAGTTATCGAAACGTTTGCAATATGTCGTTTGTATCGTTTTCACTGACCATGATTTTCATTATAAGGCTATTTAGCACTTCCGCTTTTTGTGTACCAGAGTGTCCCCAACTTGCACAGAGATAGACCTGAAATTTTGCTTTCACTGAGGGGTCAGCAGGGCCCAACAGCTTGACACCTTATCGTGATTTAATGTAGTATTTTGACATCGTGACCATGGCTGTGGGCCTCACACTATTACCTTGAATCCTTTCAAGATGCCAGTAGCTTAAAGCGATTTAAGTTTTTCAGATTCAAATCCAAAAATTATATTGCAAAATATAATGCAAACACGAAAATCGAATCTTGTTCAAACCAAATTGTTGCCACTGTTATTAGCATAAGCCCACGTAGCGACGTGATTACGGCACATATAACGTTTTACTTCATAGCAGCAATAGAAGAGTGAACCTAGTCAAATAGGAAATCTCTTTAAGCTGCTATGTTGCAGTTGATGGCATCGCCTTGAACTACTGAGGCAAGCACAAGCGAGAGATGGCAATTCGGGGCATTAACTAACGGGAAAGCAACCAGCAGCAATAGAGCTCCCTCACTGAGTTCACTCTACTACTAGGTTGCACTATCATTATATAGGGATAAGAGAATTACGATGATTTGCTTGTGGTGACTATCACAGTGACCTGTTACTCATGGCACCATCTAGCGGTGACCATTTATTTACATGTGGCGCCATGTTCTGGCCGCCACAGCTATTATGCTGAGGATCGCCGGTTCGACTCTTTCTTTGGTTGGCTCAAAGATCCCAGCATTGTGGCTGCAAGAAATTTCTCCCATCGTGCCGGTGGCTGCAATCCACTGTTGAAGGTAGTCTTGAGGTTGTGAAATGGGGAAGAAATTTGGCGAGTGGCGACATGATTACGCCACATATAGGCCTAATGATGAATTCATAGCAACTATTGCAGGGTGAATCTAATCCAGTGGTTTTTCAAACTTTTCTGCACATTGACCCGAAATAAAGGGTACAAATTTCTGTAGACCCCGTGACCTAGCCTAAAAGCTACTAATATAAGGAAAGTATGTGTCAAAATTAATTTGAATACTTTTTACTTGAAATGCATAATAAAATAATACACAATCCGAACATATGCTTACAACTTGGGGTCCATTCAGTGACCTCCATTCGACCCCGTGACTATTTATCGACCGCTTGGATGGTCCATTTGATCCCTGGGGATCTATGTCGATCACTTTGAGAACCACTGATCTAGTTGAATGGGGAGTCTCTAATGCTGTTATGTCTAGTGTCGTCGGTTCAGGTTGCATCTGGCACCACCTTCACATTCTAATGACATAGCAACACCACTTTTTTTGCGATTGGAAAGCCTGAGCAGCAGTGATCACAGAGCCGGAATGCCGGAGTGGACTCCGGAAGGAGTCTACAATTTTTGCCGGAACAGGACCCGGAGTCGGATTTTTGAATGTAAACTGGACCCGGAACAGGAACAGGAGTGAGAATTTCAGTTTTTACAGGAGTCCGATTATTAATTTTATTAAATTTAATTTTCTCTGAACGGCTAATTGTTAGATTAATATAGGCGGTCTGTTTTCTTGGATAAATTTTGAACAGTTTGAGTAAATTCTAATGGTTATCTTCTTCAGCATCCGAACTTCTGATTTTGGAACTTACCAAATTATATATTAAAAAAATACACTCTACTGATGCTAAACAAGCAGGGCATATACATATACTTGAAAGTGAAACTGCAGAGTTCGTATGGGAGTGGTTTTTCTGTGTTAGCTGTGCGCATGCTTGCCAAGCCTTAACAACTTTGGGGTGAACTGACCAACAACACATTGTATGTGTGACATTTATGAAATCAAAGATGGAGTACATTTCTTTACCCTCAGTTTTAAATGCCATAATAGTAGGTATAACAAGTTATTATTGAATAATTCCAAAAATAGTGATATTGCACGATGGAATAAAAACAATCCAGAATGTGGTTTTTCTGTTTTCTTTGAAAAAAGAACAAAATCTTGTTTCTTTTTGAAAAATTCAAAAAAACTTTTTTCCCAACTCTGGTAGCCACACAAGCTAACCTTATGAATGTTGTATGGCTAGACAATGCTAAACAATTAAGGGGGGCCTGTCTCGCTTGTCAGTTGCCATCAGTTTTGAATTGTGTCAGTCAGAACGCTTTATTATTATAGACCAGACTGACTATGCAGCTATGCTGGCTAGCCATTGCATCAAACAGTAATTAAGAAGAAGCTGTTGATCCATTTTGGCCAAATGTAAACCTGGTGTAACTTCCACATTGCAGTCTAGTCATGTGCACATTCTTGATTGGCTGACTTATTGATTTACCCAGATCGTTTATCACTACTTCAATAATAAGCAATACAGACCATAACGTATTTACAATAAGTTTTACAGCTAGGAACACAGTAAACTTAAATACGGGATAATAAGAAGGCAGTAGAATCATATCATTTCATCCAATCAGTAGCATTAGGATTAGCCCCAAAGATGCACTTTGCAGATGTTGGATGAAACATAGTGAAGAACAGAAGTACTGGTATCCTGTTGATCACCATTTAACATAAAAAATGGTCAAGCGCATGTGTACTCATTTATTAGGCCTTCTTGGCCCAGGTCACTGCCACCAAGCCCTGGGCACAAATGCCAATGAGTCAACTTTTTGACTTAAGTGTTTAGTGGAAACTAGGCTATAATAATAATACAAGTCATTCAAGTCTTTGATTATTCACCTAGTAGTGTTTATGGTTCAAAAGTTATGGCCAAAAAATTATGTTTAATTAATAGGAAATTAATGAATTTGTTGTTTTTAGGCCATAACTTTTGAACCAGAAATGCTAAAAAGTTAATCAAGGGCTTCAAAGATGCAGATTATAGCCTAGTTTCCAATAAAAGCTTGAGTCAAAAAGTTGACTCTTGCGGTTGTGTTCTAGGGTTCGATGACCTCTGCCAAAATTGTTTAAACCTATCCCACATGACATCATATATAAAAACCCAAAATCTAAAACTTTCCATTTTTTTTAATCCAAACTACATGACTTGCTGCATCTTTTGAAGTGTGAACAGCTGTCTTGCAAGGGTCGAGGAAAGTTTATTTAAAAAAAAAATCTACAAAAAAACTTTTTTTTAAAATTAAAAAAATATGTTTTTTTTATAAATGAAGGTTTTTGTTCTTTTTATGAGAAAAATACAAAAACCCACTTCTCAATTGTTTTTATTGCATCATGCAATGTCACATTTTCAGAATTATACTATAATATCTTGTTATTCCTACTATGGTATTCAAAAGTGAGGGTGGAGAAATGTACCCCCTCATTGTTTTAGCAAAGTGATGTTGGTCAGTTCACTCCAAAGCAGTTAGGCTTGGCAAGCATGCGAACAGTAAACAGAGTAAAGCCACTCCCACATAACATCTGCAGTTTCACTTCAATTTATGTGCATACCCTGCTCGTTCAACATTTGTAGTGTTTTTTTTGGGGTTGGGGTCTAATTACATCATCCGTGACTCTAGCTGAATCAGCTGGCAAGTCATGGTGTTTCAGTGATGCAAAAAAAGTAGCTCATGCAGGTCTTAAAGGTAAATCCACTTTGCTCCTGAGATGTTAAGACAGTAGAAGTGGTCCAACTTTCCAAAAAGGCATGTGACTAGACTAGCTATGTCCAATTCGCGGCACTGCATCTGCGGGCCACATGCGCCCCAGTTGAAGGTTTATGCAGCCCAGCTTAGGTTTTCGCTGTAGTGAAAGTATCCTATATACTGACAAACTGTCTTGATCTTGATAATCATGAATTTGACATTTTTAATGCTGGCTGTCTCCAGTGCTGCTGTATCACATCAGTTACCATTGTAGTAAATATTTGAACGCTTTCAGTAGATTAGCTTAAGCTAAATTTAGTTTGCTAAGATGAAAGTAAACCATTCAATGTGTGGCCCTCATATGTCATGCAATGTGCGGCCCTGGTTAAGAGAGCGACAGTGTTTGGCTCAGTAAGCCATTTGGGTTGGACATAGCTGGACTAGACATTAGCAGTGGCCATGTCATATATCGAAGTCCTTTGTTGATAATAATTAATTTGATGCATAAACCTTTTCACAAGTGCAAACTGTGGAAAGTTTGTTTGCAACACATTGTACATCAGCTCTGTTATTAAAACTATTCACTGTAATTGCTTTGGCATGCCATTAAGATAAGTTATTGTCTTTTTCAGATGGATGTTGAAAGTATTTAGAATATTTCACTGCCCTAATCTGGATCACTTTTCAAAACATAGTGAAAAGCAATCTTCACAGTTATTGTATCTGACTTTTTGAATTTTTTTTGATCTGACTATTTAGTATTTAAACATTTCCTGGTTTTTCTTTGACAACTTAGCTTAGAAAAAATGCTTGACTTTTTTCATGGTTGTGCACCAACAAGCACAGCATTATTAGTTTTTTAACTGTGTCCCAAGAAGTATATATATATGATATTTTCAGTAGTAAAAGCTTTGCATTATATCAGTAAGTTATGCATATATTGGCAGAATTTATTGGTTTCCATCTGAGGAAATTAATGTACCCTCAGTTGTAGGAACAGCTTATAATAAAACTATTATCTTCATTCTGTGATGTAACTTCAGATATACGACCACTTTATCACTTGTGTATTGTTGTTAATATGACCTAGCTTCTTAAAAAATCTCATAATATTTAGTAAACATAAATGCTTTCATTTTAGCAATTTGACATTCCAATAGTGCCATTAGTGACTGGTCTAAATTGGAAATGCATGGTGTCTTATCAAAATTGGTATTTTTCTCTGAATCACAAGTGACTTTCAGAGAATCTTGCATCCAGGCCTAGGAAAAGTGGGGAATTTAGGACTGTCATTCCCCGGAAGTCTGACATGCTTGTGGGAAATTTCTCTCAGCAACACTATAAATGACAAAGACATGTATCAAAGTGTGTTCACGAGGTCTGATCTTTATTTGGGAGCAGAGCATGTTCTGGAACATATAGCCCACATACTTTGCAGCTATCCACCGGAGTCCATAGTTGAGAGTATAAGTGGTGTTCTAGAAAAAGTTTGTGAAGTCCGCGGTGGGTCAAAATTTCTACAAGCAAGAAAAGATTTTTAAAATGTGAGCGAAGTAATAATCATATGCTGGAATGGACCAAACATCAGCAAATGTGACAGCGTTGTCATTGCAAGCACTGAACCTTTACTTTAGAAGTGGGCTTAGGCACTTTGCCTCCAGCGATGTGAGATTCCAAATGCACAAAGTTTATATAACCTATTAGTGGACAGGATAAATCGCATAAAATCTGCTTTAACCTTCATGCCACAGATGTGAGTTTGGAAACAGTTGGTGGTAAAGCTTTTCATGCGTCATCTGTCCAAGTTTTTCGCTTGACATGAAGTTCTTAGTTGTGCAAAGTAACTGAATGTTTCGGAACAATGTGCTTTGCATTAGTAAACAACCTGTCAGATCATTAGCGTGAACTTGACTTTACGTGAACTTGACTTTACGTGGACAGGATGTACGTTCAGTTTATAGCTTAAGCAGTGTAGTGCTTACCTGCGTTTGCGAAACTAGTTGTCATATACATTTGTTGTGCTTTTAAATGTAATGTTAGTGCTTAGACACCATATTTCAGCTGTTATCCAGTATATATATACTACTGATAAACCCGCTCTTCTTTTTGCGGAGATTGCGGCAGCATGACGCATAGTTAAAGAACTCATTATCGAGTGATGTCAGTCTCGTGGTGTCATTTCCAAAGAGCTCACTACTCTACAGTCTGCTCAGCAAAATCCAGACGAATCCGGTTAATCGTATAGCCGATTTGCCAAGCTTTTTTATGCGTTTAACCAGAATATGCGATTATCCGTATCAAAAAAATATCTGCAAGTTTACAGCCCGACTCGACTTCTGTCCGCATGTTTCCAACCTGACACCTTTGGTATGTTATAGCTTGACACCAAACGTGGAGAATTCTGGAACTGTGGGATACAATAGTGCTTCTAGATGTTCTGAAAATCCCTTGCTTCTAATACAGTAATTTAAATTCGGAAATCCTTCAGTGTTTAGCAAACCAACGGTCATCAGTTTTGAAATGTAAATTCGAAGTTGTTGTGGGCCCGTTTGTTGCATGTTGTGTTAAACGTGCGCACTGCATGTGTGACGTAATAATCGCCTGTATTAATCGTGGAACGTTTCCCACACTTGCGACCATTTTTCTCCTTGCTTTGGACTGTGCAATGCAGTTGTGAACATGTTTGTGTCTCACAGTCACAGCTGTCGTGCATGAAGATTAGTAGAACTGCGGGATATAGAAATGTTTCTAGAAGTTCTTAAATTTCTTGGTTCTGATGCAGCTGGGCGTTGTATGTAAAGTCTTTACTGATTTGTTACTCTGTGGCATCATGAAGCTTTTATAATTCCAATGTCACTTGTTATGCATCATTCGGTTAGGGCATTCACCAAATGAATCTTATTGATGTGAAAAAACAGAAAGAGTGTAGCCAAACAAGTAGCAAAGTTGAAACAGTGCATTGTCTGCGGTGAAACGCACGCCGTAATTCCGCATGTTAAACTGCTAGACACGGCTTAATTCTCCATTTGATGACTGTTAGTTTTCTGCTAGACACGGCATAATTCCGCATTTCAAACTGTGAAGTGTACTGTGCGCAGTGCTTCGGAAAAGTAGCAGTCGTAAAATGGAACTAAAATTCCAAGTTGATGTACAGTAGCCTACAGGTACACCATTTTCTGTTCTGTAAAGAATTTAACACATCTTGTGCAAAGGAGTTAAGCATAGTTGGATGCGTCGGGTCCTTATCCAATGCCATAAAATAAACTTTAAAACGAGCTGCTTTCGAGACAAAGCTTCGCACCTGCAGCAACAAGACACAACCAGACAGCCCTGTATACAATATGCTGAAGCCTAGAAGTTGAACGTGTGGTGTTGGTTTTGTCATGTTGGTGAAGGGAGTCGTTTCGGAAGCAGTTGCTTAATCGGATTAATGGCACCACAGGTTTTCACACTATCTGAGAGCAGTGCGCTTTACACTCTTTTAAAGTTAACTATGTGATCAAGCGTTGTAAGTTTACACACGTGTGGTTCATTAGAGTGGGCCAAAAAAAACATCTTTTTGAAATTCAAAAAAAGTGGGTTCTTAAATCCTGGCAAATCAGCTAAAAACATATTTTAAACCGATTTTAGATGGTTGCCTGTAACAACAGCCGTGCAACCACGTGACAAAGGTCACAAAAAGGTCAAATTTAATAAAATTGACATAACTTTTGACACACTTAGGCTACAAAGCTCATTTTGGTCTCAAAATGCTCAGAAGTACCAAAATTATATCTGCT
>Ga0210059_1016958_pt1 | contig 10451 bp, 6 predicted proteins | sample Ectturendosymbi2_FD_188042 | JGI IMG/M metagenome (GOLD analysis project Ga0210059, IMG submission 188042) | Ecteinascidia turbinata endosymbiont from Florida, USA - Sample 2 (SPAdes) (version 2) | ecosystem: Host-associated > Tunicates > Ascidians > Unclassified | place: Key West, Florida... | reverse complement strand
CAGTCAACGCTTCGAGCACAGATCCTCTCACCAGATGAATCGAAATTGCACGATTTTGTGGCGATTCTGTTAAAGACATGGCCGAGGTAGCGCATAATGGAATCGTAAACAGAAGACATGTTTTGAAATGTCTTTGTTTCCTAGAACCAGACATGGCTACCGCCGATACTTGCCGACACACCAAACCTACCATGGTCGCTTGGACAAGGTGTTTTCCAAGCGCGTGACTCTCACGTCAGAAGTTGGTATCAAGTACTCTCTTCGTCTGTTAAGTGGTAAACGTTGCTCCAACATTTCGTTACTACTCGTGGTTAGAGGGATCCAACTGTCAAAGTTACATGTTATGCCTCAAGGCGAACTTTTAAGAAGTTGCGAAACTTAAAAGGCGGCAAAACATTTAGTCCGCACAGGATTTGACTTTCCTCATAAAATTTTTATTAAGATTTTATCGCGGCTGCCGCCTGCTGCGATAATTGCACAACATGTTGCTTTAGCAAACGTGCACCAACTGCTTTCTGCATCACCAACTGTATGGTCCTGAAAAGGTGAAATTATGTTACGATAAAAGCCGGGAAAAATCAGTTCAAGAAATGTCTTTAACAAATTGTAGCCAAAGGAGAAGCATCAGAATTTGAGAGCTACAAATTCATCTCTTAAAAGCAACCACCTATTTTCACGCGATTGTCCTGGAAGTTACGCTCCCAAACACAATAACAAAAACTTCCACAAAATCGTCACGAACGCGCAGTACAACAAAACTAACATTTTGTAATACGGTAATCTTTAAGATAAATTTACCAAAGAAAGTTTACTTTAAGTGAAGAATATTGTTATTGTCTTCGGTTATGACTCGCCACACACCCTGATTGGGTTTGGCTTCCTGCTACGCGCAACCCAGTCAACTCCAGGCAGTACATTCTCCTTTGCACCCGACAAACTGAATAAATCAACCTGTACAGACTGCGCATTGATAAAATTAGGCAAACAGGGACAGCCGGAGGACATTCCGGATTTTGTGATGCTTGATCGACGCGTCTGCGGAAAGTACCGAAGGGCTGCCGGACAGGCCTCCAGCAACTTTGGTTTGTGATGATTAATGGAATCGCTATGCTGTCGGTGCTGTTTTAAATCTCTTCCTCAAATGCAACCATTGGTTTTACCGCCGCACCAGCGAAATAAAACTTCATGTTGCCAGGATTTTAGAAGCGAATTGCTGACCTACCGAAACTGTTTGTTACACGGATAGTTTTGTCTTGGTTTGGAAGCGGTACATTCAGATTTTGAAACCACTCGCAGGCAAATCTCGGGCAGAAAAAATGATAGCTCACTGGAGACAACTTGACAAATTGGAAAAACAAAGTTCACGTGATATAATGTTTTCGATACTGAAGTGTTGTCAAAACGTACAAATGTATTATAAGGTCTGGATGTTGACGCCCAATCTAGTGAGAGAGAGAGAAGCAGAGAAAACTTTCCAGCAGATCGTGAGGTTCACAACGTTTCAGATGAGATTCTACCAAATTACGCTTGTCTGGTCTCAAAGCTGTCACGCGAGTAGTCCTAAGATAAAATCTCACTTATGCACATATGTTTCAATTGCCAGCGGTTTTCTGGCTGAAGCAGTGGGTGCTAACAAACAACAATTTTTGTGGCATGGAAGAAAAGAACTAAACGACGTTTTTGGTGCGACACGAGCAGTGCAGCTAAAATTAGACGGACTAAGTAATTTCTGGAACTTTTGAAACAGTGTAATTAAAATCCAATTACGATATCCAGTTAACCGCACGAAATTGCCCGTTAATCCGCTTTGGTTGTGTAGAACAATACAGACCCATGACCAACACATCTTTGGTTAAGTCTTTAATTACTGAAATATTGCGAAAAACGGCAGTTAATTATACTAGTCTAAAATGTTTCTTGACAAGCATAGGTGTTTTGAGGATCATAACTTCATCGAGCTTTGCGGTCCCATTGTGCACTTGCGAAATTACTTGAGTCAATTGCAGAAAATAAAATTTTTTTATGAATTTTGTACATTAAGGAATTTCTACGTACATAGATGATAACAGTTGTTATCGAAACGTTTGCAAGATGTCAGTTGTATCGTTTGCTTTGGCCGTAGTATTTATTACATCGCATACCTATCCCAAGAAATCTCCCAGCCATTATTTGGTGTTTGTAAGAGACAAACAAGTTTAACATAAAAATTAAACGAACGAACTTGTAAATTCGCTGATATTCATAGACCTTACTTTTAATTTAAAGCGTCGGCTTGGTCATCGACTTGTGGATTTGTTGTGGCCGTTTAGCGCATATGGACTTCATCCATAGCAAGCAACATAAGTTTGCGATTGATAAGTTGATAATTGATGAGCAAGAAATTTATAATTGATAAGCAAGATAAGTTTTATGATTTTAAATAAGAAACTATGTGTTGTGTGGGAGTGTGCCCGCAATGGACAGCTTGAGGTTTCGTCCTAATTGCGAGGTTGCAACTTTTCCTTTCGAGTAAGCTTCAATAGCCAACACTGCAAGCTGCAGCAAACAGCAGCAAATCATCCAGGAAAGTTTTGTTACTGCCTTCTTAGTCACAAAGAATGCGACCTTAAACACATTTTAACACTCTCTACAACTCAGGTGACAGAATGTTTAAAATTGATACAAATGCGAAACCAACTAAAAGAAATTCAGTTGCGAATTAACGTTTTTACTGTAACACTGAAAAATTAAAATGCTTTCCACCAACGAAATTGGAACATTTTTATTTAGACGCTGTCACTAAAAACAACACTTTCAAACATATTTTACACGATGTGCCAGAAGCGAAAGCATCAACTAAATATTGTCGCGTTTTCCTAAAAACTCAAAGATCAACATTCTGTGTGTTATTTCACAAGATATGACCTTCCGAAAACACGAGAACTAGATGGTTGTTTACGAAGAACAGTCCACAAGCGCTTTCACGACAAACACTGACGATAAAAGTGCTTGACTGTTTTTCGTTAAAATATCTGCCGCAGGTATGGCAAAAACATGTTTTTAGCAAAGCAAATTTCCACAAAAAAATCACCTCCTTGTCTCGGACGACGTTTGTGTAGCATGTAGCTATAACTTTGTCCTCTATAGTTTCTCATTACTAAGCCAAAGCCGCATTTTGCTTTTGCAGTCGACACCACGATCAGGCAAAGCACCACCGCGTTTTGCGTGATCGAAGAACGCGCGACGTAGAGCACATGACGTAGGTGACCGGTTGCGTTAGCGTCCGCAGAAAGATGAGAAAGTAGCAGACAAGCAGTGAGCTTATCCATGCGTAACAGCAACTCGCGCCAAAGACCGACGCCAGCTTATAAATTCAAAAGCAATTGATACGTTTAAATATGAAAAAACTGTAAAGTTGAGTACAGCAATTTTTTTGTGATCTAAATAAAATTTTTAGCAAGTTTCTGTTAAAAATTTAAAATAGTGGCTGCTGTTGTAGAAAGAAACGGCTGATATTTTTTTCTGAAAACGTAACTTCAATTTCAGGCGTTTGCTTCATAATGACTTCTTCAGGTCTTCAATTTGGGCAACATTCATGATTTGCTGATTTGCTCCTTGCAAGGATATCGTAATTTTATGCCATCACATCAAGCGCGAGGCCGCACTTCTGTTGCTTCATTCTTTGCAACATTTTTCAGTCTTCAGTTTCATTTCCGGCTGAAGTAAAACTGAAATATCCGCCAGGTCATTAATCACGGTTGTTTTTTATTAATTGTTCCCAAAGTGATTCCATCATTTGCCATGAAGGCTCGGCATCTCGCTGCTATATGCATATCTTTCCATTGTTTTCGTGTTTAAAAGACGGAAATACACATTCTCGAACAGTAAACGGATCTATCGCCCGACTTGCATCGATAACCTATATTAACTGTCTAATAACTTTATACTGTAGATAGAGTGACTTGTTGGCAAATTCTGTTTTGGTCGGCTTCGGAAGTATAACAATCACACACGCATTTGCTTTTTTTCTTCCGTTGCTTAAATTGGTGTTGTGAAACGTGGCGTCCAACGTACTGCAATACATGATCCTCACAGCTGCTTAAAACGTATTCACTGTGTCGAGCTGCGCAACCCCCACTTGGCCTGCTGCTTTTCACACGCACGTTACATCGTTCGAAATACTACAGTCAAACAGTAGTAAGTTCTTAACAGTTACAAGAACCGACTGTTGCATTTTCTTGACAGTGAAGACTTTTCACAAAATTTAGATAAAACGCGGTATTTGTGAGAAATACTTATTTGGATCTGAGGTCATCATAAGTTTCGCATAATGCGCAAGTACTAGGTGCTTACAGCAAAAGAAAAAATGAAGCGATGAAATGCATCAAAATGACGCGTATTCAAGAGAATTGAAAAATATGTTTGTGACAAAAAACTTGTATGCTTTCGTATCCTTTTCTTGTCATGATGCAGCTGTACAATGCTTGTACATTCCAACTCGGAAATCTCTGAGTTGTCCAAACTCAAGCTTTTGTCGACTTGCACAGCAATAATAGGTTATTGAACAATATATGCTGCTGAGTAGACTGTCGATTTTCTCAGAGATTTCGCAAAAAGGTTGCCTACCGCGTAAATTGGTTTGCGGTACATGGAGAGGTAGCTCCAAGAACCTGCTCTTTGAAAATGTTTAAGGAAACTGTTGTACCTCTTGGCGTAACACAATCGACAGGTGACTGACAAAGCGGGATGTTAACCAACTGTGAAAAAACAAGGAAGATTTTTTGCGAAGCTTGCTTTTACGGCATGTTGCAGGGAATGCTTCATTTGTGGTGGGACTGGGGTATCGTGCAGATGACTGATTCAGCGAGTGACTTTGCTAATGTGTTATCAAAGCAACCATCTTCTGTCCGTTATTTGTAAGCGCTGTTTTTTCTTCTCTAATCAACGAGCTTATTCACAGCGAACATCCAGTAGGTACCGTAAATGGAAGTTTATCACAAACTTGCTGTGAAGCGAAGCAAGTTTCTTTGCTAAATGTGGACATCGTGCCTTGCACTTAGGAAACAACCAGCTTTTTTTAGTACCAACAAAGGGAAGCACTTCGCAAGCGTTTGGTTAACAGAGAAGTCTGCAGTGATCGACTAAATAGCAATGCTCATAAATTTAGGAAAACAATTTTTGTTCTGGCGGCAACAAACAGGCATTAAACATGAGTTAATTTTCCATTTGTTACCAACTTACATACCAACTTACCAGAACACACACAAAAACTTACATGTTTTTTTGTGTGTGTTATGGTTTGCAGCCACACAGTTTTCTAGCTCTTACAATTTCCTAGCCTCCTGGGTTTCTACAGCTTTGAACTTAGTGCGGCGCAGTTCATTTGCTTTGGTACAGCTGAGCTTATAGCATCCAAGTAAAAAAGCACTAAACTGAATGTAAATATCAATCATCCACTGGTTGCTCTCATGTCATTATTTAAACTCAATAAAAATCTAATTGCCTATTTTCGTGAAATGTATTTTCTCACAAATCTTTAAAAAACTAAGAGGTTTTGCATTTGGGCCAAATATTTTGAGTGATATAACACACATTTGACGATCAACTTGACCATAACTTTGTGAATTTAAAACGTTCAATGTAGTTTTGACGTGTTGCACAAGTAGTTGGAATTAAAAATGCCAACAGTAGGATTTCCAGCAGAAGATAATTGCACAAATCTTGAAAATGAAGAGTACTGCATTTGGCCGAGTTTCATACGAAATGCGCGAGAGAAACAAACTTTCGTGATCGCTTATGTAAGACTCGGTGGTTTCGCCGAGTGGCGAAGGATCCTGCTCCATAGTCAGAACAAGCTAATTGCTTTCGATTATACTGTTCCAGAATAGCCAACAATTATCTTGTCTCTCTAATTTTAGCTACGCTTGTTTAAAAGAAAAGTTTTTTTTAGGTCTGTCACCATCAGCATTGCGGTTTTGTCAGCCGTGTCCAAATTCTGAAGTGCAACTCTTTCATTTCAAACGAATTATCCATTTCCGTCAATTTTATATGCTATTCGGTCATTTGTGCGTTAAGAGGTTTCACAACCTCGTTTGAAAAGGTATTGTAACTTAGAATAATTTCCATACATTTTGGACCGATCTTTTTCCTGCAAACATGGTAAAATTTCTTTTTTATTTTTTTAACCAAGATTTTGAAATTATTTGTAAAGGTATTTGTGAGTCTGTTTACATCAAACAATACTGAAGTTGAACTGTGAGATACGCATTACCCCAAAATATTTAGGATCATCAAAGAAGAATTTTAAGCAAGTATGCATTATTTCTGTAATCAAGTGAAAGGTGCTTTCAAGTATGCTGGTTATAAAACTAATCGCGCCTATACTCCAATTTTTGATAAAATCAGATTTCCACAAAATTTTGCTGAATGAATCCCTATTTGCTTGCTGATAATGAAAAGCTTGTCTGAACTTGAGCAGAGCTGAATCCCTGAACTGCTGAATCTTCCACAATGCAAACTTTACACAAAGGATTCCCTTCAGTCTGAGACTGAGCACACTCAGAGTGACTGGGGCCATAAGTAAATGTTACAACGTTTAAGTGACATACATCCGCTTTGGTCTCTTTTTGCAGTATCTTTTTGAGCTTGACATTAATTATTTACATCAAGAAAAAAAATTGTTTGTAGGCTTTAGAAGATGCTTCAACAAAAAATCACAGACATTTTTTGGAGTTAGAAGTTAGCGCAAAACAAAATAATATGACTGCTGTAGGAAAAATCTAAAATATGAAAAAAAGCAGAAACAAGCGCATATTATTGTTTTTTAGATAAATCTTTCACACGTTAACAGAAAACGAAACAATTCAAGATGGAAAATAAAGTATAGCAGACTGTAGCTGTGAGTAGCTTGTTTTTTGACTCGCGTTTCCGTGTCTTAACTGTAACGAGGTGCAATATGTTAGAAAGGCAGATATATATTGTTTTAACTTTGTTTAATATCCTTTCAATAGGAGCTATCAAACATTTCTGATTACGTTTGGACGTAAGGAGCTTGAAAGCGGTTATGTGAAATATAATCGCCTTTCAAACTCGTTAGCTTGCACAAAATTTGTTTTTGCATTGAACACTGTTGTATGTGGTAAAAACAAGTATGCGAGACCAGAGAAAAAGTAATTTTTGTTAATGTTTAATTGCTTGGGATCCTACTGATTTTATTTAAGTTTTTAAATCCCCTTTCTCAAATTTTTTTTGAGCGCGAGTACACCGCTGTGAGAGAGACAAAAATTCACATTAGTGAAACCCTCTACACACTGCAGAGAAGGAAAGTGAAACATTTTAAAGTATAATGGGTGTTTATCTTCCGAACCTTCAAGTGCTTGGGCGACTTAAGTTTTGTGATTACTGAAATATAATCTCCAAAGATGATGCTTTCGTAATCAGAACGTGCAATAAACAGTTTTTTCAATTTAATTCCTGTAGAACGTATAAATAACCAAATATTCCAGGTCTTGAAACAGCGAGTGGGCACGACATATACGCAGCAGTCGTGCTTCGGCCCCTGAGTACGGTGTGCAGCACATATATTGCACATATCTAACCTCATGTCTGCGAAGGATGTTTTGCATTTGCGAGAAACTTTTCCCTTCAGTTGGATTTTTATTCTGTTCAAACCACCAAGACAAATCATGCAAGTAGGCCCAATGAGTGTTGAAATTGCTTTTTATGAAGTGGTGGGTTATTCTTTTCTATAATGATCCGAAAATTGCGCAAAGATATGATAACTTCTTCCTGAAGTTAACCAATCAGGTCAGCATGACGTCAAGTACAACTTTAAGCTCCAGGATCGGTGCCGGTTATCGAATAATGTGGGAGTTGTCAAAATTTACCAAAACGAGATTATCTTTACCCAAAATCTTCAAATTTTGTACTATTTCTGCAGGAAGAATACATGCCCTGCTTGCTCTTTCCGGTTGCAAAGAACTGAAAACGTCTCGTAATCGTAGGTTTTCGTGTGGTTCTCAGAGCAGTCATCTCTTCAAGGAGTTTTTCACTGGTTCTGTAACTTTGAAAACCTTCAGTGTTTATAAAAACATGTTAATTGCAAGCGAGAAATGACGTCCGTTTCTCATCTTTTTTCAATATTGCCAAATGGAAGTAAGCTTGCGCACATGATTGAGCTACACACGTGCGATACTAATATTCTACACAAATGTATCTTTCATCGTAGTTGTTACCGCAGCTATAACGATTGACCAAGCAAGCCAAAATGCTGTTGCAGCACGTATTGTGTTTCTTACGATAATGCTTCCTGACCAATGCTTTGTTGAGCTTCAGCCCGTGTAGTGCGGAGGTAGCACTTTTCTTGCTAAATATACATTGTACCTCCAGGGCTGAGCTGCGCTCTATTTTATCATGTGGCTGGTTATGTTTTTCGAGGTACGTCTCACAGCGGTGAGACTATGGGAACAATACCACATGCAACAATGAATTTTTCCCACTGCACAAGCTTTTTGTAGTAAAATTAAGGCAACTGCTTTTGGTGGCAGAACTTTTCTCGAGCAAGTGTCAACTACACTCATAAATCGCTTTTGCTCTACAAAATTGTTTTGCAACTCCTGCTAAGCATGCTAAAGATGTCAATCAAATTTAATAATGAAATGATTTCAATGTTCACGCGATGTGTTTTGCGAAATACAGGAAAGTTTGCAAATTAACTGCCTTTACTTAAAACTACAGTCTGATTTGGACCCGTTTTCATTGAAAAAACACTTGCCGAAACTACACAACATCATATAACTTTATATTATTTTATATTTTCCATTCAAGGATAAAGCTTTGTGCTTTATTGCGTCCCAACTCACTTATTTGCAACATAAAGGTAAAACGCGTTGGAATAAAGCATCGTCATGTAACTGCAATCATATGGTCAAAACAAACAAACATTTAAGTGGAGAACATTTGACCGATAAAAGCAATTCTGTACTTGACGGACCCCCCACGAGTGAATATGTATTTTTGGTACTGATGACGCCTAAAGTTTTAAAGTAATTGTAGCGCATTTACTCCATAAACTGAACAAATTGTGGCTAAATACGAAAGCAGAAGGAACAACAGTAAAGCATAAATAACAGAAGTTGTGCAGACAACACCGAATTTGACAGCACCTGGAAATTTGTCCACGTTCGAGCGAAGTTCTTAATATTTCGGTGAGAAGGGTCTAGCTGCCCCTGTCTAACTTAACGTCTGATCCTGCAACATGTTGGGCATAGACTGAAATTGCCCATCCTGTAGCGTGCCTTGTTTGTAGTGATGGCTGTACAAACCGTGAGTGGTCAGACTCCTCATAAACAAGTTGCGGCGATTTCACTTGAGCAAGACGTTTTGAGAGCGTTTCCCACGGGGCCACGCAGTCTGGACGGCGAGACGGGTGAGCAAAGGTAACTTTGTGTGTGCATTGTCACAGAGCAAAACTTCATCATTCAATCACCACTGCAACCTACGGTCCTCTTTTAACAAACAAATCCACAAGTTTTGGTTGGCTGCGCGATATGACGCAGATGAAGACAATCCAAGAAGTGATGGTGGAAGTGACACTAATAGTCCTATAGTTGAGCTTGTTTTTATGGTGAAAAGCAGGGAATATATGAAAAGCAGGGACTGTCACACACAAAAAATAACAACAAACCTTGTCAACAGCCAGTAAATGTCAAGCTGCTCGTAGTCGTACTAGTTCATTGCAAAAGAAAATGCTTCTCCCTTTATTCGACAATTTTCAAGGGTAACGTAATCAGTTTCATGACAACAAGATAACTACGCTTGTGTGGCTTTGTTGTCGTGGTCTCGCTTTTCTCTGATCTGTGCTGTGCTTACCCATCACACTAACGTCAACGTTGATTTAACGGAACGCCGTGTGTACGCAGAAAGAAAGTTGCTTTGTGGTTGTAAACATATTGGCGTCTGTTTTGGTTTCTCTCATCTCATTTTCAAAAATTTATTGACCTCGGCAGACGTTGTAGGTTTGAATGCCACGGGCAATTGAATTTGGCAACTGAAAATAAAATATGCTACTCGCTTTTACATACAACTCTAGAACTCTAACGAGTTTTGTTCCAAGTCTGTTGGTGTTATCTCTGCAGCAGTGGTCATAGATTCTGGAAAATTTAATGAATTGCGATCAAGTTTCTATTTGGATCTTTACCGACATAATATTGAGAGGTACTCAGAAATCTTTTACATTGTGTGCTGTCAAACGGGCTGCGCGACAAGAGCATCGGGAGTCCGGACATTCTCACTATTTTTCAAAGGTTCCGATATACAAACAGGGTCGGATCCGGCCAGTAACCTTAGGGGAAGGGGTGATTTCAGTAATAGTTGGTAGTCAAGTCTTCTCATTAGGGGCTCACTACTGCAACCGAGATGAAGTATACTTTACAACACTGCTGTAAAAAACTAGTGGACGGCAAAATGGCCTT
>Ga0210059_1016957_pt1 | contig 10452 bp, 7 predicted proteins | sample Ectturendosymbi2_FD_188042 | JGI IMG/M metagenome (GOLD analysis project Ga0210059, IMG submission 188042) | Ecteinascidia turbinata endosymbiont from Florida, USA - Sample 2 (SPAdes) (version 2) | ecosystem: Host-associated > Tunicates > Ascidians > Unclassified | place: Key West, Florida... | reverse complement strand
TAGGGAGCGTAAGGGCTCGCGCCCCCCTGGTGGCGGCGCACCCCCCCGTCTAAGAACCACTGCATTAAACTCAACTCTGCGTTATTTTTTCGCTGAGACATTTCGGTCATTTGTCCGAAATAGCTTCGTTTTCGAATATTTCTTTGTGTCTGCAAAAAGCCATTATGACCGAATTGACTTAATTTTTTTCGGCCATTTCAGAAAAAATTCGGTCAATGACCAAGAAATTACCGAAAAAAGACATTTCACCTCAACTTGTAGCAGATGTAAATGTGACCCGACGTCAAGCGAAATTAATGACTTCATGCCATGTGTGCATGCACAGAGTGATATTCTACATATCAAATACGCTGAGAAAACTGAAGATTAGGGCTTGGGGTTTGGTGTCCAGGTCAGTGCGTGGGGTTAGGGTTTGGGTTAATGTTAGAAAAAGAAAAATAATTGAGGTCTAACACTAAGTCCAGGGTTTTTTTTAAAGATGTTTTAGGGACCCGATTCGGGTCCCTAGAATCAAAGAAAATCGGGTCCCTAGAATCAGAGAAATCGGGTCCCTATAGGTCCATACCGGGTACCTAACATTTTCCTTAAAAAAACCCTGCTAAGTCCATTATTTTTCAGTGGTTATAGTTATTCCCGTACTATAGCTTGTTGTGGGTATCTGACATCTAACCAAAAAGTTTTGGTTCACACAACACACACCAAAAAAGTCATCGCCAAAGTTTATTCCGTTACTCTGAGAAGTAAAATAACTGATAAACATATAGGTCAGAAATTTCGCTTGACATCGGGGCTGCCGCGTTGTTTAATGAACTATTGTTGAGTCACAACCGCATTGTCCGAGTCAAAATGATGTCATTGCTTCGTAGATATTCACTACGTTCTGTGGAGAAGTTCGCGCCATGGGTGCGTCACATCTACATCGTCACGAACGGTCAGATTCCTTATTGGCTCGATCTCGAATCACCAAGAGTTACCCTGGTAACGTGCTTGTGTTTTGCGGTTGCCTTGGTAACGTGCGTGTGTTCTACAGTTTGCTTGTTTTGCTTTCTTTTTCTACGTTGTCAACTGATGCAGGTCTTACCCCGTTAAGCTTTCCAATGAATACAATGTTATAAGTTTCGTTGCTCGACAATTGAAAGCCGTAGGATTATTGTAGGCTTTTGAGTAATCAGCCGACCGAACTCTGCTTTCATCTTTTTGCGATGATTCAAACTTGCACATATCTGTTATCGAGTGACGTGACGACAATGCGACGCATCGAGTGACGTGACGACAATGCGGCGCATAAATTAACCCCTTGGGTGCGGGAAGAAGCAAAATCTTGCTCATCACCTGCTGCCTGCCGTGGTACTGACCGGTTTAAACCAGGGTTGCGGAGTCGGAGGTTTTTGGGTGGAGTCCGATTCCTAAGAACACTAGGAATCGGATTCGGATTTTTTTTATCCGATTCCGGAGGTCCAATTCAATAATTTATGATATCGCACTTCTAAATTAGGACTCCTAGGTCGCGCCTAAGTTGAAATGGTAAAATTTCTTTTGAAACTTATGTTGCGACTTCCGTCGGTTGCTGTTCATTCATGTTATGCTAAGGAGTTGGAGTCGGAAATTTTGGAAAGATCGGAGTCGGACGTTCTACCTCCGACTCCGCAACCCTGGTTTAACTGTTCAAGCCGTACAAGACAAGTGATAGCAACGTGCAGCGAACAACAGTCATACGTCACAATAATGTACCTTTCGTCATGCACCTCGCGCAGGTCACACACGACGAGATCTTTGTCAACAAAAGCCACCTTCCAACTTTCAGTTCTCCAGCTATCGAAGCTCACATCCATCGTATTCCCGGGCTCGCCAACCGATTCATCTACTTGAACGATGACGTCATGTTCGGAAAAGAGGTGACGGTGGTCATGCCGAGAGAAAGTTGTTTCTTATAATCGCAAATGTGGACTTCTCAATTTTAATTTTTTTATTTGCTTTTGGAGAAATTGCGTCTTTTTTTAAAAACTGAAGTACCAGGTTTACAAAACGTGGATTTTTATTCCGGTGCGTCAACGGCTGCTTGTACAGCTCTACTACGAAACGCGATTTACACGCTCAGCATTGAGTGGAGGATACGCTGGTTTATAAAGCTGCGAAAATATGTGAAAATTCAAGTGAGATGATCGTCTTGTGCACCGAGACGCGTCCCTGTCAGAAACCTTCTCGCGGAGTCCGCGCATGAATTTCCACATCTATTTCCGTTCAGTGCCTGATCGAAGTTTCCAAACCGAAAATGTCGCGTGACTGAAAACTACTGAGACGTCTTGAGACTCACTTTTTTTGTCATAGACCAGATTTTTTTTAAATGACCCAGTTGAGTTTATTTGGCGATAATTAATATTCAGCAAGAAAACACAAATGACTGCAAGGACGCCAGCAGGGCATTGAAGGAACTGGAAGATTATCGAGTCGATGCCCTCGAAAAAATTAAGTCAATTGGGTCATGATGTCTGAAAATATAGATTAATGAATTCTGTTACGGCGAGTTTTTGATATTTTTACGGGAAAAATGACCGAAACGTGTCAGCGAAAAAAAAAACAACTGAATTACAACGTCCTCGTCACGTGCAGGTCTGGCCCGACGACTTTTACAGCGAGACGACAGGGCACAAAGTGTACCTGGCCTGGTCGGTGCCCAACTGCGCCGAGGGCTGCGCGCCCAGCTGGATCAAGGACGGCTATTGTGACGCAGCGTGCAACGTGTCGGAATGCGATTGGGACGGTGGAGATTGCGTAGGTACTGTGATGTCGTCACGACGTGATCGCAACTTTTCTTTGTGCAAAAAACAAAACCCGTTTGGGGTGACTGTTATTTGAAGTTTTCCAACTGTTATTTGAAGTTTTCCAAATGTTATTTGAAGTTTTCCAAATGTTATTTGATGTTTTCCAAATGTTATTTGAAGTTTTCCAAATGTTATTTGAAGTTTTCCAAATGTTATTTGAAGTTTTCCAAATGTTATTTGATGTTTTCCAAATGTTATTTGAAGTTTTCCAAATGTTATTTGAAGTTTTCCAAATGTTATTTGAAGTTTTCCAAATGTTATTTGATGTTTTCCAAATGTTATTTGAAGTTTTCCAAATGTTATTTGAAGTTTTCCAAATGTTATTTGAAGTTTTCCAAATGTTATTTGATGTTTTCCAAATGTTATTTGAAGTTTTCCAAATGTTATTTGAAGTTTTCCAAATGTTATTTGAAGTTTTCCAAATGTTATTTGAAGTTTTCCAAATGTTATTTGAAGTTATCCAAATGTTATTTGATGTTTTCCAAATGTTATTTGATGTTTTCCAAATGTTATTTGAAGTTTTCCAAATGTTATTTGAAGTTTTCCAAATGTTATTTGAAGTTTTCGAAATGTTATTTGATGTTTTCCAAATGTTATTTGAAGTTTTCCAATTGTTATTTGAAGTTTTCGAAATGTTATTTGAAGTTTTCGAAATGTTATTTGATGTTTTCCAAATGTTATTTGATGTTTTCCACTGCTTTTTCATTTCTGCATTTCCCCATGGGGACTAAAAGCAACGAATATTTTGCAGTCTGCAATTCTCGCCATGTCTGTTGCGCGATCTCAATCGACTTCTTCCAACAAATCGTGTTGCTTTGAGTTGTTCACTGCATGTCAATCAAAGGAAATTGCTATGAAAATCACAAAGCAATTTCAGTCGCGATATTTCCTATGAAACCGGACTTGAACATTTCCACATTCCGCTGTTGGTGTTGTTATATTTGCTTGAACCGGAACTCGATGCCATTGTCTTTTCGTGTCAAATGTCCCGGATGGTTTCGTGTAAAATGTCCCGGATGTTCGTGTAAAATGTCCCGGATGTTGCAGGCGACAACGTGAAGCCAGGGGTGGGGCTGAACAGCCACGGCGGGGGTTCGTGGGTGTCGTCGCTGTCAAGCTACTGCAAAGCTGGGTGCTCGGACAACTGGATCGCCGACAAGTTCTGCGATCAGGTTTGTTTGGGGGGGGGTGTCTCCGTTTGTTATTTTGTTTGTGTGGGGGCGATACGCTGTTTGATCGAGCAGCAGTGACACGTTCGCCCGCAACCTTTTGTTCGTCACAAAGGATGACGTTGATTTTTTGCGTGCCGCGTTTGACGTCATTCGCACAGCTCTGTTCTCAGAGTTGATGTAATTGGACCCGACCCAGAAAAAGTCACCCGGGTGTTTTTTTCAAAAACCCACCTAAAAAAACAATAAACCCACCAAAAAACACTCTTCACTTTTACTTCGAAAAATCTACTATGAAGTAAAAAGTAAAATAAGCAGCATACTTATGCAGTCATCTGTAATTTTTTCAATCAAACAAAACGAACAGCAACGAAATTTGCAGGACTTGAAAAAAGAAAAAAATAATTCGAATAGTTTTAAGTAAATTGTAATGGTTATCTTCTTCAGCTCTGTAGAAGCAATATGTTTTTACCAATTTTTCTGCGTTATCTGCATCCAAACTGTTTCTGATGTTGGAACATAGAAAACCATATGTAGAAAAAATACACTCTATAGATGCTGAACTAGCAGGGCATGTATTGCACATAAACTTGACGTGAAACTGCAGATGTTGTGTGGGAGTGGCTTTTTTTGTTTGCTGTGCGCATGCTTGCCAAGCCTTACAACTTAGGAGTGAACTGACCAACAACACTGCGAAAACAAAAATGGGGTACATTTCTTTGCCCTCAGTATTGAATGCCAGAGTAGGTATAACAAGTTATTATTGTGTAATTCTGAAAATGGTGATATTGCATGATGGAATAAAACCATTCAGGATGGGGTTTTTGTGCTTTCTTAAAAAAAGGACATGATCCTGTTTTTTTGTGAAAAAAAAACGAAAAAAACGATTTTTTTTTAAAAACAAACAACCTCTTTGTATTGATTCAAATCGTTGGCAAGACTCGAAACGTAGACGTCGCACAATTCCTGCACAGACTTTTTCTCCTGCCCGCACAGGATGTTGGTGCCGAGGTAGTGACTGCTTCATTTTAACGTCCCGACCAGCATAGGTCTTTGTTCGTTCAAGAAAAGATCCCTTATCATGGCCATTCAGCTGATCCCGCAATGCACGTGTCATCTCAAGGACAAGGTTATAATACATTCTGACATTTCAATTCACGCTATAGAAACGAAGTCCAGAGAAACCACCTCTTGTCGCACGTGACTTGCGGGCGAGGAATGCGAACAGGATGCGGCGTTTACGGCGAAAGCCTCTTTCACAGAAGCGCGTTCATTTTGTCTGTTGAATAGAGTGTTCCATGCGTGCAATTATGTATATAGCGTGTTCCAAGCGTGCAATTTAGATGTAAAGTGTACCCCAGGCGTGCAAATTATACATATAATGTGTGTATTCCAGACGTGCAAGTTACATATAAAATATGTTCCATCGTGTAATTTACATATAAAATGTGTTCCAGGCGTGTAATTTACATATAAAATGTGTTCCAGGCGTGCAATTCCTTCCAATGTGGCTTCGATGCTGGCGACTGCGGCCTGACCGATTACTACAAAATGTACAAAATCACCGCCAAGCTAAACAACGGCAGCACGTACCAAGTTCCCGACGGCAGGCATGCCGCCTACGTTGAGCTGTCCGAGGTGGGATTGCTGTTTGCAAGTTTTGTTTCTTGATTGCGAGTGTGTTTCAAATAAACACGACTCGGAAAGCAACACCCTCCAGTAGTGCTTGCCAGCCTCGTCGAGAAAGAAAACTATTGTTTTTTTTGCAGCGAACTTTTCCAAAGCGCGCAACGAAAACAAACGCAAAGTTAACTTTGAGCAGGTTTATTCGCAAATAATACTTTCATTGTGACGACTGTGCCTGTTTTTGAGAACAAATAAGATCCAACCAAAGGTTCTAGTGTTTGTCAAGCGCACTTTTCATTTCGTCGTCAATCCCAAGACGTGTCTCTCCTTTTCACCGTTAATTTCCGTCAAACCGGAAATCCGTATTTGCAGAACCACGAAGATTTTTGTCGGCTCTTTTTCGCTGATCAATGGATGGGATTGTACGGTGGTGGAGACGAAAAAACTCATCCAAGCTCTATTTAACTTAGTTCTGCCTTTGTACATCCACCAACCAAGCGATCCTAACTGACCAACCCTATCAATCAGATCAAGAAGCTTTTCCTGCATTGCGGCATTCTGCTTCAAAAAAATTATTATTGTGACGTAGCGACGGCGAAGCACAGACGCGTCAGTCGTACCGCATTGGCGAGGTCATAACAATCAATGCTGTTGTCGCAGTTAACACAGTATAGAAAGTAACTTTTCCTACAGAAGCTTGTGAAAGCCTCCCCCCCCGGACCACCAAAGATTCGAAGCACTGGCTTTGAGATGGGCTTTTAAAATGTGATTTGTCCCTACGGCCGAAGTCCATGATAGTCGACGTAATACTTCGGGAACCTTCGCAATGCTTCGGGAACCATCGGCTATTGTTGTGAAAAACACGATTAAAGTCTTAAAATTGAAGAGTAAAAAACCTCTGCCTTCGGTGCGAGTTTTCACGATTATGCTGGCCTCACAAATCAAGACAGTGATGTGCTTCTTGACCAGACGTTCTCAAAAGTCAAGAGCGCCACCTACACGAAGGACCGCAACCTCAGGGTAGTTGCCGTGTCGAACAAATTCCACGTCTTGACCTTGGTCTTCAGAATGGATGGAAACCAAAGCGAGGTACGTTTTCTCTTCGTGTCTTTCTTTGCTGAAAGGTTAATTGCTAATGGTCTGAAATATTTCTCAGCAAAGCGGAAGCAAACATGAGGTCGTAACCTATGTCTCAAACACAGTATTTGAAGTCTTTGTTTGTACCTAAGGGCCATTCCGTGTCAATTCTCAGGAAGTGGTCAGGCACCCTCTAAAATTTTCCTGAAATTTTTGCTCAAATTGTCATTATCCCAAATGATGAACATCTGCAAAATTTGAATGAAATCTGTTGAGAAATGGCATGTTTGATTATAAAGCTTTTCAGCTGGGGGTGCACAGCCAGGGGGGCGCAAATTGTTCATATTTGGCCATGTTTAAAGCCTTATTACTGCCAAACTGCATTACTGAACGACCCAAAATTTTCAGGGATGGAAGTAACTTTGCCAATTATTGAAAAAATAACCTTATCTACATTGTGACTTTCAAAGGTCAAAGATCATGGACCCCCAAAGTTGACTGTTTCTAGCTCTCGCTACAAATTTTCGAAAATTTTCAAACCTCGCCACGATTTTATTTCTTGATAGTTTTCGCTCATATTTGGAAGAATTGTTGCTGATAAAATTATCTTAGACCTTAGAAAATTTTATTGCAAAATATCAAAAGGTTTGTGAGATATTTTGGGCCAAAATTGGCACGAAATGAAAGAACTACAAAAGGGGGGTACCTTTGTCGCCTGGGTTACCCGTGACCGCAGTGGAAATTTGCGTTGAAAAAATGTTCACATGTTCATTATGATATGGCAAGTTTACCATACACAGTTCATGAGTGTACACCATTCATGAGTGTACACAATTCATGAATGTACACAATTCATGAATGTACACAATTCATGAATGTATACAATTCATGAATGTACAAAATTCATGAGTGGTTCTCAATGTTTTCATCGAGAAAAAATTTGACAAAGTTTGTGCCATAACTACAATTTTTGTGTAATACAGAAGTTTTAATATTCGCTATTTTTCATTATACCATTGTTATTCAAGCTAGCATTGTTACTTCACAAATTCATTATTAAATTCTGGAATTCTATTGTGTCTTCTGCAAAGTCAATTGCTTGTTGAGGTGGAATGAAACCGAAAAATATTGTTTCATTTCACTTGTGAATGAAACAAAATTTTGCAGTTTCATTCCACTTCAACAAGCAATTGACTTGCGTGGGACAAACGTTTGAGCACACAAGAATGTTTTTAGCAAAAATTTGAACACACAAGAATGTTTTTAGCAAAAATTTGAACACACAAGAATGTTTTTCCAAAAATTTGAACGCGCGGGAAAATTTTCACTCACCCTGTCGCTTTACCGAATTGAAAACCCCATTAAAGGCTAGTTATGTTTTTAACGCACCCAGAGAACCAATAAATTAAGAGAACCATTAACTCCTTTGTTGCTATTCAACAGGTATCTTGTAATGTAACCGGAACTCCCTCTGGAGGTAACGACAACAGCAGTGACATCACGATGACGTTTAAGGTCCGTGCGTATCCTTCGAAAAATCTGACAAATGAAAATCTGACCGTAGCAGAGATGACGTCAGTCGCCCCCACTGCAAGCCCCCAAGGTGACAGTGACCTGGAACCCATGTTCATCGACGTGCCCGAGGACCAAAAGCGACCCAAAGTAACCTTCAGAGAAACAAACGACGAGCATGACACGGAGTTACCTTTTGACCTGGGGTCAGTCAACAGGTCATTGCTCCCGAACGAAGTGCAGCAGCGCTTGGCAGCAATCGAACGCAACTACGAAGACGACCTGATGACCGAGACCGGATTCCGCCGAAAAATCCGTTCGCTGCTGAAACCCTACTTCGGGCTGCTGCGCGTGGAGCCTGGGACGGCCAGTTTATCGGTTGACGTCAAACGTGATGACGTCGACATGCGAGAGAATTCCCATTCTCACAACAGAGGTGACGTCGGTGTCGTCACAAAGAACCATGATAGTCACGTGGAACACGGCATACTGAGGTAGTAGTTGTTAGTTTTCAACTTGGAACGCTACCCCACGGGACTTTTTGCCGCCAAAACTGTGTTTCTCGCCAAGTCTGGGGTCAGCGACATCTGGCGATTGCGTTACAGATTTTGTTGCACCTTCAAAAACAGAAGTCTTGGCGGATCGTTTGTTTGTGGTTTTGAAGCAATCGACGAAAAATCTTTGAAAGGGGCAAACGATCAGGCCAAAGGGATGTGCCAGAGAAGCGCTGTAATTTACCCCCATTTCGGTCATGCAAAGGAAGGCGCGACGTTTGAAAATTAGATTAACGACGGAACTGTGGTTCTCTGAATTCTCTAAACCGTTGATAAAATAGATGATTAAAATTGAGCCAAATGTTTAACTTTGTAAGAGGCGTATATGTTTTGCGGTCATTTTTACGTTTGATTTAAGTCTTCTGATCTAATTCGACCTCTTTCGCGCCCAGAAAAGACCCCTACGTGCACCAACTCGACCTTCCTGCAGAAAAGAGCCATAACTCGCGAAAACTGCTCTCTTTGGCTGAAGGTCCACCCAATCAAATCGCTTATCCAGTCCGATCGGCCAATCACGAAGCGGGATTCTTGCCATGGGAGAAAGATGCGAAGTTTCAGAAGTTCCTGAGAGATTTGGAGCAAAAGCAACGAATCAACGAAAGGTAACTCTTCTAGTTGTCCACTGTAGCTTCTTACGTTGCACACTTGATCTGAGCAGACAGGAAACAAGGTCTCGCCAGGATTCCTACGCAGTCTTGAAAAGTATGGAACATTTCTTGGTCATTTTCCAGTCTGGAAGTCTGGAAAACAATTTTTTTGGTCTGTTAGTATGGAAAAAGGAAATAATTTTCCAGACTTGATCTTTTGACATACATTTTCGTTATAGTTTATTCAAGATTGATGTACTCTTGCTTTTATCGTGTTAAGTATTACAGTGCCTGTATTCGACCTGGGTAGGTCATTCGAAAATTTCAGGTCTGGAAAAAGTCCGGATATGTCTGGAAAAAATCTTGAAAAAGCCGGAAGTTTATTTTCAAATTTCATAGGAACCCTGTGTCGTGTTCAGATGAGATCTTGTCATGGCTTGAAACCTGACAAGGTCTTCTGTGAAACAGCGCCAGACACTTTGTTGTCACGCATTGGCGTCTTGATTCGTAACCAGTGTGTTGAAACGGAATCACTGACCTGTTTGTGTGCGTGACCAACCAGTCTATCGCTTTGTTCCTTACCCCGGGCATGTTTAAAGCAAGTACACCACGTCGACCAAACATCTCACGTTGTAGTCTTATATTCAGTCTCGCCACCGATATGAGAGTCAGTTAAAATATACATACTGTATGCGTGTGGCTCTCTCACTTCCAAGTTAATGGTGCGCGAAATCGAAGGACCAGGGGCCATTCTGGACGAAATGCACCAAGAGGTCCTCAATCTTGCTTGTGTGGGATATGAACCGAGGCAGTGACGACACAAAGTCACTTAAACTCTGAAAGATACCAATGGAAATTTGCTACTGCGTGGCTTGCTTACTGCCGTGTTAAAGTTTTCCAATTCCTGCCAGCTGATAACGTGGACGTCGTAAGGGGACAAGGCCCCCTGGATTTTGAAATTTAATATTTTGCTATTAACTTCATAGTAAAAAAATATTTGTCTCTTAGTTTTGGAGTTGGTAAAATGAAATTTCACTACTGTTGCCCCCCTGCAAAAAATCCTTTTGACCACCCCTGAAGAAATCCACTACTACCCCCCCCCCCC
>Ga0210059_1016956_pt1 | contig 10452 bp, 8 predicted proteins | sample Ectturendosymbi2_FD_188042 | JGI IMG/M metagenome (GOLD analysis project Ga0210059, IMG submission 188042) | Ecteinascidia turbinata endosymbiont from Florida, USA - Sample 2 (SPAdes) (version 2) | ecosystem: Host-associated > Tunicates > Ascidians > Unclassified | place: Key West, Florida... | reverse complement strand
TACACAACCTACGTGTGAGTACTCAAAAACTAATTTCGCAGTACTCTGTGTTTCGTACAACTTTACTGTCCGTCATGAAATACAAACAAGACGCACTGTTGGTTTACCATAAGCGAAAATTTTGTCCCACACTAGTCGCCTTGTTTCTTTATCAGGATCGGATGAACCGAATGTTTCATATGCATCGAATTGCCGAAACTGTTTGCCTAGTGTAGACCTCCGTCGCGCATAAGGTAAGGTAAAAAAATAAAATAAAAAATTGCCTGCAATGTAGTTACAATCCGTTCGTTGCATGAAACTATATCACATAATCTGCAAGTTATTTGTAAGTTTTTGAGAGGCTGTTTACCTGCAATCAAAGGAGCGCCTGGTATGCGACTTGAGATTTTTCGAGATACCAAAATGTTTGCCTTGCAGTTAATAAAGACAGGTGGTCGGCTCATGAATGATGCGTGACGTATTGCGGTCGGGTTTCCCATAAGCTGCTCGCGGATTCTAGATAATTACCGAACTTTTGGTGTGCTGCTGATGACGTATGTTCATAACTGATTAAAAGCGCGTGAAACTGGCGGGCGGTGGCAAGCTGTTTGTGTAATCTGGTACAGATGATCTTCTCGCTTGGGAGTGGCTGTTTGTGGCACAAAGACTTATGTTGATAACAAAAATTTGCACGTCCCTTGTAGGTTGGCAATTGAAGTGCTTGGCACTGCGGTAATATAAGGGGCGTGAAGACACACTGACTTGATAAATCGCCGAGGAAATCTAATGTTACAATATTTGAGGATACTCATGACGTAATGGTGTCAAAGATGGAATGGTTTGGACGAATGTTTTGTAATAATTTTTTTAACTAAATGTCGCCAGCCAATCACGCCTTTGCTAATCCTATGTTAGCCAACCGGGATTGATAGCGAGGATCCGCTTTACAACTTTCAGATTCTGGTCATGAAAAGCCAGACGCAGCGGCCAGATGAAAGCACTCGTAAGTGATTAATAGATTTTTTTCGTCCCCGCTGTGTGACCAATTTCATTTCTCCCTGTTGTATCGCAATCACAATAGGTTCCACCCAAGAGAATCGTTAAAACGCTTCTGATGCATTATAAGAGACGTGCTTTCAAAATAATATGTACCTCAACGGGTTTCATCCGCGAATTTTTCCATTGCTCAGGCATTCAGAACCTAATGGGCTAAAACAGGGTCTCCAAACGTTTGTCAGACGACCACGTAAGCTATTACACAACAGTTCGAGGGCCGGACATCTTACATAATGAGATTGTGTCGGGATATCTTACATTCTACCAAATCAATGAATTTTTCATAAATATATTATTTCCTCATTATTGGCAAATGTCTACGCGGGTTGGATGAAACGGTTTTGCGGGCCGGATTTGTCCGTAGTTTGGAGACCCCTTGGTTTAAGCATAGCACACTGTGCAGAGCATTCCAGCAAATCAAGTCAATCAATCGTAAAATTCGTAAGTTTTGCTTTCACAATTTTGCCTGAGTTATCGTTTCATTGGAAGAACTCGATGTTTTGACAAATGGAACACAGAACTTTTATTGGCAAACATGCAGTATCCTTGCGATCATAGAACTCTCCCTTCTTTTGTTTCTCCTGTCCTGATACAGTGTTTCAGGAATAGTTATTTCTAGAGGCTGCAGGCAGTTTCCTTAGGTTTCCAATGTGACTCCCAACATGCTTTCGTTTATTCTTTCCAGATGCTTGCTGTTTTACTTTCTTGTTTTTAAAAAACAACGCTGACGCAGCATGACGTCACAAACATGCGTGACAATGCGGTCCGCGCTGGACTCTAAAGACGACTATGACGTCGCGCAGTCGCCTGTCAAGAAAAATGACCTGGCTGAAGGTTCAAGTTCAATCGGAGGTCAGATTTTTCACAGACCTGGCGGTTCCGTTCTCCTTGTCTCGGCGTCAGCGCTGGACGACGACCAACTCGTGAAAAAGGTAATTAAAACGTGCGATGCGACGGAAGCGATTGGAGGGAACGCATCGAAGGGAGGAAATGCAAATTCTAACAACAACTGCAACGCTGATCGTCTTTCAGTCGAACGTTCACCGACTCTGTTTGCCATCTTGGATACAAGTGAACAGCTTCCTACTTGCGTCAAAGAGCACGCTGATGCAGAGAGTAAGTGTGGTACTGTTGTCAAGTAACTGTATGTATTTGAGTGAAACTGATGGCGTCGGATGATTTTTGTTTTTTCGCACATCTCACAGAGTACATAAAACAGTTCTGCCCAGTAGGGAAGTGTGGCGTAGCCATTGCACATGTGTGTCTCGCATTACGCTGAGGTGAAATTTAATGGATTTTATCTTTTCAAACCTTTCAATTGTTTGAAAATAGCACCTTTATCACTGCGTTTTGATCGATAAACTCCACAACGCATGGTGGCGGCGTAATTAAAACTTCAAAAACTCCTCTGCCATATCGCTTCATTTTCCTTCCAGTGCGAAGAAGTACGCAATTGTAACTTTCGTGTACAAAACAAACTGTTTGCTCGAACTACAAAGACCACTGTGCACGCCTTGTTTCCTTGTTTTGTGTGACGCCAATGGTGCCAAAACAAGATGTCTGAATGTTTTATTTCTGGATTGCCTAATAAGATGACGTGCTTTCACGTATTTAAATAATGCAACTTTGATCAAACTTTCGCTAAGTGCGAATCCTCGTCGTTGCTCTTTGCAGAGAAGAAAACGACTGTTCGTCGATTCCGCGTCCATCCGCTTCGGTACGATGGGGATTCCCCACATGAAAACGTAGACAATCATGAAGCTGACTCGTCGCAGAATGCAATGTATGTGAGGAATCTGGCAATGCCGGTGTTGCGCTTTTATTTCGATACTTTGCAAGATTTTCCATTCTCAAATTATTTGCCAACTCTTCCGCTTTCTTTGAAGCAAACACATCATATATTTTGAAATGGCCTAATCACTTCCCAAATTTTGAACCAAGATTGCAAAAATCTGCTTCACGAATGTGTGGTTAATTTTCCAAGTGCAAAAATTGTCCCATGGTAAATGATAATAGTTGGAATAAATTTTCTTCTTTAGATTCACTGGAAATTGTTTACAAGACTTTTCACTTTTACTTTCCAGTTGTTCTTTCTTCATGTGCATTCCTTGCTCTTTGAAGTTTTCGTCAGTCACGTGTTTAACTGAGCACGCGTCACGTGATCATAAGATTGAAAGGAGCGGCATTGAGAGGAAAGATTTGGAAAGTGATGAAATTTCTGTGATTCTGCAGGTAATCGAGAAGTGCAAAAGCTGATGCTTTGCTGAAGCGGGTTAATATTTGCGCACGTTGCCTTTTCAACGAAGTTTCATCAAGCGAATCTTCCACCAATGCATCAACGCCAAAACAAACAGCTTTTCCAAGTGTGCAGCAGTTGTGTGCAGGGCCTGAGGTTGCGCAGCATTTTGTGCACGTGTCATGTTGCAGCGGTAAAAGGTCACAGCGTTACAGATGACGAAAGTGAATGGTTTACTTTTTGGCAAAAAACGAAAAAAACAGACGTTCATAATGTTTAATTTTAGCATCAAGCTGTTGTGCTGTGGCAATCGACGACTGCAGACATTGCTTGTTGACTTATATTGAATTTCTCTATTATTGGCCTGTTGTCATCAGGAGGATTCATCTGGACGCGTCTTCGTCAGTGTTTTAGAGTACCTTGGCGAGTTGTCAACAGATGAGTATGTCACCTGCGATCCTGTTGCTATGGAAGCGATGCCAGAAACTACAGCAAACGCAAATGAGGTGCGATTCTGCCCTTGATTATTTGTTTTTGGTGCAGTTCTGGGTTGGATGGGGAATGAACGTGCAGACCTTGTAGGACCTGTACGTGTATGTTGCAGAAATTCCGTAGTTTCACCTTAAAAAAAAGGCAGAGCCGCCACACTCCTGAAATAAATGTATTTTAGGTTCAAGGCTCTGTAGCATTTACCCCCACCTCGAGGAACGCTCCCATGTTTCTAAAAGTGGTTGGGACAGAACGCGCTACCGTAATTGGACAAGGTTACTTTAGCCGTTGCTCTGTAAATGAAACGGATTTCAAAAGCGAACCAACGTCGTTTAATGGAGTTTACCAACCGGAAAACGTTTTGTTTTATTTTACGATTTGGTGGAATGCGATTCACGGTAGATGCCTCATTTCCATCTTTACAGTCTCAATGCAGCCTTTATAATTTCCGTCGTCTGCTTTTCATTTACTTTAATTGTCAACCTGTTGAATGATTTAATGGCTTTTCCTAGGAAAGAATCTCATTTATTGCACAAGCATTGTTCAGACAGCTCTGTCGTTTTAGCAGTTGATACCAGTTTTCACGGTCTAATCCCAACCGCCTCCTGTGCGGTTTATAATGAATGCCGGATATGCTATATATATATATATGCATGCAATCTCCGCCAGCGAAGAGTGCTAAGAATTACCAACTGCAGTTTTTAGGACAACCACCACTGTCTACAGTACATCTGGCTGTGTGACTTCAGCGTTGTTTCTATTCAAAATGCTTTTCCATCTTTTATGGCGTAGTCTAATTGTGTTGCTACTGCCAAGGATATGCAAGGCAAGACCATCAGTATAGCATTGGTTCTGACTTTAAAAGTGACTGTGAGCTATGAGCACAATGTGGTATTTTTTGGAGTTGGTAATTCGAAAAAACCAAGTCGATAAAGAATTAGACAAATTGAGACGCAGTAACTCTTTCATTTCGTTTTTGTTAAAGTCGCGAAATGCTTCTTTCGACTCGTGGTTTCAACCAAAAGTACGAGATAAAAAGCTTTTTGATTTGATTTACTCCTCTGATCTTTTTCTGACCTAGAGTACTGGCAGACCATTTGGTTCGATTGTGTTGTATGAAGGTACTTTGTGGGACCAGTAATGTGTTGTCAAAAACAAGGAGCATATTTGATAGATACATTTAATGCAGGGTTTTTTTAAGGTGTTTTAGGGACCCGATTCGGGTCCCTAGAATTGAAAATCGGGCCCCGAGAATCAGCGAAAATTGTCATCGGGTCCCTAGAATCAGAGAAATCGGGTCTCTAGAATCAGCGAAAATTGTCATCGGGTCCCTAGAAATGCTAGAATCACACAAATCGGGTCCCTACAGGTCCATACTGGGTATCTAACATTTTCCCTAAAAAAAACTTGATTTATTGCATAATGATTGTTTTCAGAAAGTGCTAAAAAAGTGAAAGCTTTGCTGGTTGCACATTTTGCAGTTGTTGGTGCGTTTGATGGACACTGAACTTTTGTTTGTCTTTCTAGTTATAGCCACGTACTGGTGACCAGCTTTCCTCAAACCAGCACTGTCTTACTTCAGATTAGTCGCTACGCGTTCAAACGGACAAATGTGACTGAAATTTAAACGCATTACATAAATACATGACAGTAGTGCTTTAAGGGCTAAACGTAGGGCCCCACGAAAATAGTTTTTTGTCTTCAGACGTCGGATGACTTTTTTCTTTTTTGACGAGTGTTTTTATCCGCAGAATGCAAAAAACATTTCTTGACAGAAGTCGATCAATGTGTAACCGGTATTTCCAAACCACCGTATCTGCTTTTTTACACGAAAGACGGAAGTGGTAACAGCCTAATATTATAAATCATTTCTAAGGCAAACGAAGTTGAAGTCAGTGCGTAAACGTTTCAGTAAACATTGTAACCATCATATCTAACCGTACTGGTGGTGGCGAAAACGTTTACCGACACCTTTAAGATATGACTTACGCTTCGTTTGCTGTGGTCGTCGTTTCAAACCGTATCTGCTTATGTTGAAAAGACGCTACAACAGTTTGCTTGCTACTTCCACCGCTTATCTTAATTTTAAATTACCATTTCTGGATCGATACTCAGTGACTACTGTGCAGTTCAGCAAGTTCAGGACTGTCTTTCCATCAATAAAGAATAACTATTGACAACTTTCTTAAAAGATTGCAAAGCCTGCACCGAACCCTTTTTATCTGCAGTGTTGTGCCAGCAAGTCACTCAATACTGAATATTTTGAAAAGTTTTGGAAACGTTTTTTTTTTGTTTGCATCGGGACAAACGTCTTCTGAAAGTTGTAATGTGCGAAAATACTGAAAGAAACAAGATGTGTTATGATTGACGGTCCGAGTGACGTTGATCGACGGGTAACGTGTGGTTAAGGTCTGTAGTAAGCTCTCAAACGCAGTACATAACCTTCGTTTGCGTCTTTCGCCCTGTGCAAACATGTCAAATAACTGATGCACGGTAGACGCAACATTAAGAGAGATGTGCCCTCCGTATCAGTGAAAGGTCAAACACCGTCTGTTTGCTGTTCTGCAATTTAGCGAGTCAAAGACAGATCACCATGGCGCCGGTTTTCGGGAGCACTAATTGCAAACAAAGTGCATTTCCAATACATTCCGGTGTCACATGGGCGACTGCGTGGCCGAAGCGGCGCGATTGTTGAGTCACTTGCGCAGCGAGCGCGTCGCGAATATTCCCATGGCAATGGCGTGATTGATTGCGGCACAATTACCCGCCGCTCAGCGCGGGAGCCGCAGATAAGAAAACGCGCTAGTCTGCGTCCAATTAACAACCGGCTCATTCCAAGCCCACAACAACTTCCGCTTGACACAATATTCCTGTGCGAACCGCTCTGCCTTTTTGGCCCTGCCGCTGCCGATCAGCCCGTCCGCTCCGGCGCTCGCCCAGGCCCTGCGCGCACTCGCAGACGCTTTTGAGCTTGTGTGCGAAGTTGAGAGCAGTTCTGGATCGGCCTGCAGGTGAAGCTGTAGAGAAAACGCCCATTTATCACTCGCAAGTGAACAGTCCGCATCGTAGGCGGGGTGAAGGTGAAGGGAGTGTACAAAATTATCGACATATTTGCTTTCTAACGAAAACTAAAACAGAGAAACGCAATTTAAAAAATGCGTGCTTTAAAGGATATGGCAGAATGTCTCCACTAATATGTTATGTGAACGATATGTGCGACAGTCACAGCGAATTTTTTCAGAATAAGGCAGTGAGCATCTACGTAAAATGACCTGACGGCGGTACTGCTAGGTTGATTAGGAGTAAATACCTTCGACTCAAAACCTTTTCGGGTTGACCGATGAGAAACTTAAAAAAAACTGGTTTTTGAAAATACATTGGGCTAGGTTTATCACAGGAAAATCCTTCATGTCGCTGTATTGTCGGTTTGCTTCCAAAGCAATGTACAATTATCCAGTGAGGTGCAAGAGCAGCTTTTTCATCCATTTTACCGTATTTTTTGTATCTCCGGAATTTTCAACTGTTTGAATATGCAGCAGGTATTTGAGGACGATGCGAAATTGCAGTACAAAGAACGAAGTACATATCGTCTGATCTATGCATTTCAAGACTGTGGCGCACACGAAATAGTTCTTGGTTGTCTGTCCATAGTTCCTAAACAGGTCTTATGCAAGCAGGTCCTTTGGCCCAGTGTCTGTTTTGGGAGGTGTTTGATGGGCACCATGCGCTTCGTTGAGGAAAGGTAGATACGTTTCAGGTTATTCTATCGTTACATCTGATTGAACGCAGTTAAGGCACTGTTATGCACAAAACTAGTTTCTGTCGAGCACGTCACATCGTCAGTGACGTTTTTCACAGCGCCGCAAAACCGTTCCGGTTTGATTTTATTTCCTGACACGGGAAATTTGAAAAAATTGCGATTTACCAAAGCTTGTGGCTGCTTTGAAAAGGTAAAACGTAACTTTTTGTGGGTTCCACTAGTTGACTTAGAAAAATAATCGGAAAGCAGAACTTGCAAATGGTGACACTTGGCTGCAAAAAAGTAGGACCCTTGCACAGTTACCCCTCCAAGTAGGTGGTTATGGTTTATTCATGCGTCACAATCGGCCGATGCGCTTCTGCAAATCACCGGACTGAACAAAGACATCAAACGCCGAAATGACACAGAAATTTGCCCAGCCTGAAACAAGCTCATCTGGTTTGCATCCGCTTCCGGTAGCAACGGTTGTGTAAACGAACTAGCGTGAGTTGCGCGTCATGTGATGAGGTATGCCCTCGTTTAGAGAAGGGCGTCGTAACAGGCTGGCCATAACTTCCGTGATTACGCAGAGCGACCTTCGTAGTGGACGCAGAGCGCGACAACGCTGACACCATGGGTGACATCAAAGGATCGGCTAAAATCAACAAACATGGGCCAGTTTTAACGGTGCTCGTCGGGGAGCTGTAATCGGCCCAATGACCGCTTTCTCACGTTGCGGTGCGCCTGTCCGTTTTGGGCACTCTGCCCGGTGCACTTATAAATTCTGTCCAATTTGATTTTAAGCCAGGCCAACAGCCGGACAAAAACTGTTCTGCATCGCCTTCCCCTCATCAGTTGAAACTGGAGCTCATGCAAGCTTAGCTCACACTGCGAAAATCCGATAAGATTATCACAATTGTCGTGGAAATATTGTTTGATGTAAAAGGCAGTTTGAAAGCTTTACAGCTCCAGTGGGTTGATGAAAGCGTTTCTGTAACTGAAAGTTTGGTTGATCTGGTTTTTGGACTCTAATTCATCTAGTTACCACTTGACTGAATATGATGCGTATCTGCGTAGCGCATGATTGAATGCAACTTATGCAAAGTCGTGAAATTGTGGTTCTCTGCCCATAATTATTACAGTACGAGTAATATGCGAAATAGTGGATCACGGTGTACAGGAGCTTGAACGCGATCACCAAGTATGGGCAAGCAACGCTGCACAAATTAATTTTTGCAATGCTCGCGGCCTCCTTTCGATATTATCAGTTTAGGTGAATTGGCGTTCTTGCAGTATTCAGAATTATCGGATTTGATCTTTAAAAATCATCGAGTTTGCTAATGCAAGACTGGCATTTGTTGATAAGTATGCACGCATTGCTGATGAGGTGAATGCTTTTTTAGTCTATCGTTTTTATGGCAGTACCTTCAAAAGGAAGGTTCGAATTACTTATGTTCAAACTGCGGTAGTAACTTATGCATAATGGCTACGACAAATCACGGTTAACCTTGTAAGACATTGCGCGTTATGATTCGGATAAAAATGTTTCAGCCCCCCCCCCCTTTTTTGCTTTCTTTTTTCGATGTTTGTCGATTTTGATGCGGATTAAATTTTCAGGGAACCCGAGTTGAGCTCCTGCCTTGTCATAAATCGATCCTTCCCTTTCGGGCCTGTCAGGTTTACGAAGTAAAAGTTCGAGACTTGCAACAATTGTGCAGTGCTGCAGTTCGTTTTTTAGGGGACCACTTGTTTTTGAAAAGTCGTTATAAAGCAGTGACGTGAACATGACGACAGATCTTTCGTGGAGCACTGTTCCTTGGTAAATTTTTCAAACACCAGTGACATTTTCCTGTATTTCCTTACTTTTCTGTTGTTTTGAATGGAATTCTGCAGTTACTGTTGGAATTTTTCTTGAAATACCCGATGAAAGATATAAGCGGAAGTCTATCAGAGCCATTTGCTGGAAGGCACACAACTGCTTATAGCAGCAGTTAACATGCCTATGACACTCGTTTCCCACCTGGTTTCTACAAGCCCGTGACAAGATTTAGGGATCCGTGCGTTTCGTGGTTTCATGGTATTAACAGATGCCGTAACTCATGGTTTATGTGAAAAACACAATTCAGGTGTTTTGTCAATTTTTTATTTCCATTTTGTTTCCCACCAAGTTCTTTTTCGCGCAGGTTATCCATGCTTCGATTGGGGTCTTATCTGTGTTACATAACTGCTGCTTTAGTGACCTAATGGCTATTTAAGTCCTCAACTATCAAGTGAGGTATTGGCAGACTTGAAAACGTTTTGACCAGCAATATGTTAAAAACAGCAGGTTTTGTTTTTTTGTGGGTGGTTATCAACCCCAATGAATGCTCGGTTGGCAGCTGGATTTTCTCACTATTCTTTGGGGTTATAGAGCTCCGTCAACTTTGTAAGAAATTCTGTTTAAACTGATATGTTTGCCTCCAAAAATAGTAACTGTCACAAGGAAAAGCGTTTGCAGCAAGATTGTTTTTGAAATTGGTATCCAATGTACACAAAATAAAACTGATTTTGCTGGAAGATAATTCCTTTTATAAAGGAGAATCCGTTTTACAATTCCGATTGAAAACGTTGTTTAAAACCTCTTCAATTTATTTACTGAGCATAGAATGACTTTTGTTTGTAGGGGCCAATGAAGTTTCAAGCGTGCAGTCATTGAAAAGTGGAGCCGAATGTTTAAGTTTACCGTAATTTTTATGCCGGAAAGCGAGTGGCTCAGGCATACCTCGCACGAATTGCTGCAATGATTGCCCGGGCACGCATTTAGCATTGACGAAACGTGCATAAGACTGAGAAGGCGAAATTAGGGGCGAAAACGTCGGAGGCAGCTGCAACATCGTAAGGTGCAATAGCGATTGCGTTTTGATTCGGTCCCGCGGGAGGCGGGTTTGGGTGAGTATCAAATTAAATTAAGGTT